>Ga0307513_10000914_pt1 | contig 42646 bp, 35 predicted proteins | sample 15_EM_MG_FD_202174 | JGI IMG/M metagenome (GOLD analysis project Ga0307513, IMG submission 202174) | Populus trichocarpa ectomycorrhiza microbial communities from riparian zone in the Pacific Northwest, United States - 15_EM | ecosystem: Host-associated > Plants > Roots > Unclassified | place...
TCGACATAGAGGCTTGTCATTCCAATCACGTCAATAAGCGACGCAACCGGTCAACCGGTCATGACAAGCCTGCGGTGTTGGGGCAACCGCGGCAACGATCAGGGTTCTTCGGTTCTTGTCCTTACCCTTTCGCGACGCTCGGTGCGCGGGGCGGACTCGGTGCGCTCGATCGGCCGCGATCTTTCCATCGGGCGCGGTTGCGAAGGATTCGACATTCGCGGGGGCCGGTCGCCACCCTCCGGCCGTACCCGCATACCAGGGTAGCGGCCACCTTCGTTGCGGACCTGGGGCTGGCTGGGGACCTGGGGAATACCGTTGCGCGGTGGAATCATCACCTGGCCCGAATCCTGGTAGCGACCGTCGGGACGGCGCCAAGGAGGCGGACGCCCGCCCTCGCTCGGTGGCCGATCGTCGTCATGGTCCGGGCGCGGGTGATGCGGACGGTAGGGGTGGTATGGATAGTAACCGCCGGGGTAATAACCGCCGTAATAGCCATAGTTGTACGGGGAGTACCCATACCCATACCCATAGCCGCCGCCGTAACCGTACGAACCGTATCCATACGAGCCGTAGCCGTAGCTTCCGCCGTAGGGTCCGTAGTACTCCACCGAAGGCCGTCCGTAGTAATAGCCACCCGGTGCGCTGCCGCCGGCATAGTCGTAAGTCGCGCAGCCGCTAAGCGCGGCGGTGGCGAAGAGTGCGGTCAACAGACGCAGTTTCATGGTGTACCCCCGGTTCATACAGGCAGAATCTGCTCGTCGCATTGAATCGGTGCTTAATTCGACCGGCTATCGCTAGATACACTGGATTCCATTCAGATGCACGGCCAGCGCGATCGCCCCTCGCCTCTCAGTGGGTCCGAGAGCGATGGGGTAATACGCTAATCTTTCGCGTATGCCCGATTCCCTGCCTTGCTTCGACGACGTTCTGGCCGCCGCCGCTCGTATTTCCCCCCATGCTTACGTCACACCGGTGCTGCGCTCGCGCTCGCTGGATGCGCTCGCGTCGGCGCAGCTGCACTTCAAGGCCGAGCATTTGCAGCGCGTGGGTGCGTTCAAGTTCCGGGGCGCATGCAATGCGGTATGGGCGCTTTCCGAGGCAGAGGCGCGCGCAGGCGTGGTCACTCATTCCTCCGGCAATCATGGCGCCGCACTAGCGTTGGCCGCCCAAACCCGTGGCATCTCCTGCCACGTGGTGGTGCCGGACGGCGCGGTGGCCGCCAAGCTGGCCTCGATCAGACGCTATGGTGCGATCGTGCACACCTGCGCGGCCAACATCGCCGCGCGCGAAGAGAAGTGCCTGCAGGTGCAGCGCGAAACCGGCGCGGTCCTGGTCCATCCCTACACCAACCCGCGGGTAATCGCCGGCCAAGGCACGGCGGCGCTGGAATTGCTCAATGCCGTAGAAGCGCTGGAAGTGCTAGTGGTGCCGGTAGGCGGCGGCGGTCTGGCCTCTGGCACCGCGATCGCCGTGGCCGCGCTGTTGCCGGATTGCCGGGTGGTGCTGGCCGAACCGGAAGGCGCCGCCGACACCGCGCGTTCCTTGTCCGCCGGTGAGCGCCTCGCCGATTTCGTTCCCGACACCATTTGCGACGGCCTGCGCGCCGCCGTGGGACAGCCGAATTTCGAACTGCTGCGGCGACACGCAGTGGAAGTGCTGACGGTGCGCGATACCGACACGCTGCAAGCGATGCGTCTGCTCTGGCAGACCACCAAACAACTGGTGGAACCCTCCTCGGCCATCGCTCTGGCGGCGGTGCTGAAATACCCAACGCGCTTCGCTGGACGGCGGGTCGGCGTGGTGCTGTCCGGGGGCAACGTCGACCTGGACGCGCTGCCCTGGAGTGACGCGTGAGCCGGCGTCGAGATCGCAAGCGGCGTGGGGTGCTGGGCTGGGCCTGGCGTCTATTGCTGTTGTTGGTGCTTTGGCTGGTGGGGGTGGCGTCTTACATCGTTTGGGTCGGCGAACGCGACCAGGCCGCGCCCGCCGATGTGATCATCGTCCTGGGCGCCGCCGCTTACGACCGGAATCCTTCGCCCGTGTTCAAGGAACGGATACGCCACGGCATCGATCTGTATCAGCGCGGCCTGGCCAAGCAGCTCATCTTCACCGGTGGTTTCGGCAACGGCGCCCGCTTCTCCGAATCGCAGGTGGCGCGCAGCTACGCCCTTAAACGGGGTGTGCCCCCGCAAGCGATCCTGATCGAAACCGAATCGCGCACCACTCGGCAGAACCTGCAGCAGGCGGCGGCGCTGATGAAGACTCACAATTTCAAGCGCGCCCTCATCGTCAGCGATCCGCTGCACATGGCGCGCGCGCTGCGGCTGGCACGGGCAATGGGCATCGACGCGCTGGGGTCGTCCACGCCCACCAGCCGCTTCCGCAGCTTCGAGACGCGCAAACGCTTCCTGCTGCAGGAGGTGTATTTCTTCCACCGCGATCTGTTCGTGGAATCCCGATAGTCCGAGAACTCCGTAGGCATGCCGTCTATTGGGTGTCGGCGCTATGATGAATCGCCGTTTACGCGTCCAGGGGGATCCCGTCCATGAAAATCGATGGCAATCGCAAGCAGGATCGCGCCACCGAACTGGTGCTGACCTACTACGCGGCCTTCAACCGCGGCGACTGGGACGGCATGCTTACGCTGTTGACCGAGGATGTGGTGCACGACCTCAATCAGGGCGGGCGCGAATTTGGGCGCGATGCATTCGCGGTGTTTCTGGCGCGCATGAATTCCAGCTACCACGAACAACTGCGCGACATCATCGTGCTGGCCACGATCGACGGTGACCGCGCCGCGGCCGAGTACGTGGTGCATGGCGAATACCACAGCACCGACGAGGGCCTGCCGCCCGCCAATGGGCAGAAGTACGTGCTACCCGGCGGCGCCTTTTTTGAGATCCGCGAAGACCGTATCGCGCGGGTGACGAACTATTACAACTTACCGGACTGGATCGCCCAGGTTTCGGCAATGTAGGTCGGGGCTACGCCCCCGACGCGCGAATCGCGGGTTCAGAGCTAGTTGGATGCGTTGGTGAAGATGAAGATAGTTTCGCTCCTCCTCTCTCCGTGTGGCGCCCGAAGGGTGTGCAGGGCTGAGAGGATGCCCGAAGGGCAGGAGAGGGGTGCGCGAGCGTAGCGATGCGTGCTTTTGGCTCTTGGCTCTCCTTCGCTAGATCCATAAAAGATCGTTCGCCGCTACTGGCTCCGGCTCACCCTCTCCCGGCCTTCGGCCACCCTCTCCCATCAAGGGAGAGGGGGATTGCACAATTCCTACGGGATGCTTTCGGTCATTCGCGACGACGAATCGGTATCGCTGAAATGGGCACCGAGGCTATTTCCTCGCCCTGCCCGCGGATCGGCGCTCCCGGCGGCGGGGCCCAGGCATGGGCGTAGATCACTTCCCAGGTGCTCGGCAGTTTTCCGTCTTCGCGGCGAAAAGCGTCGTAGGCCGCGTTGGCCGCGGCGAAGCGCGAACGGCCCGTCAGCGTATGCCTGCGCGACTGCAAGGCATTGGTCGCGCCCATCGCGCGCAACTCGCGCATCAGCGCGGGCAGGTCGTCGTAGGTCAGGGTGAAGCGGTCGCGATCCAGCACCGGGTCGCGGAAGCCGGACATCAGCAGCGCATCGCCGAACTGGGCGATGGGTGGAAAACGGCTGACATGCGGCGCCGCATCGGCTTCGGCGAAGGCGTCGCGCAATTCGATCAGCGTTTCCGGTCCGAAGGTGGAGCACAGCAGCAGGCCGTCGGGTTTGAGCACACGTCGGAACCCGGCGAACACCGCTGGCAGGTCTTCCACCCACTGCAGGCACAGGTTGCTGAACAGCACATCGACGCTGCCGTCGGCGAGCGGCAGCGCGCGCGCGTCGGCGCACACGTGCGCAAACGGTTTCCACCAGCCCGCATGCTTCTTCGCCTCGCGCAACATCGGCAAGGCTAGGTCCAGCGCCACCACCTGCGCGCGCGGCCAGCGCTTGCGCATTGCAGCGGCCGCATGCGCCGGACCGCTACCGACATCCAGCGCTACCTGCGGCGTGCGTTCGCCCAAGTAGTCCAGCGATTCGAGCAGGCGCTTTTCGACTTCGTGCTGCAGGGCGGCGGCCGCGTCGTAACTGGAAGCGGACCGCGAGAAAGCGCGGCGAATCTGGCGATGGTCGAAAGGAGTGCTCATTGAGGGGATTCTGATGCAATCTCGAATGCAGTTCGTAGGAGCGACGTAAGTCGCGAACGAAGCTCGCACGAATAGCGTCTATTCGCGACTTACGTCGCTCCTACGACGGGGGAAGGGTCGTCATGAAGTCGCGCACTTCATCGGCAACCTGGTCGGCATGGCCTAGGAAGGGCGCATGTCCGCCGCCAGCGATGTCCACGTGGCGACTGTCCGGCGTCAGCGCGGCGGCGGCCTGCATGGCGCTTGGAGATACCAGGCGATCGCGATGTCCTGAGATCCACAGACTGGGAATCGACAATGCCGGTAACGACCCGCGCAGATCGCTTTGCTCCAGCAAGACGAGGCCCTGCTGCAACGCGCGCGGCGACGGTTCGCCACGGGCATAGAGCTTTTCCTTCAGCGTACGAAGCTCGGCACGCGCATGTTCCGAGCCGATGGTGTCCAGAGCCAGGAACCGTTCCAGCGTGCCTTTGTAGTCCTGCTGCAGATCCTTGCCGAATTGCTCGAAGACCGAAGCTTCCACCGCATGCTGCCAATCCTGGCCACGCACGAATTGCGGCGTGACCGCGACCAGCGCCAGCGCGCGCACCTGCGGAGAAACCGAGGCGGCATGCAAGGCGAACAGCCCCCCCAACGACCAAGCCAGCCAGACCGCAGGCGGCGTGTGCGCCAGGATTTCGGCGACGGTGGCTTCGAGCGTCAGCGGGGTCTGATCTTCGCGGCTGTAACCATGTCCGGGTAGGTCCACCAGGTGCATGCGGAAACGATCGGACAAACGATCCACCAGCGGCGCGAACACGCCGCCATGTAATCCCCAACCGTGCATCAACACCAGCGGTGGGCCATCGCCCATGATTTCTATATGCAACGCCATCGCCCATGCCTACCGAGAATCAGGCGGCGCCGCGCACGCGCTGGATGGCGTCGCGCGAACGCGCCAGCACTTCGACCATGGCATCCACCTCGGCCGGCATGTGCAAGGCGGACAGCGTCACCCGCAGGCGCGCCTTGCCTTCGGGCACGGTGGGCGGACGGATGGCGGTGACTAGATAGCCGGCGTTCTCGAGCGCGGACGACAGGGCGACCACACTGGCATCGTCGCCGCACATGACCGGTTGGATCGGCGAATCGGACGGCAGCAGCTCAAGTCCATAGCGTTGCGCGCCGGTCCGGAAACGGCCGACCAGGCCCTGCAATTTCTCGCGCCGCCATTGATCGCGGCGAGCATGCTTGACCGCCACCAGCGTGGCCGCAGCCTGCGCCGGCGGCAGTGCCGTGGTGTAGATGTAGGGACGCGCGGTTTCGTACAGGTGCTGGATGAGGACGTCGTCGCCCACCACCACCGCGCCATAACCGCCCAGCGCCTTGCCCAGGGTAACCAACTGCAGCGGCACTTCGGTCATGCCGAGATTGGCTTCGGCCACGCTGCCGCGCCCTTCCGGCCCACGCACGCCGACGCCATGCGCGTCGTCCACGTACAACAAGGCCTGTTGCATGCGCGCGACCAGGGTCAGCGCGCGCAGCGGCGCCACATCGCCGTCCATGCTGAAGACGCCGTCGGTGGCCAGCATCGCCGCGCCTTCGGGCGCATGCTTGAGTTGCCGCAGCGCACCTTCGGCATCGGCATGCGGATAGCGCCGCAGCCTGCACCCTGCCAGCAGCGACGCATCCAGCAAGCTGGCGTGATTGAGCCGGTCCTGCACGCAGACATCGCCGTCTTCCTGCAGCAAGGCCTGTTGCACGGCCAGATTGGCCAGGAATCCGCTGCCGAACAGCAACCCGCGCGAGTAGCCCAGCCACTGCGCGATTTCGCGCTCCAGGGTTTCGTGCGCGGCGTGATGGCCGCTGACCAGATGCGAAGCGCCCGCGCCAACGCCATCGCGTGCGGCGCCATCCTGCAGCGCGCTGACCACTTCGAACTGTTGCGACAGGCCCAGATAGTCGTTGCTGCAGAACTCGGTCAGCCAGCGGCCGTCGACCTCCACGCGCACGCCGTCGCGGCGGGTGATGGTACGGCGCACGCGCACCCGCCCCTGGGCGATGCGCAGTTTGCGCAAAGAGTGGACACGTTCGCGCAGGTCGGGCCGCATGGGTTTAGGCGGCGCGTCCGCAGGCGTGGTCAGCGTTGTTGTTGAAGGTGGTTTCGACGATATCGGCATGCACGGTTCCCCCTGGCGCTGGCATGGCTGGCTCCACCGGCATGGGCCGCAGACCGAGGCGCGCGAACAGCGCCTGGTCGCGTTCCACGTCCGGGTTGCCGGTGGTCAACAGTTTTTCCCCGTAGAAGATCGAATTGGCGCCGGCGGCGAAGCACAGCGCCTGCAGCTCGTCGCTCATGGATTCGCGACCAGCCGACAATCTGACCATAGAGTGAGGCATGGTGATGCGCGCGATTGCGATGGTGCGCACGAATTCGAAGGGATCCAGTTCGGCGGTACCGTGCAGCGGCGTGCCTTGCACCTGGACCAAGCGGTTGATCGGCACCGAATCCGGATGCGCCGGCAGGTTGGCCAGCGCTAACAGCAGGCCGGCGCGCTGGGCCCGCGATTCGCCCATGCCGACGATGCCGCCGCAACAGGTCTTCATGCCGGCGTCGCGGACGTGTTCCAGCGTGTCCAGGCGATCCTGGTATTCGCGGGTGTGGATGATCTCGCCGTAGAAGTCTGGCGCGGTGTCCAGGTTGTGGTTGTAGTAATCCAGCCCGGCCGACTTCAGCGCATCGGCCTGCGGGGCGCTGAGCATGCCCAGGGTGGCGCAGGTTTCCAGCCCCAGCGCCTTCACTTCGCGGATCATGGCCGCGACCTTGGGGATGTCGCGGTCCTTGGGCGAACGCCAGGCCGCGCCCATGCAGAAGCGCGAGGCGCCCGCGACCTTGGCCTGTCTGGCCTTTTCCAGCACCGCCTCGGTGCTCATCAGCTTCTGCGCATCGACGCCGGTGTGGTAGCGCTGGGCCTGCGGACAGTAGGCGCAGTCTTCCGGGCAGCCGCCGGTCTTGACGGACAGCAGGGTGGACACCTGGACCTCGGCCGGGTCGAAGTGCTGCCGGTGCACGCTGGCGGCGCGGTGCAGCAGTTCCGGAAACGGCAGGTCGAACAGGGCCAGCAATTCGGCGGCTTGCCAGTCGTGGCGGAGAGGGCTCGTGGCGAGATTGGCGGGAGCGGACATCAGGGCCTCGCGGCGTTAAAGTCCGGGCAGTCTGAAAACCGGAAGCAAGGCTGTCAACCGCATGGATGCTTTAAAAGTTGACGAGTGGCTGCGCAAGGCCACCCGCGTGGTCTTCGCGCCGCGCTGCCTGCTGTGCGGCGAAGGCGGCGTGGACGGTCGGGATCTGTGCCGGGCCTGCACCGAGGCCCTGCCCTGGAATCGAAGCGCCTGCTTGCGCTGCGCCTTGCCACTGCACGCTCCAGGCACCTGTGGCGCCTGCCTGCAGCGTCCGCCGCCACTGGCCGAAACCCATGCCGTGTTCGTGTATGGGTTTCCGCTGGACCGGCTGGTGCCCCGCTTCAAGTTCCATAACGATCTGGCCGCGGGACGATTGCTGTCCGAGCTCATGCTCGAAGGCGTCTCCGGGCTGCCCAAGCCTTCGGCATTGGTGCCCGTGCCGCTGCACGACGCCCGTTTGCGCCAGCGCGGCTACGACCAGGCGCTGGAACTTGCCAAACCCCTGGCCCGTGCATTGCAGGTTCCTCTGTTGTCGGAGGTGCTGATCCGCACCCGCGCCACCGCGCCGCAATCCGAACTGGATGCCGCTGCCCGCCAGCGCAACCTGCGCCGCGCGTTCGAAGTCCGTGCCGACGCGGCGTTACCGGATCACGTGGCGCTGGTCGACGATGTGATGACCACGGGCGCAACGCTGGAAGCGGCGGCAAAGCGTTTGCGGCGCGCAGGCGTGGCGCGCGTGGATGCGTGGGTTTGCGCGCGGGTGCCTTAACTCGCGCCGCAGGCGGGGATTGTCAACTTCGAGAGCTCAGCCATACGCCTCCGCCAGCAAAAGCGAAGGTTGCAGTGCAGGAGCCGCCGCTTCGGCCAGAGCCGCTCCAATCAGGATTACGCCCGGACTGCCCAATCCGGCGTGGCGGGCGTCGGCGGCCAATCGGCCCAGGGTCGTTAGCAGGCGCGCCTCCTCCGGCTGGCTGGCCGCCTGCACCACCGCGGCCGGCGTATGCGCTGGCAGATGCATCAACAAAGCTGCGCTGAGCGATTCCAGCCGGTCCATTCCCATGTAGATCGCCAACGTGGTGCCGGTGGCGGCCAAGGCCGCCCAGTCCGGCTCGCTGTGATCCTGCGCATGGGCGGTGACGAAGGTGACGCCGCGGCAGTGATCGCGATGGGTCAGGGAAACGCCCAAGGCCGCTGCGGCGGCGAAACCGGAACTGATGCCGTTGACGATGACCACTTCGATGCCGGACTTTCGCAGGAAGCCGATTTCCTCGCCGGCGCGGCCGAACAACAGCGCATCGCCGCCCTTGACGCGGACCACGTGCGCGCCGCGTTGCGCGTAGCGGCGCATCAACCGGCAGATGAACGCCTGCGGGGTGGAGCGGCAACCGCCGCGCTTGCCCACGCGAATCACCCGCGCCAGCGGCGCCAGCGACACGATCTGCGGATCGACCAGGTCGTCCAGCATCAGCACGTCCGCGGTCGCCAGCGTTCTGGCCGCTTTTATCGTCAGCAATTCCAGATCGCCCGGCCCGGCCGACACCAGACTGACCTTGCCGCCGCGCGGGTCGGCATTCGCGGCGTCGTGATTCGTATTCATTAGGTCGATACTCCGAAAAGATCGTCGCCATACGCGGGTAGGTCGGGGCTACGCCCCAGACGCACGGAAGCCCTCCCGCTGCGCACGCCGGGGACGCAACCCCGACCTACCCGCTGTTTAAACCTGGTCACTGAATCAAACCTCCCTGCGTGGACAGGACCGCATTGCCCGTTTCGCGGCACATGCGCACCAGTTGCGGCACGCAGGAACCGCAGACGCTGCCGCAACCCAGGCGTTTTTTCAGTTCGTCCACATCGGCGCCTTGGGCGATCGCGGCGCGGATGGAGGATTCTTTGACCTGCATGCACTGGCAGACCAGCGCATCGCGCGCTGCGCTTGCCAGCCGCTGGGTGAACACCGCCAGCCGCGAGCCGGTCCACGCCGTGCCGGCCAGCGCGATGTCCAATAGCGCCTCGCTGGCTGGGTCGCGCTGGCCGCCGGCCAACAGCATTCCTTCGATTCGATCGTTATGCGCGTCGCTGCCCCAGCCCACTCGTTTGAGTAGGCCGCGTCGCGCGTCGCGGTACTCCAGCACGTGTTCGCCGGGTTGCAGTTGCAACACCTCGGCCAGACGCTGCAACCACTGTGGCGGTGCGGTTTCGGCCGCGGCGCGCAACACCAGCCAGGCCTGTCCCGAGTCCGGATCGGCATCGGCGCGCAGGGTGAGGGAAGCGAACGCGCATTCGCGCAGCAGCGGCTGCACCGCGATTTGCAGCGCGAGCGCATCGCCACGCCGTGCGGCCAGCAGATCCCAAGCGAAAGTCGCTTTCTCCACCCGCACCGCCGCGTGCTTGAGTTCTGGCTGGAACGATTTGGGATCGACCGCGCCGTTGCTGACTTCGTTGATGCCGCCGCTGGCCAGGAACTGTCCGCTCCAATGCATCGCCGCGAACACTGTGCCCGAACCCACTTCATCGGACACCGCCAGCGGCAGCAGCAGTTCGCCGCGCTTGCTGGTCACGCGCACCAGATCGCCGGCGCTCAGGCCGCGGCGCGTGGCGTCATCAGGATGCATGCTCAGCGTCGGCTCCGGCGCGTGCGCGAACAGTCCCGGCGCCCGGCCGCTGCGGCTCATGCCATGCCATTGGTCGCGCAGGCGGCCGGTCAGCAGACGCAGCGGAAAACGCGCCGAAATCGGCTCGGCTACCGGCTTGTAAGCGGTGGCATGAAAACGCGCACGACCGTTAGTGGTGGCGAACACGCCGTCGCCGTAGCGCCGCGCTTGACCTTCGCTCGCGCCCGTTGGAAACGGCCACTGCTGCGGACCTTGGGTTTCCAGCAACGCATAGTCCAGGCCGCCGATGTCGAGATCGCGTCCCACGGTCAGGCGGCGATGTTCGTCGAATACCGCTTCGGTATCGACGAACTCGAAGAGCGGCGCCGCACCCGGCGGCGCCAGTCGCGCTTCGATGCGTCGCGCTACTTCATTGGCGATCCACCAGTCCGCCCTGGCTTCGCCCGGCGCGGGCAGCGCGATGCGCACTCGCGAGATGCGGCGTTCGGAATTGGTCACCGTGCCTTCCTTCTCGCCCCAGCTGGTCGCTGGCAGCAGCACGTCTGCGTAGGGCACGGTGTCGGTGTTGAGAAAGGCTTCCTGCACCACCACGAATTCGGCCTTGCCCAAGGCCTCGCGCACCAGATTGATATCGGGCATCGAGTGCACCGGATTGGTACAGGCGATCCACACCGCTTTGACTTTTCCGCTGCGCAAAGCGTCGAACAACGCGACCGCCGGCAGGCCGGGGCGATCGGACAGGACCTGCGCGGGCAGCTTCCACAGGCGTTCGAGTTCGGCGCGGTGCTCGGGATCGGCGATCTCGCGGTGCGCCGCCAGCATGGTGGCCATGCCGCCCACTTCGCGCCCACCCATCGCATTGGGCTGTCCGGTCAGCGAGAACGGTCCGGCTCCCGGTTTGCCGATCTGCGCGGTGGCCAGATGCAGCTGGATCAACGCCAGGTTCTTGTCGGTGCCGTGGCTGGATTGGTTGAGGCCCATGCAGTACAGCGACAGCGCGGCCGGACTGCGGCCGAACCACTCGGCGGCCTGAACGATGTCTTCAGCCGGCACGCCGCACAGATCGGCGACGAAACGCGGAGTGTATTCGCGCAGCATCTGCTTGAGCGGTAGGAAGCCTTCGGTGTGCGCGTCGATGTAATCGGGGTCGATCAGACCTTCCCAGATCAGGTGATGCAACATGCCGTTGAACAGGGCCACGTCGGTGCCCGGCTGCAGCGCAAGATGCAGATCGGACATGGCGGCGGTGTCGGTGCGGCGCGGATCGATCACGATCCACTTGGTTTCCGGATGCGCTTCGCGCGCCGCTTCCAAGCGGCGGAACAGCACTGGATGCGCATAGGCCATGTTGCTGCCGGCAAACAGCACGGTGCGCGCCTGTTCCAGATCGTCGTAGCAGGTCGGCGGACCGTCGGCGCCCAGCGCCAGCTTGTAGCCGGAAACCGCGCTGGACATGCACAGGCGCGAATTGGTGTCGATGTTGTTGGTGCCGATCAGGCCTTTGGCCAACTTGTTGAAGACGTAGTAGTCCTCAGTCAGCAACTGTCCCGACAGGTAGAACGCAACCGAATCCGGACCGTGTTCGGCGACGATGCTGGCGAAGCGCTCGGCCACCGTGTCCAACGCCACGCCCCAGTCCACTTCGCGGCGGGCATCGCTGCGCAAGCGGCGCAGTTGCGGCGCCAGCGCGCGGCCAGTCGTCTCGCGCGTGGTCTGCGGCAGATTAAGGCCCTTGGTGCACAGGCGGCCGAAATTGGCCGGATGGTCCGGATCGCCGGCGATGCCGGTGATGCGGCTCCCGTGCGCATCGTGTTCGGCATCGATCAGCACGCCGCAACCGACCCCGCAATAGCAGCAGGTGGAACGCGTGCGCGTGCGCCGCAGGGCTGCGGCAGGCGAAGACGACGTGGGGGTGCGCATATCGCCGTCCATCGTCTGCTTCAGGTCACGCCGCGAGGCGGCTTCGGATCGAACGCATCGTCGGGCGTCAACCCAGCGATGTCCAAAGTCATGAACACGCTGTTGGGGTCTGGCTTGTAGTCGCCGAAAGGCAGGCACGAAGTAAAACCAAAGGAGGCGTACAAACGACGCGCGGCCTCGAAGAACTCCATTGAACCCGTCTCCAGGCTCAATCTAGAGTAGCCGCGAGCGGCGGCTTCGCAAATAAGGTGCCGCACCATTTTCGATGCCACCCCACGCCGCAAGTGGGAGGTGGCAGTGCGCATGGATTTGATCTCGGCGTGCGCCTCCGTCATGTGCTTGAGTGCGCCGAATCCGGCCAGCGCCGGACCGTCCCAAATGCTCCAGAAAGTGATGCCGGGCTCGCGCAAGCCAGTCAGATCCAAGGCATGGCGACTTTCCACCGGGGCGGTATGCTCCATCGAGCCGAGGTGCTCCTGCAGCAACGCAAGAACTTCCGGACCTTTTAGATCGTCAATCCGAATTTCCAGATTATTTTCCGTTGACGCCACAGTGCCCGATGACGAGGCACTGCAATCCATACCAGGGCTGGCGTGGACTTCGACGGGTGTGAGTCCCGGCGAAAGCCACACCACGCCGTCTTCCACCCGCACAGGATAGGTCGCCACGCAGCCCACATCCGGCGCGCGCGCCTCGCCACTCTCCAGGCTCAGATTCCAACTGTGCAACGGGCAGGTCACCGTTTCTCCGGCGACGATGCCCTGCGACAGCGGCCCGCCCTTGTGCGGACAATGATCGCGCAAGGCGAACACGTTACCGCTGGCGGTACGGAACAAGGCGATGTTGTCGCCACCGTCCCTTTCCAGCACGCGCGCGCCGAGCGCTGGGATGTCGTCGAGCCTGCACACTTCTGCCCAGCCGGGTGCGGCCGCGCTTGAGGCGGACGTGCTTGAAGCAAGCATGCTCGATGCAGACATGTTCGATGCGGACATGGGCTCAGGCCTCCACCGGGTCGGCCAGCATTTTCAACTTGAGCGGCTGGAATTCATGCCGCTGTGCACCGGCGATGCGCGCCGCCCACGGATCGGACAGCCCTTCCAGCGCGAACAACAGGCGTTCGTGCAGCGCCTTGCGGTTGTCGGCGTCGTCGACCACGCGCTGGCGGATGTAATCCAGCCCGACCCGCGCGATGTAATGCACAGTGCGATCCAGGTAATAGGCTTCCTCGCGGTACAGCTGCAGGAAGGCGCCGGTGTATTCGCGCACCTCATCGCTGGTTTTCACCTTGACCAGGAACTGCGCCACTTCGGTCTTGATGCCGCCATTGCCGCCGACATGGATTTCCCAACCCGAATCCACCGCGATGATGCCCACGTCCTTGATGCCGGATTCGGCGCAATTGCGCGGGCAGCCGGACACCGCCAGCTTGACCTTATGCGGACTCCACATGTTGGCCAGCATGGTTTCCAGATCGATGCCCATCTGCGTGCTGTTCTGTGTGCCGAAGCGGCAGAACTCACTGCCTACGCAGGTCTTCACCGTGCGGATGGATTTGCCGTAGGCGTGCCCGGACTGCATGCCCAGGTCTTTCCACACCTCCACCAGGTCTTCTTTCTTGATTCCCAGAAGATCGATGCGCTGACCGCCGGTGACCTTGAGCATCGGCACCGCGTACTTGTCGGCGACATCGGCGATGCGGCGCAACTCGGAGGCATTGGTCACCCCGCCTTTCATCTGCGGAATCACCGAGAAAGTTCCGTCCTTCTGGATGTTGGCGTGCGCGCGTTCGTTGATGAAACGGGACTGCGGGTCGTCCACCGCTTCGCGCGGCCAGGTTGAGAGCAGGTAATAGTTGACCGCCGGGCGGCAGGTGGCGCAGCCGTTGGGCGTGCGCCATTCCAGGAAGTCGTACATCTCGCGATGGGTCAGCAGGTGATGTTCGCGGATCGCTTTACGCACTTCGCCGTGCGCATAGCTGGTGCATTCGCACACCGCCTTGGTTTTTGGTGTCTGCTGAAAGCTCGATCCCAGCGTATTCATCAGGATCTGCTCGACCAGACCGGTGCACGAGCCGCAAGAACTGGAGGCCTTGGTGTGTTTCTTCACCTCGTCCAGGGTGAACAGACCGCTGCCGGTGATCGCCTTGACTATGGTGCCCTTGCACACCCCGTTGCAGCCGCAGACTTCGTCGCTGTCCTGCATGCTGATCGCCCGGTTATGGCCGGAATGACCGGCATCGCCGATCGCGCTTTCGCCGAACATCAGCTGGTCGCGCAGGTCGTCGATCTTGCGACCGTCCTTGAGCAGCTTGAAGTACCAACCGCCGTCGGCGGTGTCGCCGTAAAGGCAGGCGCCGACCAGTTTTTCGTCCTGGATCACCAGCTTCTTGTAGACGCCGCCAGCCGGGTCGGACAGAACGATTTCCTCGGTGCCTTCGCCGCCCATGAAATTGCCGGCGGAAAACAGATCGATACCGGTGACCTTGAGCTTGGTAGAAGACACCGAACCCTGGTAGATACCGATGCCGTAGTGGGCCAAATGATTGGCGCAGATCTTGGCCTGCTCGAACAACGGCGCCACCAGTCCGTAGGCGATGCCGCGGTGGCTGGCGCATTCGCCCACCGCGTACACGCGCGGGTCGTAGGTCTGCAGACCATCGCTGACCACGATGCCGCGATTGCAGTACAGCCCCGCCTCCTGCGCCAGTTGCGTATTGGGACGAATGCCGGCGGCCATCACCACCAGATCGGCCGGCAGCTCGCTGCCGTCGGAAAAGCGCACTCCCGCCACTTCGCCGGCGGCGTTGCCGAGGATCTCGGTGGTGGAAGTGTTGAGGCGGAACGCCAGCCCGCGTTCGCGCAGCGATTTCTCCAGCAGTCCGGCGGCGACCGGATCCAGTTGCCGTTCCAGCAACCAGCCGGCCAGATGCACCACGGTCACTTCCATTCCGCGCAACTTCAAACCGTTGGCGGCCTCCAAACCCAGCAGGCCGCCGCCGATTACCACCGCATGGCGCTTGACCTTGGCGGTGTCGATCATGGTCTGGGTGTCGAAGATGTCGCGGTAGCTGATGACGCCTTTCAGGTCCTTGCCCGGCACCGGCAGGATCAGCGGCAGCGAACCAGTGGCCAGCAGCAGGCGGTCGTATTCGGCTTCGGTGCCGTCGGCGGCGATCACCTTGCGGCGCACGCGGTCGATACGGATGACCTCCTTGCCCAGGTGCAGCCGGATGCCGTTTTCGGCGTACCAGTCCAGCGAGTTGAGCACGATGTGTTCGAACTCCTGCTCGCCGGCCAGCACCGGCGAGAGCAGGATGCGGTTGTAGTTAGGATGCGGTTCGGCGCCGAAGACGGTGACGTCGTACATGTCCGGCACCAGCTTGAACAACTCCTCCAGCGTGCGGATGCCGGCCATGCCGTTGCCGACGACGACGAGTCTGGGCTTTTTCATCGGTGCTCCCATGGGTGGTTCCTCAGACTCTCGCGGTGCCGGCGGTCCACTGGCTGCGCCAGTGATGCGTGATCCCGCGCAAGCTGACCCAGGCCAGCAGAGCGACGCCGGCAAACACCCACAGACCCAGCGCATAACTGTCGGTGTGCTGTTTGATCACGCCCAAGCCGGCCGCCAGCAGGAAACCGCCGATGCCGCCCGCCATGCCGATCAAACCGGTCATCACTCCGATCTCGGCGCCGAAGCGCTGCGGCACCAACTGGAACACTGCGCCATTGCCCGCGCCCAGACACAACATGGTCAGTACGAACAGCGCCACCGTGCCAACGGGTCCGCCCAAACCGAAACCCGCGATCGCCACCAGCACCGACGCCGCCAGATAGATCATCAGCAGACTGCGGGTACCACCTATACGGTCGGCGATGACGCCACCGACCGGCCGCATCACCGAACCGGCCAGCACGCAGGCCGCCGTGGCCCAACCGGCGATCTTGGAATCGAAGCCGAACTGGTCGTGGAAATAACCCGGCAAAGCGCTGGCGAAACCGGCGAAGCCGCCAAAGGTGATCGCGTAGAACAACATGAACCACCACGAATCCCGGTTCCCCACCAACACCTTGCCGTAGTCACGCAGGGTCTTGCGTTGCACCGGCAGCGGCGCATCCCGGGCGCACGCGGCGAAGACCAGCAGCACCACGATCAACGGCAGACAGGCCAGGCCGAATACGTTGTGCCAGCCGAAGGCGATCGCCAGTACCGGCGCGAACAGCGCGGCCAATACCGTGCCCGAATTACCGGCGCCGGCGATGCCCATCGCAGTGCCCTGATGCTCCGGTGGATACCAGCGCGAGGCCAAGGGCAAGGCGATGGCGAACGAACCGCCGGCCACGCCCAAGAACATGCCCAGCAACAGCACTTGGCCGAAGCTGTGCACGCCCAATCGCCATGCCACCAGCAGCGCCGCGATCACGATCGCCTGCGCGATCAGGCCGGCGCGGCGTGCGCCGATGCGGTCGGCCGCCATGCCCATGAACAAACGCAGCACCGCGCCGCACAAGATCGGCACGGCCACCATCAGCGCGCGCTGCTGGGTGTCCAGATGCAGCGCCGTGGCGATAGGCACCTGCAGCGGCCCCAGCAAATACCAGACCATGAAGCTCAAATCGAAATACAGGAACGCCGACAACAAGGTGGGGGTATGACCGGCCTGCCAGAACGAGCGATTCATCTGTAATGCCTCCTCACGGACCGGTGCGCGGTCCGCCAACGATGGGGTCCGGTAGGGCGCCTACCGACCGGGCAAAAAAAAGGCGTGCTTCCAGCTTTCGCTGGAAAGACGCCGTTGTCTGTGCGGAAAGCGGGCCGCCGTTGGCCGCTTACCGAAATGTGGGGTGCCGACACTTCGTTGTGCCGTCATGGATATAAGAGCAATCGCCGTGCCAACCTTTCGCGTTGTCGCGAAATTCCTGAGGATCGCCATTAAATCAATGAGTTAAGAGCTCCTTACCTGCGGACAGACGCTCGTATGGCGCGCATCGATTGGCACCTACGCACGCATCTGGTGCTAAGCGTTGTGCAATTGCACACCAATTGTGCGGTGCAGCAGTCGCGATGACTTGTCGATCTGGCCCATGACTTGAGTGAGAGTTTTGTGGGAGCGGCTTCAGCCGCGATGGGCCTTGCCGGTAAAACGTCGCGGCTGAAACCGCTCCCACAGTGAACTATTTCTGGGCCCGATCTCTAGGCAAGGAAGGCTTCAGTAAGACCATTCGACCTGTAACCACGTCTTGCGCGTGTCGGTGGCGAATTGGTCGGCCCGATAATCGGCATGCTTGGCCAGCAGGTTGAACTTGCCGATCTTGGCGGTCGCAATCAAATTCAGCTCATCGCCGTAATCCTGCGACAGGCGATCACTGCCGAACCGGTGCCAGACCGCGCTCAAACTCACGTTGCTGAGTTTTCCGAGCTGCTTGCGATTCCAGCCGAGCGAAAAATACTGGTCGCGCAGGCCATTGGGAGGGGTGGTCAGGAATTTGTCGGCCCAGCCCTGGAATTTGTGCGCGGTGGCCAACGGCGTCTGGAAGCTGGTCAGCGCCAGCCCCGTGTCCGCTCCCAATACCTCGTAGCCGGCACCCAACCGCAACGCGCCCACGTCCACGCTGGTATCGGCCAGCCAATACTCGGCCGAATAGTGGTTCGGGTTGTCGTGGTAATCGCTTTGCCCGGCGTAGCTGAGCGCGTAGTTCAATTTTGCGGCCGCGATCGGATGGGCGCCTGCCAAGCGCAAACCATAGGTTTGGCTGGACAATCGCCGCCCGGACACCGCCGCTTCGTCCTGGTCGATCAGATAGGAAAATGCGCTTAGTGTTCCCCACGCGGTCGGGTAGGAAAGGTTGCCCAGAAAATTATCGCCATCGATCGCCTGCTGGCGCGCACCGACCCCATCTTTTCCCCAGATCGTGCGTACGCTCCAGGCGTAACTGGCATCCAGCTTCAACTTGCCCGGGCCGGTCCATTCCACCCGCGCTGCGTCAAACGTCTGCTCGTTGTCGCGCCAGCCAGCCGCGCCGACAAAACGTTGGTCATCCAGATTGATGCGCTGACGGCCTGCGGTCAGCACGGTGTTGCTGAATCCCCTGTACTGGACTTGCACCCGATTCAATTCAAGATTCTCGGGGTCGGCCACCAGTGGGTAGGCGGTCTTGCCGTTGAGCCCACTGTTGTAGCGCTCGTCGATTGCTACTGTCCCTTCCGCTTCGGCCAGGAACGCGAATGCCCCGTTGCTGATCTCCGCACCTGCGCGTGCACGCAAGGTGATCGCCTCTGCATCGCGGGCAAGATCCGTCTGCTCCACGCTCTCCTGGCGCAGACGCAGATCGACGATGGGTTTGATCGTGGTTTCGGCCGCGAATGCGGGCGCGGATAGTAGTAGGCCACTAGTTATTGCAAGCGCTATTTTCATACCGGTCTCTCGATGATGGCCATGGGTAGGGTGGGTGATTTGCCGGATGGGCTTAGGCGGCATCGAGATGGGCGCCATGCTCGTAATCGGCGAGAAACCGCAGGACTTCTTCGCGATAGGCGTAGAACCTGGGATGTTCCAGCAGCGTCTTGCGGTCGCGCGGCCGCGGCAGATCGATCTTGAGGATCTTGCCGATGGTGGCATTGGGGCCATTGCTCATCATCACTACGCGGTCCGCCAGCAAGATGGCTTCATCGACATCGTGGGTGACGCAGATGGCGGTGACCTGGGTGCGTTGCCACACCTCCATCAGCACGTTCTGCAAATCCCAACGGGTGAGGCTGTCGAGCATCCCGAACGGCTCGTCCAGCAACAACAGCTTCGGCGACAGGGCGAAGGCCCGCGCAATGCCCACGCGCTGGCGCATGCCGCTGGACATCTCAGCCGCCAGCTTGTGCACGCTGTCGCCCAGGCCGACGCGTTGCAGGTAGTACTCGACGATGTCGCTGCGTTCGGCAGCGCTGGCATGCGGGTAGACCCGTTCCACACCGATGCTCACGTTCTGACGGGCGCTCAGCCAAGGCATCAGGCTGGGGGCTTGGAACACCACACCCTTGTCCGGGCCGGCGCCGTCGATTTCGTGCCCGTCCAGGACGATGCCGCCGGCGGAAATGGAACTCAGTCCCGCCGCCATGTTCAACACCGTCGATTTCCCACAGCCCGAATGGCCGATCAGCGAAACGAATTCGCCGCGGTCCATCATCAGATTGAAGTTCTGTACGACAGTCAGCGGCCCGGTGCGGGTGGGATAGGTCTTGCCGACATTGAACAGTTCCAGATAGCGGCGCTGCACCGCCGAACGGCTTGCCTCGGTGTAGGCCTTGGGTAAGCGCGTGACCCGGATGGGCTGCACCTTGGGTAGGGCCGTCTTGGACAGGACGGTGTCGCCGGCTGCGTCGACAGTTGCATTGCGGGCGCGGTTCAAGCCGTCGAGACAAGCGACGATGCGGTTGCGCAAGGCGGTGTAGGCAGGGTCGTGATTGAGTTCGGCACGCGCGCGCGGCCGTTGCAGCGGCACCTCAAACAGGTGTCCGATATGGCTGCCGGCAGGATCGGGCTGCAGGACCGCGATGCGATCGGCCAGCAACAAGGCTTCATCCACATCGTTGGTAACCAGGACGATGGTGCGTTTTTCCTGGCCGCGGATGCGCTCGATCTCGTCTTGCAGGCGTGCCCGGGTCAGGGCGTCCAGCGCCGAGAGCGGCTCATCCAGCAGCAGGATTTCCGGGCGCATGGCCAGCGCACGGGCGACGGCGACGCGCTGGCGCATGCCGCCGGACAATTGCGCGGGCTTACGTTCGCGCGCATGGGCAAGGCCCACCAGGTCGATAGTGGCGCGGGTCAGTGCGCGCCGCTCTGCCCGATTCATGCCTTTATGCACTGCATCGACTGCCAGACGGACATTGCCTTCCACGCTCAGCCACGGCATCAGCGAGTAAGACTGGAACACCAGGCCACGCTCGGCGCTTGGCCCATTCGACGCCGCGCCTTTGACCAGGATTTGGCCGCTGTCGGGTTGGATCAAGCCGGCCAGCAATGAAATCAGGGTGGTTTTGCCGGTGCCGGAGAAGCCGAGGATGGCGATGAATTCGCCTTCGTTGACCGACAGGTTCACCCCGCCCAACACAGCCTGCGACTTGCCATGGCTGGCGTAGGCTTTGCTGACGTCGCGCAACTCCAGGATCGGCGCAGGATTCATGTCGTCAACTCCGCGCATCGCGGCCGACCAACTTCTGCAGCACCAGCATGATGCGGTCCAGGCCGAACCCGATCAGGCCGATTACGATGACGGCGACCATGATCCGCGACAGCGATTTTTCGCTGCCGTTCTGGAACTCGTCCCAGACGAATTTTCCAAGTCCGGGGTTCTGGGCCAGCATCTCCGCCGCGATCAGCACCATCCAGCCCACGCCCAGCGACAGGCGCACGCCGGTAAAGATGTACGGCAGCGCGGATGGCAACACCAGTTTGGTCAGCTTGGTGCGCCACGTCAGCCGCAGGACGCGACCTACGTTGAGCAGGTCCTTGTCGATAGAGGCGGTGCCGATGGCGGTGTTGATCAACGTCGGCCAGAGCGAGCACATCATCACCACGATTGCTGAGATAACGAAGCTCTTGGGTAAGGTCGGGTCGTCGCTGGTGATCGAAGCCGAGACCACCATGGTTACGATCGGCAGCCAGGCGAGTGGGCTGATCGGACGCATCACCTGTACCAGCGGATTGATCGCCGCGTTGAACCGCTTCGACATGCCGGCGACCAGGCCCAACGGAATGGCGACCAGCGAGGCCAAAGTGACACCCATGGCCACCGTCTTGAGCGAGGTGAAGATCTGGTCGATGAACGTCGGCGGCCCGGAATAAAGTTGGCCGCTGGCCACCGCCGCTGCCGCATCGGCACGCGCGGCGGAGAATTCGACCATCAGGCCCTTGAACGCGTCCCAGACATCGCCGGGACCCGGCAGGGCGCCCAGCGAGGTGTGCACCATCGGCGCCAGCGCTGTCCACAAGCCGAGGAAGGCAAGCACGCCCAGTAACGGTGGCCAAATGGCGTCGAACAACTCCCTGCCCAGCGGCAGCTTCACTCTCAGCTTCGGGCGCTTGCGCGCGGCTTCGTCCCCGGCCAGCGCCGCAGCCGCGCTGGCGACGGCTGTACTTACAACAACCGTCCCCACCTGCGGCGCGACTTCCGCGCTCGTCGCCGTCAAGTCGTCTTTTGCCAACGTCGCGACCGTCATAACGCCCGCCCTCACTTGACGCCAGCAGGCGTAACTGTCTGGCCCGGCTTCAGTCCAATGGCGAAGCCCGCGGCATAAGCGGCGGGTTGCTTCGCATCGAAGGCCACACCGTCGATCGCCGGCTGGGTGTAAACCCGGAAGCCATCGGTCTCGGGGAAGTCGGCCGGGTCAGCCTTGCCGTCGGCGATCAGCGATTGGGCGGCCTGGGTGTACAGATCGGGACGGTAAGCCGCTTTGGCGGTATCGAAATACCACTGATCTGGCTTCGCTTCTGCGATCTGTCCCCAGCGGCGCATCTGGGTCAGGAACCAGATGGCATCCGAGTAATAGGGATAGCTGGCGTATTGGTTGAAGAAGAGATTGAACTGCGGCGTGTCGCGAGTGTCGCCTTCACCAAAGGTGAATTTGCCGGTCATCGATGCCATCAGCACCTTTTCGTCCGCGCCGACATATTTCGATTGAGCCAAAATCTTGACCGCTTCGGCCCGGTTCTTGCCGTTGTCGGCATCGAGCCACTTGGCCGCGCGGATCAGCGCGCGCAGCAGGGCCTGGGTGGTCTTCGGGTTCTTGTTGGCGAAATCCTCGGTCAGACCGAAGACCTTGTCGCCGGTCAGCCCGGCGATGTCCGGATCGACGATGATCGGCACGCCGATCTTCTTCGCCACCGCGGCCTGGTTCCAGGGTTCGCCTACCGAATAGCCGTCGATGGTGCCCGCCTCCAGCGTCGCCGGCATCTGCGGCGGCGGCGTGACCGAGAGCTGGACTTCAGCACCGGTCGTGCCCGCGGTATCGCCGGGCAGGTAATAGCCGGGGTTCAGACCACCGGCCGCCAACCAGTAGCGCAGGATGTAGTTGTGGGTCGATACCGGGAAGACCATGCCCATCTTGAAGGGCTTGCCCTGTGCCTTCATCTTGGCGACCACCGGCTTGAGCGCGGCAGCGGAAACCGGGTGGACGATCTTGCCGTCCGCACCCTTCGCCAGATCCGGCGCGATCAGGTCGTAGACGCGGTTCGAAATCGTCACGCCCTTGCCGTTTATGTCGAGCGACAAGGGCGCGATGATCTTCACTTTCGAGCCGATTCCCGCCGCGGAGGCGATGGGGTGGCCTGCCAGCATATGCGCGCCGTCGAGCTGGCCGCCGGCCACGCCGTCCAGCAGCACCTTCCAGTTGGCCTGCGGCTCTAGCGCTACATTCAGACCCTCTTCGGCAAAAAAGCCTTTTTCCCTGGCAATGGCCAACGGCGCCATATCGGTCAGTTTGATGAAGCCCAGTTTGAGATTGGGTTTTTCGACCGTCGTGCGCGTGGCGGCGGCAGCAGGATTGGCCACTGGAGCCGAAGCCGTATCCGAGCCGCAGGAGGCGATCAGCGACGCCGCGGCCAAACTCATGGCAAGACTGGCGATGAAGACGAATTTGCTGTGCATGTAGAGCCTCGCGTCGTGAAGAACGTCTGCTGAAAAAAAACGGCGCCCCCCAGCTTTCGCTGGAAAGACGCCGTTGTCTGTGCGGGAAGCAGGCCGCCGTTGGCCTCTTGCCGATAGGTAGGTGTGCGTGTTGCCGACACCTCGTTGTGTCGTCGCGGAAATACAACGCAAGCGCCGTGCCAACCTTTTGCGTTCTCGGGGAATTCGCGGGAATCGCTATCCAATCAATTGGTTAGGCACCAATCACTCTGTGGATCGGCGCACGCGAGCTACCCTGCAACCGCTGCTGACGCACGCATCGGGGGCTAACCCCGGTGCAACTGCACGGTTATTGTGCAGTGCAGCAGTCGAGATTGATCCCGGGAAAGTCTGTGATGAGTAATCTGATCGTGGTGAGCTTGTCGAACCACGCTCTGTGCGATCCGTTTCAGTATGCGGCGGCTCGCTTTCCCTCAGGAAGCGTGGTTCGACAAGCTGACCACGAACGGAATCTTGGATAACCGGGAGGTCGTGGACTTTGGTTTGGCTGATTTGACGGCGGACCCTAGTGCGCGCGGATGGCGAAGGCATCCGCATAGGCCTGCGGCGCATGTCCGTCCCAGACGATGCCATCGCACAACACGCTGCGGCGGATTTCCGCCGCCGGCACCTGCACCAACACACTGGCCGCCGCCTCCCGATAGCGCGCGGTGGCGTGCACTTCGGCCACCTGCCGCGCCCAGTCCGACTCGGTGCGGTCCTGCGTCAGCCAGCCCCAGCGGCGGAACTGGCTAAGGAACCACAGACCATCGGACAGATAGGGAAAATTCACCGCGCCGCCGTCGTGAAACGACAAACGATGAGTACCGAATGCATCGCTCGCACTCAGGCAGGCTGCGATCTGCACTTCCGGCAGGTCGATGATGTCCGGTTCGGCCAGCCAGGCCGCCGCCTGGCTGCGATTGCCGGGCTCGTCCAGCCATCGGCAGGCCTCCAGCAGCGTCGCGGTCAATGCCACCGCGGTCTCCGGCTCTAAGGTGGCGAAATCGCGACGACAGGCCAGTACTTTTTCTGGGTGGTCGGGCCAGATCTCGCCACTGGTCGCCACTCGGCGCCCCACCTGCAAGGTTTCCGCTTGCTGCGCCCAAGGTTCGCCGGCGCAGTAGCCGTCCAGTTCGCCACGGGCCAGCGCATCGGCCATCTGCGGCGGCGGCATGACTACACTGCGGATCGCATGCAGCGGCGACACACCCTGGGCGGCCAGCCAGTAGTACAGCCACATCGCATGGGTGCCGGTGGGAAAGGTCTGCGCCAGCACCGGTGACCGCCGCAAGTCGGTGAAGGCTTCGCGCAACGACTGGCCTGCGCTCAGCGCCTGGGCCAGCGGATGCGACAACACGATGCCCTGCCCGTTGCGGTTGAGGGTCAGCAGAATCGATAGGTCGGCTTGCACGCCGCCGATGCCGCATTGCACGCCGTGCACCAGTCCGCTCAGCGCGTGGGCCGCATCCAGTTCGCCCGTCAACAACTTGTCGCGGATCGCCGCCCACGACGCCTGGCGATGCAATTGCAGCTGTAGGCCATGCTTGCGATCCAGTTGCAGGCGCACCGCGGCCACCAGCGGCGCGCAATCGATCAGGGGCATGAAGCCCAGCCGCAGAAGGCGCGGGGCGGCGATACCGTCACGGTGATTGAGGGTCATGCAAGCGTCATCCCAGTAGGTCCGCCATGGCGATGATCTGGCGGGCGATGTCCACCAGTTTCAGGTTTTGCCGCATGGCCAGCTGGCGCATGCTGGCGTAGGCCTCGGGCTCGCTCATGCCTCGCTTCTCGACCAGCAAGCCCTTGGCGCGATCGATCAGCTTGCGATCGGCCAGTTGTTGCTGCACTTCACCCAACTGGCGACGGACGTGGGCTTGTTGCTCGAAGCGGGCCAGCGCCACCTGCAGGATCGGCGCCAACCTGGCGGGAGTCAGGCCGTCCACCACATAGGCGGTGACCCCGGCGGCGACCACGTCCCGGATCAGCCGGTCGTCGCCATCGGCGGAAAACATCACCACCGGCCGCGGCGCATGGCGGTGCATCACCGCCAGTTGCTCCAGCGTGTCGCGGGAAGGCGAATCCACATCGATGATCACCGCATCGGGCTGTTGCGACTCCACCGCCTTGAGCAGCTCGTCGGCGCCGACGACCGCTTCCAGCACTTCGTAGCCCGCCGCCTGCAACGCCGCCCGCAGTTCGCCGATCGGCTTTTCGGTATCGTTGACGAGCAAGACGCGCAACATGACGGGCAGAAGGCTAGCCTGAGGAGTCCACTTCATGTTGCCATGCAACATGATCGCTGGCGACCACCCTTTTAGCAGCCGCCCTCTTCCGGAGTCCAAATGCCCCCCTCCCCGCTGTTTCCCCTGTTCGCCGATTTGGGTGGCCGCGAGGTGCTGGTAGTCGGCGGCGGTGAAGTCGCGACGCGCAAGATCGAAGCCCTGCTCCACGCCGGCGCGCAGGTGCGGGTGTACGCACATGCGCTGAACGACGCACTGGCGCAGTGGCTGGCGCAAGACCGTATTCGTCGCCTCGAAGGCGCGTTCGACCCAGCCTGGCTGGACCGCGTCTGGCTGCTGGTGGCGGCCACGGACGATCACGCCTTCAATGCCGAGCTGGCGCGCGAAGCCGGGCTGCGCCGATTGCTGGTCAACGTCGTCGACGATGCCGAACTATCCACCTTCCAGATTCCCGCCATCGTCGATCGCGCCCCGCTGCTGCTGGCGATCTCTTCCAGCGGCGCCGCGCCCATGCTCGCTCGCCGGCTGCGAGAGCAGATGGAAACGCTGCTGGATCACTCGCTGGGCGAATTCGCTGCTCTCTTCGCTCGCCATCGCAGCACTATCCGCGCCCGTCTGCCGCAACTTGCGCTGCGTCGACGCTGGTTCGAACAGGTGATGGACGGCCCGGTGCCCGTGTTGCTTCAGAGCGGGCAGCGGCAGTCGGCCGAACAGGCGTTCCTGGCGGCACTTGAAAGCGCCGAGAACGTTGCTTCCGCCGGCAGCGTGCTGCTGGTGGATGTCGGCAATGGAGATCCCGGCCTGGTGACACTGAAAGCACTGCGCGCACTGAACCGGGCCGACCTGCTGGTGTGCGATGCGCAGTCGCATCCCGCCATCGTGGCGCTGGCCCGCCGCGATGCCTCGCGCTTGCCGTTGCCGAAGGACGACGATGCCTTGCTGGCGCTGTTGGTGGAGCACGCGCAATCCGGCCAGTGCGTGGTATGCCTGAAGCCCGGCAACGCGTTCCAGTCCGCGACTGGCGACACTCTTGCCCAGCGTCTCAGCCTACAAGGTATTGCCTGCGAGGTGATTCCCGGCGTAATCGCGTAGCAGTTATGCGGAGGCGATGTGTCCGCGAAGAATTCCGATCGCCGGATTTCTTCAACGCGGCGGCGGGTAATCCGCACCGTGATCGAAGTAGGGATACGGAGTGCGGCCACCGAAACCGGGACCGTCGCTCTGTTCGACGCGGATTTGCAGGTTCACCGCATTGGGGCGTTCGCCATCGCCGAAGGATTTGCTGACGTTGACCTCGGCCGCGTTGTAATGGGAAGTGCCGTAGCCCTTGCTATGGCCGATGCCGGTGGTGAAGCTGCCCCAGACCTTGGCCTTGCCGTCGTCTTCGACGGTCTCGTCCGTGCTGCGCGACGAGGGCTTGCCGCTGGTGTCGCCGTGATAAACGCCCGGAGGATCGCCTTTGACGACCCCCTCCGTTGTCGCCGATTGCTCAGGGACGCGCAGGTCGAGCGGAGCATCGGCGCTTTGAGCGGAGGCCGCACCGGCCGCGATCATGGCCGCGCACAACAAGACGAATCGTTTCATGTGACGCCTGCGAAGGTTTAGGAGGACCGCCTGGAACACGGAAGCCCACGGCTTCCCTTTCATGTAGCCACAGTAGTCGCGCCTGCTTGAATGCAGGCTACACCGCACGCGCCCCGCGGGCGGTCAGGGCGTTGCCGGCGCGGGCGGCGCAGCGGGCTTCGGAATTTGCGCCTTCGCGGCGCGGCCCGAACCGATGATCGCTTCCGCGCGCAGTTCCATTGGCGCATCGGCCGAGAACAGCGCCGTGGTGCCCACCGCGGTCCACGCCGGGTAGTGATCCTTGAAGAATTCCCTGTGCACCTTTAGCACCGGCTCCAGGTGTTTGCGGAAATCGTCGTGGCCGGTGGACACATGGAAGCTGGTCAGCTCCACCACGTCCTCCAGGCTGGCGCCCGCCGCTTCCAAGTGCAATTTGAGCTGGCCGAACATCCAGCGGATCTTGGCTTCCTCGGTATCGCCTTCCAGCGCGGGAATTCCGGAAACGATAACCCGGTCGCCGATCCTGACCACTGGCGAGTAGTGCAGCTCGTGATAGGAGCCTTCCCAGCCGGCGGGCGCCAGGTGTTCGCGCTGAATGGCTTCCGCCGCGAACGCATGATTGGCGAAGACGGCCAGCAGGCAGCCGATCAGGATTCTCATCGTGTTTGTCTCCGGCAAACGGGAAGTTGGCTCCGACCTAGGGTAGTACGACCGTCTGCCGATCAGGTTTGCAGAACCTGGTGGATCGCGATCCCCGCGAACACTGCTGCGCCCACCCAGTTGTTGTGCAGGAACGCACGGAAGCAGGCTTCACGTTCGCGATGGCGGGCGATAAGGAATTCGTAGGCCACCAACAACGCCGCCACGCCCAGCGCGGCCCAGTAGTACAAGCCCAGCTGCGCCTGCCGCCCCACCATCCACAGTGCCGCGAACATCAAGGCGTACAGCACCGTCTGCGCGATCAGGTCCATATCGCCGAACAGGATGGCGGTGGACTTGGAACCGGCGCGGAGGTCGTCGTCGCGATCCACCATGGCGTACCAGGTGTCGTAGGCCGTGGCCCACAGGATGTTGGCGAAGTACAGCACCCAAGCCACCGGCGGTACGCTGCCCTGCACCGCCGCGAACGCCATCGGGATGCCCCAGCCGAAGGCCAGCCCCAGGTAGACCTGCGGCAGGTAGGTGTAGCGTTTGAGGTAGGGATAGCTGGCGGCCAGGAACAAGCCGACGATGCTCAGGTAGATGGTCAGGCGGTTCAGCGTGAGCACCAGCGCGAAGGCGGCGATCATCAGCACCGCGAACACCAACAAGGCCTCGCGACCGGACACCGCGCCGGTGGCCAGCGGCCGCCCGCGCGTGCGCTCCACCTGCGGATCCAACCAGCGGTCGGCGTAGTCGTTGATCACGCAGCCGGCCGAGCGCGTCAGCCAAACTCCGGCTGTGAACACGAACAGCGTCCACAGAGACGGGACGCCCGCAGCAGAGATCCACAACGCCCACCACGTCGGCCACAGCAGCAACAGCACGCCGATCGGACGGTCGCCGCGCACCAGTTTCCAGTATTGGCCCAGCCGTTCGCGCCAGCGGGGCTGGCCAGCGGATTGGAATCTTTCGTAACCCATGCCCCAGATTATCAGGCCGGCCGCCACCGGTAGGTTAGAATGCGCGTCCCATGCGCCCGTAGCTCAGCCGGATAGAGTAGTGGCTTCCGAAGCCATTGGTCGGGGGTTCGAATCCCTCCGGGCGCGCCATTTCATGCGCTAAAACCGCGGTGGCCGGTGGCCAGCCCACCAGTTAGCGAGAGGATTCCCACGTACTGGTGGTGTCTTCCTCCATTTTTGTGCGCATAAGGTCCGGATCGATGATGACCGCCGGCCTGTCGAAGTTTTCGTTATTTACCAGCTGGACCGGCCAAACTTTATGGACGTCCAGCGAAGTTGGCCGAATTGGTCAAACTTTGATGGTCGCGCAACATCCAAGGAAACCCGGATTGGTTGGTCGCCCACCAGCCTTTCAATTCGCAGTTTATCTTATTGAATTCATTATTTATTAAGTTCAATCGAGATCCAGCCTACCGCCAAAGTTACCGCCAAAGCGCACGTGCCGCTTTGTCGATTTTTGATTCCTAAGCGGCTAACCATTCCAGGGATTTGAAGGTGCCGCCCCCGCGCCGGGTCGCATATCCGACACCCCCGCAGGGAAAGGGGCTAACGCAACGCCTCTAAACCCTTTCTCGTTCACAGCCATCTCAATCCGTAGGTATCTACGGAATATGTCAATGCAGACCACCCTTCGATCGCCTCGCGTCGGGAACGATACGTCAGACGACAGTGGGCAACCGGGCGGAGCGTCTCGGCGCGCTTCTGCGGCGCCTATCGGAACGCATCGACCGCGATGCCAACCGGGTGTATTCCCAGTCGGTGTCGTCTTTGAACAGCGTTGGATGGGCGTGCTCAACCTGCTCGCCCTGCGCGGCCCGATGTCGGTGAACGAGCTCGCTGCGGTGCTCGCGATCAGCCATCCGTCCGTTAGCCAGACCCGGGCTTCCCTACGCAAGGCAGGCCTCATTGCCGAGCGTGTCGATCGACGTGACGGACGGCGGCGGTTATTGCGTTTGTCATCCAAGGGGGCCGCGTTGGTGGAGACGCTGCAACCGATATGGTCGGCGCTCGCCGAAACGGCAAAGGCGCTCAATGATGAGGCAGACGACGTGGTGGCCGGACTTGCGCGGTTGGAACGCGCGCTCGATCGGCGCCCCCTGTTCGACCGAGTGCAAGCGAGACTGAAGGTCGGCGCACGCCGCGGTCCGTCCCGCGTGGACCGCAATTCAACCGCTCGCCAACGGGTACCTGCTATCGATCCCATCGTTTCCCAGCGCGGCACGACAACGCCGAAGCGCGCGACACGCGGTATGGCGCACGCAGCCCCAACCGCTTCCAAGGACTCGCCATGACATCGAACGGCGTTCGCGCGCTAGTCGCGGTGACCCTGCTGTTGCTATCGCTCAACGTCGCCCATGGCGAAGCGGGCAAGCCACACAGTGGCCCGTGGGGATTCGATCTTGCCGGCATGGATCAAACGATCAAGCCGGGAGACGATTTCTTCCGCTATAGCGGCGGGGCATGGATGATCAATACGCCCATCCCGCCGGATCGCGCGTCATGGAGTACGTTCTCCATTCTGCGCGCGAATGCCGAGACGGCTGTCAAAGCCATCGTCGAAGCGGTCGCAAGCCGGCCGAATCCGGCGGGATCGATCGAACAGAAGGTCGCCGATTACTACAACTCGTACCTCGACACGGAAGCCATTGAGAAGGCGAGATTCGCACCGATCCGCGACGACCTGGCCGCGATCGTTGCAGCGCGCTCGCATGAGGATGTCGCGCGCCTCATGGGACGCCGCGACATCGACGTGGGCGGCCCCGTCTCGATCACGCCCTGGCCTGACGCAAAAAATCCCAATCGCTACGCGGTGAATATTGTCCAGTCCGGTCTGAGCCTTCCGAACCGCGACTACTATCTGAAGGACGACGCAAAATTCGTCGAGATACGCCGCAAGCATCACGCCTACATCGAGGCACTGCTGTCGATGGGCGGCTATCCACAGGCGGCGCGTTCCGCCAACGCCGTTGCCGCGCTCGAAACGAAGATCGCGACACTGCACTGGTCCGCGGAGAAGCGCGCCGATCGCGATCTGACCTATCACCCCAAATCGCGGGCCGAGCTGGTGGCGTTCGCGCCGGATTTCCCGTGGCTGGCGATGTTGTCCGCGGCGGAGATCCCGCATCAGGACTTCTTCGTCGTGAAGGAACTAGATGCCATCGGTGAGCTGACGAAACTATTCCGCGCGACACCCGTAAAGACATGGCGCGCGTACATGACGTTCCAGTACCTCAACGCCATGGCGGATGTGTTGCCGAGAAACCTCGACGACCTTGCATTCGACTTCAACGGCAAGACGCTCTCAGGACAACCGCAGAAGCGTGTGCGCTGGAAACGCGCGACCGTAGCGTTGAATGCCGCGCTAGGCGAAGCCGTCGGCGCGTTCTATGTGCGCAAGCACTTCAAGCCGGAAGCAAAAGCGCAAGTGGCATCGCTGGTCGGGAACTTGCGTGCCGCCTACCGCACGCGGATCTCGCGTGCGACCTGGATGTCCGAGGAAACGAAGCAAGCGGCATTTCGAAAACTCGATACGTTTCGCGTCAAGATCGGCTACCCGGACACGTGGCGCGACTACTCGACGCTGGATATTCGCTCCGGCGATCCCGTCGGCAACCGCAAGCGCGCGAAAGCGTGGGAATGGCGTCGCCGCATCGCACGCCTCGACCAGCCGACGGACCGTGACGAGTGGGGCATGACACCGCAAACCGTGAACGCCTACTACAACGCGTATTTCAACGAAATCGTGTTTCCCGCAGCGATCCTACAGCCCCCCTACTTCGATGCCGAGGCCGACCCCGCGGTCAACTACGGCGGTATCGGCGGCGTGATCGGCCATGAGATGGGGCACGCGTTCGACGATCAAGGATCGAAGTCGGATGAAAACGGCATCCAGCGCACCTGGTGGAAAGCCGAAGACGTCGCCCACTTCAAGACGCTGGTCGCGAGCCTCGCGACACAGTATTCGCAATTCGAACCCCTGCCCGGCACGCACCTCAACGGCAACCTGACCCTCGCCGAGAATATCGGCGACAACGGCGGTCTCAGCGTCGCGCTGGAGGCCTATCAGATTTCATTGCGGAACAACGAACCGCCCGTCATGGACGGCTTTTCGGGGCTCCAGCGTTTCTTCCTTTCCTGGGCCCAAACCTATCGCGAGAACATTCGCGAAACGCAACTGCGCGCCAACCTCACCGCCGACCCCCACAGTCCCGCAGAATTCCGCGTCAATGGCGTCGTACGCAATATGGACGCATGGTATGTCGCGTTCGACGTGAAGCCCGGTGACAAGCTCTATCTCGCGCCTGCAAACCGAGTGCACATCTGGTAGGAGCCACCAGGAAATCAGAGCGTGCAAATGGCCAAATTTGAGCGGCATCCATCATCGTGCTCTGACGGCCGGAAATCGACGCATCGACCGCTCTCATCCGCACATTGCGGAGCAAGGCGCACCCTTGCCTGTTCATTGTCACAAGCGTCTAGCGGCTGCAGCGACGGTCCCGACTACGTCTGCCCTTCCACGAGTGCATCGGCTTCGAAGCTTCACGCCCCGGCTTCACACTCAATGGTCAGCGCAGCTACCTTAGGTGTTAACGCCTCCATGACCCAGGGCGTAACCAGACAGTCGCTTCTGATTCCAAGCAGTTAATGAGAGCAAATCCCCTCCTTTCTCATGAAAGGCTTGGAATGGGAGCCTTTTTCACAGCTGTTAACTGATTGGCTGGCCACCAGCCAATCACTAACGAGAGCACTCTCACTATCTAGTGGTTCTCGGCTGGTCTGCCTGCGGCCACTCTAGCCGGTGGTGGACTCGATGGTCGAGGGCACCGACACCGACCGTGGCCGCGCTAAGATCCGCTCGCGCAACCGCAGCCCGGGGCGTTCGACAAGATAATGCAGCAGCGCGGCCGCGAGCAACGAAGCGATGCCGTACACGGCGAAAGCCACATAGCCCCTGCCTTCCAGCGCATCGCCGGCATGCGCGTACACCAGGTCGAAGATCGGCTTGTGCACGAGATACAAGCTGAAGGACACCATTGCCAGCCAGCGCGCGCCGGGCAGCGCGCGGCGCCCGATCCAGCTGTCCGCCTGCGCACCGGCGAACACCAGCAACGCCAACCCCAGCGACAGCACCGGCCAACCGACGCTGTTGCCGAGCAAGCCGGTACGATCGCGGAACAGCCAGAACGCCATCGCCATTGTCGCCAACCCGATCGCCGACATGAGGTTGGCGTGCAAGGCGACGCGCGCCCAGGCGCCCGGGCGATAGGTCTTCCACACCGCGAGGACCACACCGGCGAGCAGACCATCGAGCCTGTTCCAGGTCGGGTAGTAGATGTCCTCGACGAACCAAGCGCGTGCGGGCTGCAGCGCGTCGAAATGCAGCCAGATAGCGCTGCGCAGGGCGATCCCTCCGAGTACGATCGCCGCGCACAACGCGACGAAACCTGCGACCGATGAGCGTTTTGCGAGCAGCCACGCCAATAGCGGGAACACAAGGTAGAAATGCTCCTCGACGCACAGCGACCATGCGTGGGAGAACGTCGCGTTTTCAGCGTAATCGATCGACAAGTTGACGAAGAAGCCGGCGAACTTCCACCACGGTTCCATGCCCGGCGCTTCGCGGAACCCCGGCCATAGCAGGTACACCGCCAGCACCACCCAGAACGCAGGCAGGATCCGGAACGCGCGGCGTAAGTAGAACCCGCGGAATGAGAACCGACCGCCAGCCGCCAGCGGCTTCAGCACCTGCGAACCGATCAGGAATCCGCTGAGCACGAAAAACAGATCGACGCCCATCCAGCCGTAGCGCTGCGCCCAGGCCCAGTCCTCACCCAGTCCGCCGACGAGGAAGGAATGGAACAGCATCGTCCAGACGACGGCGAGCGCGCGCAGCAGATCCAAGCCAGGCAGATGCGCACCTTGCGCGAGCGGCGCAGGAGAACTGCCGCTGTCGTCGTTCGTCGTGGTGATGCTGTTCACCGCGCTTTGCTCTGTGGGTTGCCGGGCTCAGCACTGTAATCGACGTGACCGTGCTTTGCAGACACCAAGCGCCAGTTCGTGCCATGCCTCGCCTAGCCGCGCCTCGGCAAGGCATGGATCGAGATCAGACATCATCGCCGTGCAACCTGTGTATCAAGAAGGGATCGACGTGGGTCAGGCTGGCGCGCACGCGCGTGCCGTCACGCAGGCGCAGCAGACGCCCGGCCAGCCTGTCCGATCTTCGATCAACAAATAATGGTCGTCGAGATACTCGATCGCGCTTGACTCCGGCACCGCATGGTCGGCGCAGGTACTCGTTCTCGCCGCTGACCGGCAGCGTGTGCTGGGATTCGTTTTGCGGCGAGCTGAGGGTCACGATGCTCTGTACAACCTGCATTCCACTTCTTGATGTGCACGTCGTGCCCTTCGGGCAAGCGCGAGGCCTTGCGCGCCCTACTTCATCGTGCCGCGCAAGCGTTGGATGCGGTAGTTAGCCTGGAATTTCTCCACCATGCCCCTAAGCAACGTTTGGCTTTCCGGCAGCTCCTCCATGGCCTTGGCTACGTCTTCCCACAAATCTTCGCACCGCCGAACATCAACTCGCGGATCTGATCCATCTTGTTTTCGCTAGCGTCCGCATTCGCCGCTTCGGGCGCCTTGGCGATTTCCAAACGTTTGTTCGCACCCATGATTTCCCCCTCCGATGACTGCCTAGCGCGGCCAATTTGCCGCTGCGCGGAACAGCGCTGGTGCGACAATAGTCACATTATCGTGCGTTAGGAGGAAAAACGTTCATTACGCTGCAATTCGTGAGATTTCTCACGTTAATCTTCGTTCTGGTCGGCGCTTCTTCTGCACTACGCCCGGCCGATTTTTTCTGCCTCAGTCGCTGTGCAGCTCGGCGACGAAGTCGTAGGCATCGCCGCGATAGAACGAGCGGGTGGATTCCACCACCCGGCCGTCGGCGAGGAAGGCGCGCCGCTCGATCAGCAGCCCGGGACTTCCGGCCGGCAAGTTCAGCAGCCGGGCGGTTTCTGCGTCTAGGGCAACGGCGCGCAGGTGCTGCAAAGCACGGACCGGACGATGGCCGTGCGGCTGCAACGCCTCGTACAGAGAATCGATCACGCTCATAGGGTCGGGGAGCAGCGCGTGGGGCACCAGCGTGCGCTCCACCGCCAGCGGCGCATCGCCGCCGTAACGCACGCGATGGAAGCGGATCACCCCGCTACCCGGCGACAGATTGAGGGCCATGGCTTCCTCCGGAGTGACTTCGCCCACGCTGCGTTCGAAGAACTCTGAACGCGGGTTGAGTCCACGCTCGCGCAAGTCATCGGTGAAACTGGTCAGGCGCGAGAACGAACGCTGAATGCGTTCGGCCACGAAGCTGCCGGCCCCGTGGCGCTGGGTCAGCAGGCCGGACTCGACCAATCCGGACAGCGCCCGGCGCACGGTGACACGCGATAGCGACAGCTGCGTACACAGATCGCGTTCGCTGGGCAGCGCCTGCCCCGGTTGCAGCACGCCGCTGTCGATGAGGTTGTGCACCGCTCGGCGCAGCCGCACGTAGGCCAGGGTGCGGGTGGTATCGGCGGCGCCGAGACGTTGGTATTCGCGGGACAGGGCGGAGGACATGAGAGGAAAGTACCAATGAAATACCAATCCCGCAAGCTAGGTGACCAATCACCATTAATCAAGGGCATGGATGGCCATCATGGTATTTCGGTGGTATTTTCCTCGTTCCACCACCGTTCCCTCCAAGAGACCTGATGTGACCGCCAAGACTGTTCCCGTCGACACCTTCGACCTCGTGATTTTTGGCGGTACCGGCGACTTGGCGCTGCGCAAGCTGCTGCCTGGTCTTTTTCGCCGCTACGCCGACGGCCAGATTCCCGAGGACAGCCGCATCATCGGCGTGGCCCGCGACAAGCAGTCCAACGACGACTACCGGTCCAAGGTCAATGAAGCGTTGGCCGCAGTGGTGGGCAGCGAACCTTCGCTGCAGGCGAAACTGGCTCCCTTCCTGGAGAAGCTCGGGTACCACGCGCTGGACGCGACCAAGGACGAAGGCTGGCAGGCCTTCGCCGAGGAGCTGCTGACCCATGGCGACCGCATCCGCGTGTTCTATCTGTCCACCAGCCCCAGCCTGTTCGTCGACATCTGCACCCGGCTCAAGGCGCATGGCCTCAACACCGGCAAGGCGCGGGTGGTGATCGAAAAACCGATCGGCAAAGACCTGGCCAGCGCGGCGGTGATCAACGATGCGGTCGGCAGCGCCTTCGCCGAAAGCCAGATCTTCCGCATCGACCACTACCTGGGCAAGGAAACGGTGCAGAACCTGATGGCGCTGCGCTTCGCCAACATCCTGTTCGAGCCGCTGTGGAATTCCAACTACGTCGACCATGTGCAGATCACCGTGGCCGAGACCGTGGGCCTGGAAAAACGCGCCGGCTACTACGACACCTCCGGCGCGCTGCGCGACATGGTTCAGAACCACTTGCTGCAGTTGTTGTGCATGGTGTCGATGGAACCACCGGCGGCGATGGAAGCCGATGCGGTGCGCGACGAAAAGCTGAAGGTGTTGCGCTCGCTGCGCCCGATCGACGCCGAGGACGCCGCGCAGTTGACCGTGCGCGGCCAGTACCGCGCGGGCGCCAGCAACGGCGGCGCGGTGCCGGGCTATCTCACCGAGCTGGGCCGCAACGATTCGCGCACCGAGACCTTCGTCGCGATCAAGGCCGAAGTCGACAACTGGCGCTGGGCCGGGGTGCCTTTCTATCTGCGCACCGGCAAGCGTCTATCCGAACGCGTGTCGGAGATCGTGGTCGCGTTCCGCCCGGTGCCGCATTCCATCTTCGAACACACCGCCGGGCCGGTGATGGCCAACAAACTGGTGCTGCGCCTGCAGCCCGACGAGGGCGTGAAGCTGTGGCTGATGATCAAAGACCCGGGCCCGGGCGGCCTGCGCCTGCAGCACGTGCCGCTGGATATGAGTTTCGCCGAAGCCTTCGGCGTGCACCAGCCCGAAGCTTACGAACGCCTGCTGATGGATGTCGTGCGCGGCAATCCGACTTTGTTCATGCGCCGCGACGAAGTGGAGGCGGCGTGGAAGTGGGTCGACCCGATCCTGGCCGCCTGGGAAACCCTGCGCGAAGCACCGAAGCCCTATACCGCCGGTTCGTGGGGCCCAAGCGCAGCTGTCGCCTTGATCGAGCGCGATGGCCGCACCTGGCATGAAGACGCGGCGTAGGTGCTTTTCCTTCTCCCGCCGGGAGAAGGTGGCGCGAAGCGACGGATGAGGGAGGAAGAATTCCGGCTCACGGAAGTTGCATCGCACCTGATAGCCCATTCCCTCATCCGCCCTACGGGCACCTTCTCCCGGTGGGAGAAGGAAAGCAGGATCAACCATGACCACCGACCTCTCCACTCGAATTCAGCAGCACACCTTCGCTGATCCGTTGGCGTTGGCAGGAGCTCTGGCCCACGCCGTCGCCGACGATCTGCGGGCCGCACTCGCCGAGCGCGACGCTGCCAGCCTGGCCCTGTCCGGCGGCAACACTCCCAAGGCCTTCATGCAGGCGCTCGCATTGCAGGAACTGGACTGGCCCTGCGTGATGGTGACGCTGGTGGACGAGCGCTGGGTGCCCGAATCCAGTGACCGCTCCAATGCGGCGTTGGTCCGAAGCCATTTTCTGCATGGTCCCGCCGCTCAAGCCCGCTTCGTTCCGCTTTACCGCGATGCGCCGGAACCGGAGAGCGCGATCGGCGAAATCGAGGACGCCCTGGCGATGCTGCCTTCTCCCTTCGACGCGCTGGTGCTGGGCATGGGCAACGACGGCCACACGGCCTCGTTCTTTCCCGGCGGCGATCATCTGGCAGCGGCGCTGGACCCGGCCACGACGGCGGTGCTGCTGCCGATGCGCGCGCCCGACGCCGGCGAACCCCGCATCACCCTGACCCTGCCGCCGATCCTGGCCGCGCGCCGCTTGTATCTGCATATCGAAGGCGTGAGCAAGCAAGAGGTCCTGGCGCAGGCCATCTCCGGCAAAGGCCAAGGCGCCGCCTACCCCATCCGCAGCGTGCTGAAGCACGCCCGCCCCCACGTGCAGATTTACTGGACGGCTTGAGGCATCCGCACCCGCCCTGCTTATAATGGAGGCCTTGCCTGCGGCGCTTGCGCCCGGATCCGTCCCTTGAGCTGCATGCGGCAGCCCCGGGATCCTTAGATTTTTCGTAGCCAAGCACGGCCCAGGCCGTGCTGCAAAAGGTGGAAAGTGCGTAACTACGACCTCGAATTCCTCAAGCATTTCTCCATGGTTATCGGCTTCCTGATGCTGGTGACCCTGGGCCTGATCGCCGGTGCGTTCTATCTGCACGGCACCATTCCGCCGGAAGTCTCGCCCGTCGCGGCCAAGCAGACCGAGGCCCGCATCGCCCCGGCCGGCGCTGTGTACGCCGGCGCCACCGGCGCCGCGGCTCAGGCAGCGGCGCAGGCCGCGGCACTGGCGGCCGCGTCCGCCCAGCAGGCTTATGGCGGCACCCTGGACGGCGGCGTGATCTACCAGAATCTGTGCGGCGCCTGCCACACCAACGGGGTGGGCAAAGCGCCGACGCTGACCGCCGCTGGCTTCGGCGCGCGCGCGGCCAAGGGCAAGGACACCTTGTACAAACACGCCATGGAGGGCTTCACCGGTCCCGACGGCGGGGTGATGCCGCCCAAGGGCGGTAATCCAGGTCTCACAGAAGAACAGATTCACGCCACCGTCGACTGGATGCTGGCCAACGTCAAGTAAGCTTCGGCCTTGCCGATGCGCCGAAAACGCCGCCTTCGGGCGGCGTTTTCGTATGAACTTATCTTCGGAGTCGTCATGACCGTATCCCGCTTCCACGCTTCCCTGCTGCTCGCGCTGGTTTGCGCCTGCGGCGCCGTCTCCACCTATGCCGCGGTCAAGCGCAGCGTCATCACCATCGGCAGGGCGCAGGGGCGCGGCGACCGCAGTCCGCTGGAAGGCCAGCAGGTCATCGTGCAGGGAACGGTTACAGGCAATTTCGTCGACGGCCTGGGCGGGTTTTTCCTCCAGGATGGCGGCGATGGCGATGCGTTCACTTCCGATGCGTTGTTCGTCGTTCCTCCCAAGGCGTCCAAGACCAAACTGCGCACCGGCGACACGGTGCGCGTCTACGGCCGCGTGTTCGAGGACGTCGGCGATGGCAAGTCGGTAGGCACCTCGACCACCGTTCTGGCCGAGCGTCTAGAAACGGTGAAGCCTGCCAAGCCCGTTCCCGTCATCCCCACCGTGCTCACCGCGCCGCCGGATCGCTGGGAGGTGCTGGAAGGCATGCTGGTCATGATCGACGCGCCGCTGAGCCTCAATGGCACCGATGCGCGCTACGCCGAAACCAGCGCCAGTTTCGGCGGCCGTTTGTGGACGCCGAGCGAAATCTTCGCCCCCGGCAGCGAGCGCTTCCAAGAGGTCGGAAGATTCAACGTCCGGCGTCGGATCGTGCTGGACGATGCCAGCAACCGCCGCGATCCGAAAACGATCTGGTACCTGCCCGAGGGCGTGCCACGCAGCGGCAGCACCGCCAGTGGCGCGCAAGGCATCGTCGACCAGCGCCAGGGCAGCTATCGCCTGCAGCTGACCGCTCCGCTGGAAACCAAACCCACCACGCGGCCGGCCGCGCCCAAGGTGGCCGGCAGCCTGCGCGTGGCCGTGTTCAACATGGAGAACCTGTTCAACGGCGACGGCCAGGGCAGCGGATTCCCCACGCTGCGTGGTGCCAAGACGCCGGTGCAGTTGAAGGCGCAGACGGACAAACTGGTGCTGACGCTGAAGGGACTCAATGCGGACATCGCCGCGCTGATGGAACTGGAGAACGATGGCTACGGCCCGCAATCGAGCATCGCGCAATTCGTCGATGCCTTGAATGCGGGCGGCGGCGACTGGCGTTACATCGATGCGCAGAAAGGTCCGGGCAGCGACGAAATCCGCGTCGGCCTGATCTACCGCAAGAACCGCGTGTCGCCGGTCGGCAAACCGGTGGTGCTAGAAGAAGGTCCGTTCGGCACACGCAGCCGCGTGCCGTTGGCGCAGGCCTTCCGCCGCGGCAAGAACGGTCAGGTATTCGTGGTGGTAGCCAACCATTTCAAATCCAAGGGATGCACCGAAGCGACTGGCGCCGATGCGGACCAGCGCGACGGACAGAGTTGCTGGAACGCGCTGCGGCTGGATTCGGCGCAACGCCTGGACGCGTGGCTGAAGACCGATCCCACTGGCCAGCGCAGCGACAAGAAGCTGATCGTCGGCGATTTCAACGCGTATGCGATGGAAGACCCGGTACGCACCTTGCGCGAACGCGGATGGAAGGACGCGTTCACGGTGGCGAAAGTCTCGCAGCCCTACAGCTATCTCTACGGCGGCATGCTGGGCCGCCTGGACCATGCGCTGCTCAGCCCCGCCTTGGCCAAGCGTTTGCGTGGCGCCGCCGAGTGGCACAGCAACGCCGATGAACCGGAAGCCGAAGGTTACGCCGGCAGCGATATCGAAGGGCCATGGCGCAGTTCCGACCATGATCCGATGGTGTTGGGCTTCGATCTGTAGCCGTAAGTCGGCCGCCCTTGTGCGGTATGCGCGACCGGAACCGCGCGCGTATGCGGTTGGAGAGCCGCGTTGGTGGGAGCGGCGTCCCGCCGCGAGCTTTCCTATGAGTGCCGGGCTGTACGAAAAGCTCGCGGCGGGACGCCGCTCCCACGCTTACAATTCGCGCATGACTGCTCCCGCCTTTCCCGCTACTTCATCGACGCTGACTCTATCTGGCCCGGCCGGCGCTCTGGAAGTCGCTGTCGACCGCCCCGATAGCGATGCCGTCGCACTACCGCTGACGATCGTGCTCTGCCATCCGCTCTCCACCGAAGGCGGCAGTATCAGCAACAAGGTGGTCACCATGGCCGCGCGCAGCCTGCGCGAACTGGGCGCGAGCACCGTCCGCTTCAATTTCCGCGGCGTGGGTCAGTCGGCCGGTAGTTTCGACCACGGCAACGGCGAATTACAGGACCTGCTGGCGGTGGTGGAATGGGTGCGCGAACAACGCCCGGACGACGATTTGTGGCTGGCCGGCTTCAGCTTCGGTGCTTATGTGTCCTTGCGCGCCAACGACACGGTGTTGCCCGATGCGCTGATCTCTATCGCCCCGCCGGCCGGACGCTGGGACTTCGACAAGATCGTGACGCCGGTCTGCCCCTGGCTGGTCATTCAGGGCGAGAACGACGAGATCGTCGATCCGCAGGCCGTCTACGACTGGATCGATACGCTGAAGCGCAAGCCCGATCTGGTGCGCATGCCCGACACCAGCCATTTCTTCCACCGCAAGCTGATCGATCTGCGCGGCGCGCTGCAGCACGGCGTGAAGCATTGGTTGCCGACTGCGTGAGTGCCGTCCAGGAAGCGCGCGGCGCGCCGACCCCTTCGCAAACCTACGCTCAAGGAGCGGCGCGCGGCGATTGGCAGGACGATCCCGCGCAACACGCCGCGCTACGCGAACTCGACCGCATCCAAGACCAACTGCTGGAGGCCACCGACGCAGGCTGGCGCGGGAAACTCTCGTTCTGGAAAAAGCCCGAGCCGGTGCGCGGCCTCTACCTGTGGGGCGGCGTGGGCCGCGGCAAGACTTTCCTGGTGGACCTGTTCTACGACGGCCTGCCGATCCAGCAGAAATACCGCACCCACTTCCATCGCTTCATGCGCGGCGTGCACGAACGCCTGCGCGAACACGCCGGCCAGAGCGATCCGCTGGCCAAGATCGTGGAGGAATGGCGCGACGAACTGCGCGTGCTGGTGCTGGACGAGTTCTTCGTCACCGATATCGGCGACGCGATGCTGCTCGGCCGTCTGTTGGAACGCATGTTCGCCGAGGGGGTGACCCTGGTGACCACTTCCAATACCGCGCCGGAGAACCTGTACAAGGACGGCCTGCAGCGCGAAAGCTTCCTGCCCGCCATCGCCCTGTTGCAGAAATACTGCATGGTGCTGCACGCCGAAGGCGAGGAAGACTACCGCTTGCGTGCGTTGACCCGTTCGCCCGTATACCGCACGCCGCTGGATGCGCAATCGGATGCATGGCTGGGCGAACGCTGGCACGAACTGAGTGGCCTGGCGGAGAAGCGCGGCAACATCGAAATCGAATCGCGCAAGATCCCGGTGCGCGGTCGCGGCAAGAGCATCGTCTGGTTCGACTTCGCCGCATTATGCGAAGGCCCGCGCGGCACCAGCGACTACATCGAGGTCGCGCGCGAATTCAACACCGTGCTGCTGGGCGGCATTCCCGCCTTCGACCGCAGCAACGAAGACGCCGCGCGCCGCTTCCTCAACCTGATCGACGAGCTGTACGACCGCCACGTCAACCTAGTGTGCACCGCCGCGACCTTGCCGACCGCGCTGTACTCGGGAGCGCGTTTGCAGGGAGCGTTCGAACGCACCGCCTCGCGGCTGATCGAAATGCAAAGCGCGGAGTATCTGGCGGCGCAGCACAAGGCGTGATGAGCCAGCGCCACCACCAGACCGCGTGATGGCTTGCATAATCCAAACTGCTATCGAGATCTTCCGGGTAGATCTACATCGTCATGGTTCGACGCTGCGCGTCCTGCTGCTGCTCCATGGCTGGTTGCTGGGTCTGTTCCTGCGCCTTCTGCTGGTTGAGCGCTTCCAGATTCCGGTAGGAATCCGCCTCCGGCGTCGACATCGCATCATTTGTCTTCATCACGGCGCGCGTGTGCGCTGGATCAGCTAATTGACCTTGAACAAGGAATACGTTCTCGCCTTTCTGCAAGTTGCCGCGCTGCTCGCTCAGCACGACATGATCTACACGTTCAAGCCCGTTCTGCTTGGCCAGGACCAGCAGGCTGGCGGTCATGCGCTCGCTGGATTCATCCCAGGCATGGTGGTCCCTGGAGTCCAACTGCTCAACGCCGGTCCGTATCTGTCGATACAACGCATGATTGGGATGGTTGGGCTGATTCGGGTGCTGCCTGCTTGATTCGACTTCCGACGTTTTGAGCAACGGTGCATCCCTGCTCTCTGCCTCCTGGGCAGCGATTGGGACATGCGCATGTGTGGTCGCGGTATGGTCGAAGTGATGCAGCGCAGGGGGCTGTAGGCTGCTGTCGTAGTAGGGCTGCGGCTGGGCGTTGGTCCCCAGGTTGATGCCGTTTTTCTCCATCAGCTTTTCCGTAAGTCTGGAGTGCGACAGGTTGATGGTCATCTGCGGCATCGCTCCGCCCTGTATAGGCGGGTTGTGCCGCCGCTCGACCTGCACCGCCACTCCAACGGCATAGGCACCGTAGTAGTTGGCGTAATCCGAGTTTCCATGCTTGCCAAGCTGCGTATTAACCGGCGTTTTGTCGAAGAAGTTCTGCCCCATTGCTTCTATATTCGATGGCGTTGCACCGAGGGTGAGATCGGGGTTGAGGATCAGATTGTGCCTGAGCGTATACGTGTAGCTCGGGTGGCTGCCAACCCTATCGATGAAGTCTCTCATCCTCCCTGGTTCTTGATTGTAGATGTCCGTTAGCGTCGGATTCGGATTGGTCCTTCTGACTGCGCTGACAATCGCATTCCATCCGGCAATTTCGGCGCCGGCCTCATCACGACGGTTAGCGTTAATCAGCTTGTCGGTGGCCGCCGTGTA
>Ga0307513_10000915_pt1 | contig 42641 bp, 40 predicted proteins | sample 15_EM_MG_FD_202174 | JGI IMG/M metagenome (GOLD analysis project Ga0307513, IMG submission 202174) | Populus trichocarpa ectomycorrhiza microbial communities from riparian zone in the Pacific Northwest, United States - 15_EM | ecosystem: Host-associated > Plants > Roots > Unclassified | place...
GCTGACGTCGAAGTTCTGCAAGGGCAAAAACCAGCCGCTGAGCGAAGACGCGTTTGCGCAATGCGCGGCTTTCCGCTGCATCGGCCAGACGCCGTAAAGACTACCCATGCTGGACTTGTCGCTTCTGAGTGGCGCGCTGCTGGGAAGGCTTTCGTTCCGCCCCGGCGGCAAGCCGCACCAAGACCCGCTGCCGGCCGGCCGGCACAACCTGGGCATTGCTGACGAACGCGACGCGGTGCTGATCGTTCCGGAGGGCCTCAAGCCCGAGGCGCCGGTGCCCTTGCTAGTGATGTTTCACGGCGCCGGCGGCAGCGCCGACAAGGTGCTGCCCTTCCTCATCGAGCATGCACAACAGCGTGGTTTCCTGCTGTTGCTGCCGCAGTCACAGTTTCCGACCTGGGACCTGGTCATAGGCGGCAACGGCCCCGACCTGGAGCGGCTGGACAAAGCACTGGCTGAGCTGGCGGCACGGTTTGCGATAGACCCCACGCACCTGGCCTTTGCAGGCTTTTCCGACGGCGGAAGTTACGCCCTCTCGGCAGGTGTCACTAACGGCGACATCGCCAGCCACGTGATGGTTTTCTCAGGCGGCTTCATGTCGGTCTTCACGCAGGAAGGTGCACCCCGCATCTTCATCGCCCACGGGCTGGAAGACGAGCAACTGCCGATAGAAACCAGCGCACGCCCGCATGCCGAGAAGCTCAAGGCCGCGGGCTATGACGTCACGACGGTGGAATTCAAAGGCCCGCACCGGATCGAGCCGGCGGTGGTGACGCTGGCGATGGAGTTTTTTCTGAGGCCGTTAATGCCCAAATGAAAATTGTCGATGTGCGCCGAGTATCTCGTTTAGGCATGAAAAAGGCCGCTTACTGAAGTTCAGCAAGCGGCCTTGGTCGTTATGGTGGTGGAGCTGGGGGGATTTGAACCCCCGTCCGCAAGCCTTGTTCGGGCAGATCTACATGTTTAGCGGTCTGATTTGAGTCTCGCCACCTGTGTCGCGCAGTCGCACGCTACACAGGACGCCAGCACCCTATTTTCTTGCCCCGGGTTAAGGTACCCAGCCCGGAGCCAGCCGATGAAATTATCTTTACAGCCGGGAGCGTTTAACTTGCGCTAAACACCCCTTGCCCAGCCCATCGGCCTGCTGTTGTAAAGCTCACTGGCAATTAAGCAGCGAGTGCGAAACGTTCGTCGTTTGCAGTTAGTTTGTTTGAATCTGTTTTACGAGCGCACTCAGCTCGACATGCACCACACCGCGTCCGAACCCACGTCGAAACCAATGCAGCCCCAGGAGGACTAGTTTACGCCATTCGCAGCAAATTCAAGAGCGCGCCAGGCGCGGCAATGGTGGCGTCGGCTTTCCAGCCGCCGGTATCGGTGGTTTTGCCGAGGTAGCCATAGGCGGCGGCCACGGTAGGCATGCCTGCCGCGCGGCCCGCGACGATGTCGCGTTCGTCATCACCGACGTAAATACAGCGTTCGGGGGCAATATCAAGTTGGCGAGCGGCCTCCAGCAGGGGCGCCGGGTGCGGCTTGGAGTGCGGGGTGGTGTCGCCGCTGACGATGGTCTGGGCCGTAGCGAAAAGCGGCATGGCTTTGGTCAACGGGATGGTAAAGCGAGCCGATTTATTGGTGACCACTCCCCATTTGAGGCCGGCCTGGCTGATTTGGGTGACGAGTTCGGCCACGCCGTCAAACACCGAGGTGTTTTCGGTCATGCGTGACTCATAGTTGCGGAAAAACTCTTCTTTCAGGTCGGCGAAACGGACATCGTCAGGCGTAAGACCAAAAGCGATGGCGATCATGCCGCGCGCGCCGGCGCCGGCCATGGGGCGGTAAAGCGCCAGAGGGAGCGACTCAAGCCCCCGATCCGTACGCATTTTGTCGGCGGCGGCGCCCAGATCGGGAGCGCTGTCGATCAGGGTACCGTCCAGGTCGAACAGGACGGCGGCTATGTTTTTGAACATATCTGGGGCACCAACTAATAAGAATACGGAAAGGGCGGGCAGCGCGGGGTCAGCCCGGGATCAGCTTTTCTGGGTGGCCAGCATGTAATTGACGCTGGTGTCCGCGCTGAGCCAGTAATGGCGCGTCAGGGGGTTGTATTCCATCCCCCGGGTTTGCTCGAGCGACAGGCCCGAAGCACGGCAATAGCCGGCCAGTTCACTGGGTTTGATGAGTTTGGCGTATTCATGGGTGCCGCGGGGCAGCATGTTCAGCACATATTCCGCGCCGACGATGGCAAACAGGAAGGCCTTGGCATTGCGGTTAATGGTAGAGAAAAACACATGCCCGCCGGGTTTGACCAGCGCTGCACAGGCCTTGACGATGGAAGACGGGTCGGGCACGTGCTCCAGCATTTCCATGCAGGTCACGACATCAAAACTGCCGGGCAGCTCGGTCGCGAGCGCTTCGGCGCTGATTTCGCGGTATTGAACACCTTCGGTTTGAGCTTCAAGTGCATGAAGTTGAGCGACTTTAAGCGCTTTGGTGGCCAAGTCGATGCCCAGGACATCGGCGCCTTTGCGTGCCATGGCGTCGGCCAGAATGCCGCCTCCACACCCGACATCCAGCACCCGCAGTCCTTTGAGGGGAACCAGGCCCTCTATCCACCCCAGGCGGAGTGGGTTGATCTGGTGCAGGGGGCGGAATTCGCTTTCGGTGTCCCACCAGCGGTGGGCCAGATCAGAAAACTTCGCCAGTTCGGCGGGATCAAAGTTATCGCTTGTAGACATGATGCATTATCGTTGAGGCATAAAAAAACCGCGCCTAGGCGCGGTTTTTGAAGCGATCCGGAAGGATTACTTGTTGGCGCGGGTGCCAACGACTTCGATTTCCACGCGACGGTTCTTGGCGCGGCCTTCGGCGGTCTTGTTGTCAGCAACTGGCTGTTTCTCGCCCTTGCCTTCAGTGTAGACGCGGTTTTTCTCGATGCCCTTGGACACGAGATATGCCTTGACGGCTTCCGAACGGCGAACCGACAGCTTCTGGTTGTAAGCATCGCTACCAACGGAGTCGGTGTGACCCACAGCGATAATGACTTCCAGGTTGATGTCTTTGATCTTGCCGACCAGATCATCCAGCTTGGCTTTGCCTTCTGGCTTCAACACGGACTTGTCGAAATCAAAGAATGCGTCAGCAGCGTAGGTAACCTTGGTTGCGACAGGAGGAGCAGCAGGAGCGGCAGCAGGAGCAGCAGCGGCAGGAGCAGCGGCAGCAGGAGCAGCAACACCAGCAGGAACAATCGCGCCATCGCAACCTGGAGCTGCGGTAGCAGGCGTCCAGTTAGCGTCGCGCCAGCACAGCTCATTGGTGCCGTTCTTCCAGACCAGTTCGTTGGTGCCGTTTTTCCAGTTGTCGATAGTTTGTGCACCAGCGGCGGTAACAAGCGCTGCGGAAGCAAACAACATTGCCACTTTGTTGAGTTTCTTCATGGTTCTCCTCTAGAGAAAAGCCGCAGACTTGCTGCGATTAATAATTTACACGCCGTAAGTGACCATCACTCAAAGCGTTACATTGATTGTGCCACACCTGTCTGAACCATCAAGCACGGTATCGGCTTCGTCTGACACAGACTCAAGATTCTTGAGCATTTGTTGCTGCCCCGCCACAAGTGGCCGCTATAAACTCAAGCCTTAAAATCGAGGGCTTCCCTCAAGAATCCCGAAATCCCAACCAGGCCGCTCATGACCCAGTTCGCTAAAGAAACCCTGCCCATCAGTCTTGAAGAGGAAATGCGGCGAAGCTATCTCGACTACGCCATGAGCGTGATCGTGGGCCGGGCCCTCCCTGACGCAAGGGATGGCCTGAAACCGGTTCATCGCCGTGTCTTGTTTGCGATGCATGAGCTGAACAACGACTGGAACCGTCCCTACAAGAAGTCTGCGCGTATCGTCGGTGATGTGATCGGTAAATACCACCCGCACGGGGACCAGTCGGTCTACGACACCATCGTGCGCATGGCCCAGGACTTCTCGCTGCGCCACCTGCTGGTTGATGGCCAGGGCAATTTCGGCTCGGTTGACGGCGATAACGCCGCCGCAATGCGATACACGGAAATCCGCCTGGCGAAAATCGCCCATGAACTGCTGGCGGACCTGGATAAAGAGACGGTTGACTTCGGCCCTAACTACGATGGCAGCGAGCAAGAGCCGCTGGTCATGCCGACCCGATTGCCTAATCTGCTGGTCAACGGATCGGGCGGCATCGCGGTGGGCATGGCAACCAACATCCCCCCCCACAATCTCAACGAAGTGGTGGATGCCTGCCTTCATATGCTGAAGAACCCGGAGGCTTCCATTGATGAACTGATGGAGATCGTGCCGGCGCCGGACTTCCCCACGGGCGGCATTATTTACGGCATCAACGGCGTGAAGGACGGCTACCGTACAGGCCGCGGCAAGGTGGTGATGCGCGCAAAGTGCCATTTCGAAGACATCGACAAGGGCCAGCGCCAATCCATCATCGTTGACGAACTGCCTTACCAGGTCAACAAGAAAACGCTCCAGGAGCGCATGGCCGAACTGGTGCACGAGAAAAAGATCGAAGGCATCAGTCACATCCAGGACGAGAGCGACAAGTCCGGCATGCGCCTGGTCATTGAGCTCAAGCGCGGTGAAGTGCCAGAGGTAGTGCTGAATAACCTGTACAAGCAGACCCAGCTGCAGGATACCTTCGGCATCAACATGGTGGCGCTGGTCGACGGCCAGCCCAAACTGTGCAACCTGAAGGACCTGGTCCAGGTCTTCTTGTCGCACCGTCGTGAAGTGGTCACGCGCCGCACCGTGTTCACGCTGCGCAAGGCGCGCGAACGCGGCCATGTGCTGGAAGGCCTGGCCGTGGCTCTGGCCAACATCGACGACTTCATTGCCATCATCCGCAGTGCGCCGACCCCGCCGGTAGCCAAGGCAGAGCTGATGCTGCGCCCCTGGGACAGCAGTCTGGTGCGCGAAATGCTCACCCGCGCGCGAGCTGACGGCGGCGTGGTCAATGCCGACGATTACCGCCCCGACGGCCTTGAAAAGGCCTTCGGCATGGGCGGCGACGGCCTCTATCGCCTGTCGGAAACCCAGGCCCAGGAAATCCTGCAGATGCGCCTGCAACGCCTGACCGGACTGGAGCAGGACAAGATCGTGGCGGAATACAAGGAAGTCATGGCCGAGATTGATGACCTGCTCGACATCCTGGCCAAGCCCGAACGCGTCTCTATCATCATTGGCGAAGAGCTCTCCGCGATCAAGCTGGAGTTCGGCCAGACCAAGCTGGGCGCGCGGCGCAGCCAGATCGAACACAGTTCCTTCGACCTCAGCACCGAAGACCTGATCACGCCCACCGACATGGTGGTGACGCTTTCGCACACCGGCTATATCAAGAGTCAGCCCCTTTCGGAATACCGGGCACAAAAACGCGGCGGCCGCGGCAAGCAGGCCACCGCCACCAAAGACGACGACTGGGTTGACCAGCTTTTCATCGCCAACACGCACGACTACATCCTGTGCTTTTCCAATCGGGGTCGGCTGTACTGGCTCAAGGTCTGGGAAGTGCCTGCGGGCTCGCGCGGCTCGCGCGGCCGCCCCATCGTCAACATGTTCCCCTTGCAAGAGGGCGAAAAGATCACCGTGGTGCTACCGCTCACGGGGGAAAAGCGCAGTTTCCCTGCCGATCAGTATGTTTTCATGGCCACCTCCATGGGCACCGTAAAGAAGACCGCACTCAACGAATTCAGCAATCCGCGCAAGGCAGGCATCATCGCCGTGGACCTGGATCCAGGCGACTACCTGATCGGTGCGTCGCTCACTGACGGCAAGCACGATGTGATGCTGTTTAGCGACGGCGGCAAAGCTGTGCGCTTCGACGAAAACGATGTGCGCCCCATGGGCCGCAACGCTCGCGGAGTACGCGGCATGACGCTGGAAGACGGCCAGGGCGTGATCGCCATGTTGGTCGCCGAAGACGAGCAGCAAAGCGTGCTGACGGCCACCCAGAACGGCTTCGGCAAGCGCACATCCATCACTGAATACACGCGCCACGGCCGCGGCACCAAGGGCATGATCGCCATCCAGCAGAGTGAGCGCAACGGCAAGGTGGTGGCTGCCACGCTGGTCCACGTGGACGATGAAATCATGCTTATCACCGACAAGGGTGTGCTGGTTCGCACCCGTGTCAGTGAAATCCGCGAGATGGGCAGGGCTACACAGGGTGTTACGCTGATCGGCCTCGATGAAGGCTCACAATTGAGCGGTCTTCAGCGCATCGTCGAAAACGATGCCACGCTGGACGATATCGACTCCGAAACCGACACCGGCACAGACGCCCCAAACACGGAAAGTAATTCATGAAAAAACTGATCACCGCCTTCGCAATCGCCGGCATGGCTTGCGCCGCCACCGTGCATGCCCAGACAGACCCCAAAACCGAACTGGCCAAGAAAGTGGTTGCCCTGCAGCAGGGGCCCGAACTTGACCGGTTGGTCGGCCAGCTCGCGGGCTCCACAGCCCAGGAACTGATCATGAAATGGGGCCCGCAACTGGAGGCCAAGGTCCCCAAGGCCAAGCAGCAAAAGGCCTCGGAAGACCTCAATGCCGAGCTCAAAAAGTATGCCGACGACGCCGCCGGCATGATCGGCAAGCAGGTCAGCAAAGTCAGCACCGAATCACTGGTGCCAGCCTATGCGGAACGCTTCACCCTGGAAGAACTGCAGCAGATCGCCGCTTTTTTTGAGTCCCCCGCTGTCAAGAAGTACCAGGCCGCCGCGCCTGAGCTGGGAAATGTCTTCGTGCAAAAACTGGTGGAAGCCTCGCGCCCCGACGTTGTCGCGCGTATCAAGCAGTTCGATGAGGCCGCTGTGAAAATCGTGGGCAGCAGCCCGGCCCCGGGAGCAGCCAAGCCGCCAGCGAAGAAATGACCCGCCCTTTCAATTTTTCCGCCGGCCCCGCAAACCTGCCTGAAGAGGTGTTGCAGCAGGCGGCGGGCGAAATGCTGGACTGGCACGGCAGCGGCATGAGCGTGATGGAGATGAGCCACCGCGGCAAGGAGTTCATTTCCATCTATGAAGCCGCGGAAGCCGATTTCCGCGAGCTCATGGCGATCCCATCCAATTTCAAAATCCTGTTCATGCAGGGCGGCGGGCTCGCCGAAAATGCCATCGTTCCACTGAATGTTTCGCGCGGACGTTTCGCCGATTTCGTGGTGACCGGCAGCTGGAGCGACAAGTCGCAAAAAGAGGCCCGCAAGTACTGCGATGTTCAGATCGCCGCCAGCAATGCAGACAGCGGGCATACCTTGTTGCCATCACCCTCAAGCTGGAAGTTGCGGCCGGACGCAGCCTACGTGCACCTGTGCACCAACGAAACCATCAACGGCGTCGAATTTCACAGCCTGCCAGACCTCAAGGCCCTGGGAAGCGACGCGCCCCTGGTAATTGATTTTTCGTCCCACGTGGCCTCCAGGCCGGTCGACTGGTCCCGTGTTGGCCTGGCGTTCGGCGGGGCCCAGAAAAACCTCGGCCCCGCCGGCGTCACGCTGGTCGTCATCCGCGAGGACCTGCTCGGCCATGCTCTGCCGGCATGCCCCAGCGCCTTCGACTACAAGACGGTCGCGGACAACCAGTCGATGTACAACACGCCGCCCACCTACGCCATCTATATCGCAGGCCTGACCTTTCAGTGGCTCAAGCGCCAGAAAGAGGGCGCGGCCACCGGCGTCGCCGCGATGGAAAAACGCAACCTCGCCAAGGCGCAACTGCTCTACGATGCAATAGACGGCTCGCAGTTCTACCTGAACAAGGTTGGCAAGGACTGCCGCTCGCGCATGAACGTGCCCTTTTTCCTGCGCGACGAGTCGCGCAACGAGGCTTTCCTGGCCGGCGCCAAAGCGGGCGGGCTGTTGCAGCTCAAGGGCCACAAGTCCGTAGGCGGCATGCGCGCCAGCATTTACAACGCCATGCCGATGGCCGGCGTGCAGGCGCTGGTGGCGTACATGCGAGAATTCGAAGAAAAACACGCCTAGGATTAAATACCCCCATGCTCACCTCGTTCGCTGCCCCAAAGTGGGTGTTCAGTGCTCTCGGGTGGCCGGGCGGCCTCTGATATGACTGCCAATCTTGCTGATTTACGCGTCCAGATCGACGCCCTGGACAGGGAGTTGCTCGCCCTTCTGAATCGCCGCGCCCAGGTGGCTGAGCAGGTGGGAGAGGTCAAAAAACGCGAAGGAACACCCTTTTTTCGCCCCGACCGTGTCGCCCAGGTCATCGAACAGATTCAGCAGGCCAACCAGGGCCCCCTCAAAAACGAACACGTTGCGGCTGTGTGGCGGGAAATCATGTCAGCCTGCCTGGCCCTGGAGTCTCCGGTGCGTGTCGCTTACCTGGGCCCCGCCGGCACTTTCAGCGAACAGGCGGCCCTGCAGTTTTTTGGCGCCAGCATCGAACATGTTCCATGCATCAGCATTGATGAGGTCTTTCGCGCAACGGCCGCCGGCAGCGCCAGCTACGGCGTCGTGCCGGTTGAAAACTCCACCGAAGGCGTAGTGTCACGCTCACTCGACCTGTTCCTGAACTCGCCCCTGCACATCGTGGGTGAAATCAGCCTGATGGTGCGTCACCACCTTTTGCGCCTCTCCGAATCTCTCGAAGGCATCGAAGCGGTATACGCGCATCCGCAGGCCCTGGCCCAGTGCCAGGGTTGGCTGACCACGCATCTGCCTCACGTCGACCGCCGCACAGCCTCCAGCAATGCAGAAGGCGCGCGGCTGGCCACCACCAACCCCGCCTGGGCGGGCATCGCCAGCGACCGCGCAGCCACCCAGTTCGGGTTGTACACCGCGGCGCACGCCATTCAGGACGATGCGTTTAACCGCACGCGGTTCGCCGTGGTGTGCCTGCCGCAGACGCTCCCCGCCCCGCCCGCTTCCGGCAAGGATTGCGTCAGTCTGGTGGTGTCAGTGCCCAACCGCCCGGGCGCAGTGCACGACATCCTCATGCCACTCAAAGCCCACGGCGTCTCCATGACCCGTTTTGAATCCCGCCCGGCGCGCTCAGGCCAGTGGGAGTACTATTTTTATATTGACCTGCAGGGCCACCCGTCGCAGGACCATGTCAAAGCGGCGCTGGCCGACCTCCAGCAACTGTGCGCCTTCTACAAGGTCCTCGGAACCTACCCCGTCAGCGATTAATGCAACGATTTACACAACCTCTGGTATCACGACATGTTTGAACAATTGGGTCTCATTGGATGCGGCCTGATGGGTGGCTCTTTTGCGCTGGCGCTCAAACGCGCCGGCCTGGTCAAGCGCGTTGTCGGCTACAGCAAATCCCCGTCCACCACCGAGCGTGCTCGCCAGATGGGCGTGATCGACGTGGAAGCGCCCTCGGCGTTGCTGGCGGTTTCAGGGGCGGATATCGTGCTGCTCGCCGTGCCGGTATCGGCCACGGAAGCCACGTTCAAAGCCATCCGGCACCTGGTGGGGCCCAACACCCTGATCATGGACGTGGGCTCAACCAAGCGCGATGTGGTGGATGCCGCCCGGCGCGTCCTGGGCACCAACGTTGGCTCTTTTGTGCCTTGCCATCCCATTACCGGCAAAGAAGTCTCAGGCGTCGAGCATGCCGATGTGGAGTTATACGCCGGCAAGCAGGTCATCCTGACCCCCATCGAACGCACCTTCACCGTCCAGCTCCAGAAGGCAACCGATCTGTGGACAGCGCTGGGCTGCCATGTCCTCAAGATGTCTCCCCAGGCCCACGATGCAGCCTATGCGGCGGTCAGCCACCTGCCACACCTGATTGCCTTTGCATTGATCAACGGCATCACCGGGCAGGACCACGGCAAAGACTACATGTCGCTGGCGGGCCCGGGCTTTCGCGACTTCACACGCATCGCAGCCAGCGACCCGAAAATGTGGCGCGACATCCTGATTGCCAATCGTGAAGAACTGCTCGCGCAGTCCAAAATCTTCCAGGAAACCCTGCAGTCTCTTGAGCAGCTGATCTCCACCAGCAGCGGTGACGTCCTGGAAGTGCTGATCGAAAAAGCCAGCGAAACCCGCGCCACCTGGCGTATTTCCTCGCAAAAATCGCACAAGTAGTCCCGCGGTCCATGTTCGATACCGAGTTCCTGGATATTCCGCCCTTGAGCAGAGCGGGTGGCACCGTTCGCCTGCCCGGTTCCAAAAGCATCTCCAACCGCGTCCTCCTGCTGGCAGCCCTGAGCCACGGCGAAACCACCGTCCACGACCTGCTGGCTTCTGACGATACCGCCGTGATGCTCACGGCGCTCAGGCAGCTTGGGTGCACGGTGAAGCAAAACGGCGACACCGCAGTGATCACCGGGTTGGGCGGCCGGTCTGTCCAGACGCCGGCAAAACTTTTCATGGGCAACGCCGGGACAGCCATGCGTCCTCTGACCGCCGCCCTCGCCCTGCTGGGCGGAGAGTTCGAGCTCTCCGGTGTGCCGCGCATGCACGAAAGGCCCATCGGAGATCTGGTCGATGCGCTCCGGCAGTTGGGATGCTCCATTGATTACCTGGGCAATGAAGGCTATCCGCCGCTGCGCCTGCGCCCCGGCCAGCTGAAGCTCGACAAACCCATCCAGGTGCGCGGTGACGTCTCCAGCCAGTTCCTCACGGCCCTGCTGATGGCGCTGCCGCTGGTGGCCAGGAACGACATCCATATTGAAGTGATCGGCGAGCTGATCTCGCGACCCTACATCGAAATCACGCTCAAGCTGCTCACGCGCTTCGGGATTGACGTACAGCGCGAAGGCTGGGAGCGCTTCACCATTCCTGCCGGCAGCCGGTACCTCTCACCGGGCGAAATCCATGTCGAGGGTGACGCCTCGTCTGCTAGCTATTTCATAGCACTAGGTGCAATAGCGACACCGGCTGGAGGCCAAAAACACATAGAAATTCTGGGCGTCGGCGCCGATTCCATCCAGGGCGATATCCGCTTCGTGGAAGCCGCCCGGATGATGGGCGCAGAGATTGAAAGCACGCCGAATTCGTTGCGCATCTCACGGGGGTCATGGCCGCTCAAGGCCATTGACCTGGACTGCAACCACATTCCCGACGCCGCCATGACGCTGGCCGCGATGGCGCTTTACGCCGACGGCACCACCACCTTGCGCAACATCGCCAGCTGGCGCGTCAAGGAAACCGACCGCATCGCCGCCATGGCCTGTGAGCTGCAAAAGCTCGGCGCCACGGTCGAAGAAGGCGCCGACTACCTCAAGGTCACCCCGCCCACCGTGTGGAAAGCCGCAGCGATTCACACCTACGACGACCACCGCATCGCCATGTGCTTTTCGCTGGCCGCCTTCAACCCGGCTCAATTGCCGGTGCGGATTCTCGACCCGAAATGTGTCGCCAAGACCTTTCCTGACTATTTCGAAGCCCTCTTTGCCGTGGCCGGTGCCGAAACCGCCCACATCCCCGTGATCTGCATTGACGGCCCGACCGCCTCTGGCAAGGGAACGCTGGCGTCGCTGGCGGCCCACCGGTTGGGCTACCACTACCTGGACTCAGGCGCCCTCTACCGTCTGAGCGCCCATGCCGCAGCGCTTGCAGGTGTCTCGCTGGACGACGGCCCGGGCGCAGCCCGCATCGCACGCACCTTGCCGGTGCATTTTCAGGGCGACCGCGTTTTCCTCGAGTCCGAGGACGTTTCCGAGGCCATCCGAACGGAGGCCGCTGGCATGGCCGCCTCCAGGGTATCGACCCATCCCGAGGTTCGCGCCGCCCTGCTCGAGCTTCAGCACAGCTTTCGCAAGCTGCCCGGCCTGGTCGCCGATGGCCGCGACATGGGAACCGTCATTTTCCCGGCGGCGCCGCTCAAAGTCTTCCTGACGGCCAGCGCCCTCCACCGGGCCGAACGCCGGCATAAGCAGTTGATTTCAAAGGGAAATTCGGCTACAATAGCCGCGATTCAGCAAGATTTAGAGGCACGCGATGCCCGCGATTCGTCGCGACAAGCCGCCCCTTTGAAACCTGCTGATGACGCCCGCCCCCTGGACAACTCCTATTTGTCGATTGAAGAATCGGTCAAGCAGGTGATTGACTGGTGGCAAGGCACCCGGCCCTTCTGACCCCCGACGCGCACCCTGCGCTTGGGTCAGCAGGTTCATTAACGTAACCCGCGGTCTTACTCGACGTTTGCCCGCACAAAATCGCCGCAAGCAGCTATAAAAACAATAGCAATCCCGCTATTGGAACCCTGTTGTGTGGACTAGGAAAATCATGTCTGAATCTTTTGCCGATCTATTTAACGAATCGCTCCAGCGCTCTGAAATGCGCACCGGTGAAGTCATCACCGCTGAAGTCGTTCGTATCGACCACAACCACGTCGTCGTCAACGCCGGACTGAAGTCCGAGGCCTATGTGCCGCTCGAAGAATTCAAGAACGACCAAGGCGAACTCGAAGTTCAAGTTGGCGATTTCGTCTCCGTCGCCATCGACTCCGTCGAAAACGGCTACGGTGACACCCTGCTGTCCCGCGACAAGGCCAAGCGCCTGGCTTCGTGGATGAGCCTGGAAAAAGCCCTGGAATCCGGCGAATTCGTCACCGGCCAGACCAGCGGCAAAGTCAAGGGCGGCCTCACCGTCCTCGTCAACGGCATCCGCGCTTTCCTGCCCGGCTCGCTCATCGACACCCGCCCCATCAAGGACTTGTCTCCGTACGAGAACAAGACCATGGAATTCAAGGTCATCAAGCTCGACCGCAAGCGCAACAACGTGGTGCTGAGCCGCCGCGCCGTGGTCGAAGCCAGCATGGGCGAAGAACGCGCCAAGCTGATGGAAACCCTGAAAGAAGGCACTGCCGTCAAGGGCGTCGTCAAGAACATCACCGAATACGGTGCATTCGTTGACCTCGGCGGCATTGACGGCCTGTTGCACATCACCGACATGGCATGGCGCCGCGTGCGTCACCCAAGCGAAGTGGTGACGGCTGGTCAAGAGATTGTTGCCAAGATCCTGAAGTTCGACACCGAAAAGAACCGTGTCTCGCTGGGTCTGAAGCAAATGGGCGACGACCCATGGATGGGCGTGAACCGCCGCTACCCACAAGGCACTCGCCTGTTCGGCAAGATCACCAACATCGCCGACTACGGCGCGTTTGTGGAACTCGAACCCGGCATCGAAGGCCTGGTCCACGTGTCCGAAATGGACTGGACCAACAAGAACGTGGCCCCGAGCAAGCTCGTGGCGCTGGGCGACGAAGTCGAAGTCATGGTCCTCGAGATCGACGAAGACAAACGCCGTATCAGCCTGGGCATGAAGCAGTGCAAGGCCAACCCATGGCAAGAGTTCGCACAGGAAACCAAGCGCGGCGACCGCGTCAAGGGCCCGATCAAGTCGATCACCGACTTCGGCGTCTTTGTGGGCCTGGCTGCCGGTATCGACGGCCTGGTGCACCTGTCCGACCTCTCGTGGAATGAGCCTGGCGAAGCCGCTGTGCGCAACTACAAAAAGGGCCAGGAAGTCGAAGCGATCGTGCTGGCTGTCGACGTCGACCGCGAGCGCATCTCCCTGGGCATCAAGCAGCTGGATTCCGATCCGTTCACCACGTTCGTGTCGATCAACGACAAAGGCGCGATTGTGACCGGCAAGGTCAAGACCGTTGACGCCAAGGGTGCCGAGATCGATCTGGGCGAAGACATCATTGGCTACCTGCGCGCCAGCGAAATCAGCCGTGACCGCGTTGAAGACGCGCGCAACGTGCTGAAAGAAGGCGACGAAGTGTCCGCAGTCGTGGTGAACGTGGATCGCAAGACCCGCAACATCCAGCTGTCGGTCAAGGCCAAGGACAACGCTGACCAACAGGAAGCCATGGCTAACCTGAGCCAGCAGTCCTCGCGTGAAAACGCCGGCACGACCAGCCTGGGCGCATTGCTGCGTGCCAAGCTGGACAACAACGAGAAGTAAGAAGGCAACCGTGCAGCGGTGTGATGCGCCAGAGGCAAATCGCATCGCTGTACAGCTACTTTTGGAACTATGACCCGAAGCGACCTTGTTGAAGAACTGGCGGCCCGATTCAGCCAGCTGACGCACCGCGACGCCGAATATGCCGTCAAGACGATTCTTGACGCCATGAGCGACGCGCTGGTGCGCGGCCACCGGATTGAAATCAGGGGTTTTGGCAGTTTCTCCATCAACCGCCGCCCGCCCCGCATGGGACGCAACCCGCGCTCCGGTGAAAGTGTGGCCATCCCTGAAAAACGGGTGCCGCATTTCAAGCCCGGAAAAGCATTGCGGGAAGCCGTCGATGCCCGGACCCAGGAGTTGCTGGCGGTCACGGAACCCAAGTAATTCCATTTCCAAATCATCCGTGCACTTTGTCGGCTTCGCTGGCCGTACGTTTGTACTGTCTGCGCTTCGCCTTCGCGTTCACGAATGATGTGAAAACGGAATAAGGACTTCCTGTTGCTCCCCTGTGGGCTGGCTACAATCGCCAGACCACTACGGGGGATCTTCCAGTGAAATACCTCATGTGGCTGCTTAAGGCAGCCATTTTTTTTACCCTGTTTGCTTTCGCACTGAATAACCAGCAGACGGTTTCGGTGTATTTCTTTTTCGGCACCATGTGGCAGGCGCCTTTGGTGCTGGTTGTTTTGGCCGCCTTCGCCTGCGGGCTGGCGCTCGGCATATTTGTCATGATGCCGCGCTGGTGGAAGAAACGCAAAGCAGCCAGGCACGCCTCCTCCGGCGGCCCCCATACCGTGACTGACGACCCCTCTACGCTCCACCATGGAATTTGACTTCACCTGGGTCTTGCTCGGCTTCCCGATCGCCTTCACGCTGGGCTGGCTGGCTTCACGGCTGGACTTGCGGCAACTGCGCATCGAAAACCGCCAGGCGCCCAAGGCCTACTTCAAGGGCCTCAATTTCCTGCTCAATGAGCAGCAAGACCAGGCCATTGATGCCTTCATCGAGGCGGTACAAAACGACCCGGACACTTCGGAGCTCCACTTCGCCCTGGGCAACCTGTTTCGCCGCCGCGGCGAATACGAGCGTGCGGTGCGCGTGCACGAGCATCTCATGTCGCGTGGCGACCTCACGCAGCCCGAACGCGACCGCGCGCAGCACGCCCTGGCGCTGGACTTCCTCAAGGCCGGCCTGCTTGACCGCGCCGAAATTGCCCTGCGCAAGCTCGAAGGCACGCCGTTTGAAGAAGAGGCGCGCTTGGCCCTGCTGTCCATTTACGAACGTTCGCGCGACTGGGCCAACGCCACCGAAATCGCCGCAAGGCTGGGCACCTCCAGCCACGGCAGCTTCAGCACCCGCCAGGCGCACTACCTGTGCGAACAGGCCGGCGCCTCCATCGCATCGGGCGACACCGGCAAGGCGCTAAGCGACCTGCGAGAGGCCGTTGCCATGGCCCCGGCCGCCGCGCGGCCACTGATTGACCTGGCCAAACTGCAGAACCAGCTCGGCAGGTCTGACGAAGCATTGAAGACACTGCTGAAGCTGGAAGAACTGGCGCCCCAGGGCTTGCCGCTGGCAGCGGGCCTGCTGGCCAACATCGCGCAGGTCAGCGGCCAGAAAACGGCCGCGCTCGAACTGTTGAAGACCAGCTATGCCAACACGCCGTCGATCGACGTGGTCGAAGCCATTGTCAAACTGGAGGAAGATCCCGCATCCGCACGCCAGTGGTACGCAAAGCACATGGAGCGCCAGGCATCGCTTGTCGCTACGGGAAAGTGGATAGAAGGCGAACAGCTGCAGGATGAACACCATCACACGCTGGTGCAACGCGCACTGAGCCAGGCGACCAAGCCCCTGATGCGCTACCGCTGCGCCGCATGCGGTTTTGAGGCCACCCAACACTTCTGGCACTGCCCGGGTTGCCAAGCCTGGGACAGCTACCCAACGCGGCGCATTGAAGAATTATGAACACCCCGTGGAGGCTTCGCCTCCTCCCCCTTGCAGGGGCAACAGCTGTGGCCCGGCAAAGCCGGTTCCACGCTGTTCCTTGCTTGAGAACAGATAAAACATGACAACAGTTTCAACCCTGTCCCCTGAACAAATCGGCAAGGCCCGCGTCCTGGTCGTCGGCGACGCCATGCTGGACCGCTACTGGTACGGTGCCGTGGACCGCATTTCCCCCGAGGCGCCGGTGCCTGTCGTGCGCGTCACGCGCACTGAAGAGCGCATAGGCGCTGCGGCCAACGTGGCCTACAACATCGTCACGCTGGGGGCGCAGGCCTCTTTGCTGACCGTGGTGGGCGACGACGAAGCCAGCCACCAGCTGGAGGCATTGGTCGCCAAGACCGGCATTGCCCCTTATTTCGGCCGTGATGCGCAGCTCAAGACGACAGTGAAGCTGCGCGTCATCGGCCGCCAGCAGCAGCTGATTCGCCTCGACTTTGAAAACACGCCTGAAAACGAAGTGCTGGCCTCGCAGTCCGCCACATTCGAGAAGCTGCACCTGCAGCACGACGCCGTGCTGTTCTCGGACTACGGCAAGGGCGGCCTCGCGCACATCGTGTTGATGATCGCCCAGGCACGCGCCGCGGGCAAAGTGGTGCTGGTCGACCCCAAGGGCTCGGACTACGCCCGCTACAAAAACGCCAGTGTCATCACCCCCAACCGCGCCGAGCTCGAACATGTGATCGGCACCTGGAGCAATGAAGCCGAGCTGCGCACCAAGGCCCACAACCTGCGCGCCTCGCTCAACCTGGACGCCCTGCTGCTCACCCGCAGCGAAGAAGGCATGACGCTATTTGACGCCGAAGGCGAGCTGAACGTGCCTGCCGTCGCGCGCGAAGTGTTTGACGTCACCGGCGCCGGCGACACAGTGATCGCCACCCTGGCCGCCATGAGCGCCACCGGCATGAGCTTGCGCGACGCCGTGCCCATCGCCAACCGCGCGGGCGGCATCGTGGTGGGCAAGTTCGGCACCGCCACCGTCAACTACGGCGAGCTGTTTGCCGCGCATTAAGCCCAAACGCAGACACAGCCTAAGTCAAGGATTCATCATGAAAATCGTAGTCACCGGCGCCGCCGGCTTCATCGGCAGCAACATCATCAAGGGCCTCAATGACCGCGGCATTGACGACATCATCGCCGTCGACGACCTGACCCACGGCGACAAGTTTCGCAACCTGGCGGACCTGCAGATCGCCGACTATGTCGACGCGGACGACTTCTACGACCTCTTTGCCGAAGGCGCCTACGGCCAGGTCGAAGCCGTGTTCCACGAAGGCGCCTGCAGCGACACCATGGAGCTTGACGGCAAGTACATGATGGACAACAACTACACGCTGTCGTGCGAGTTATTCCATGCCTGCCAGGACCAAGGCACGCGCCTGATCTATGCGTCCTCCGCGGCGACCTACGGCGGCTCCGACACCTTTCGCGAATCCCCCGAGTTCGAAAAACCGCTGAACGTCTACGGCTACTCCAAGCTGCTGTTTGACCAGCGCCTGCGCCGCGAACTCGGCAACAAATTTGAAAGCGCCGCCACACAGGTGGCCGGCTTCAGGTACTTCAATGTCTATGGCCCGCGTGAACAGCACAAGGGCCGCATGGCCAGCGTCGCGTTTCACCAGTTCAACCAGTTCCAGGCTGAAGGCAAGGTCAAGCTGTTTGGCGAATACGGCGGCTACGGCCCCGGTGGGCAGATGCGCGACTTTGTCTTCATCGACGATGTGGTCGCCGTGAACCTCTGGTTCCTCGATCACCCGAAACAGTCCGGCATCTTCAACCTCGGCACCGGGAAGGCCCAGCCCTTCAACGATGTGGCCCTGGCCGTAGTGAACACCCTGCGCAAGGGCCAGAACGCTGCAGCCCTGAGCCTGGAAGACGCCGCTCGCGGCGGCCTGATCGACTACATCGACTTCCCGCCCGCACTCGTGGGTAAATACCAGAGCTATACCCAGGCCGACCTCAGCGCCCTGCGCGCCGCTGGCTGCAACCACGCCTTTGCCGATGTGCAAGCGGGTGTAACCGCTTACATGCATTGGCTGAACAGCACCAAGGGCTGACCCCTAAGGCCTAGGGTTTTCCTGCGCCAAACACTCCGCCGGGGGTCAACCCCGCCTGAAGCGGGCCGTTATGAACAAGGGCCTCCTTATCCAAAAGGATGGGTCACGCGTCTTCTGCGTTTCTGCTTCAGTTCAACCCAATCCAAATCATTGAGGAGTTTTCTCATGTTCAAAAAATTACTGGCGTTTGTTGCCGCCATGTACATGACGGTGGCGTTTGCCGCGGTTGATGTCAACAAGGCAAGCCCCGCCGAACTCGACGGCATCAAAGGCATCGGCCCTGCTATCTCGGGCAAGATCGTCGAAGAGCGCAAAAAGGGCAACTTCAAGGACTGGAACGACTTTATCGAACGCGTCAAAGGCGTCGGTGAGGGCAACGCAGCCAAGTTCTCCGCTGAAGGCCTGACAGTAGGCGGCTCCAGCTTCAAGGGCGTGGCCGCAGCGCCAACCGCCAAGAAGGACGAAAAGCCCGCCGCCGCCGCAAAGAAAGAAGAAAAGCCAGCGGCCAAGGCTGAAGAGAAAAAAGCCGAAGCCAAGCCGGCCGCCACACCGGTAGCCGCCGCGCCTGCAGCCGCTCCAGCACCCGCCAAAGCAGAAATGAAAGACCCCAAGGCAGAGGCCAAGGCCAAAAAAGAAGCCGACAAGAAAGCCAAGGCTGACGAGAAGAAGAAAAAGGCTGACGAAGCCAAAGCCAAGGCCGACGCTGAAAAAGCCGCCAAAGCCGATGCCAAGAAGGCCAAGGACGCTAAGCCGGCAGCCAAGGATGAGAAGAAAGACGCAAAAGCGGAGGCTGCCAAGCCAGCCGCCAGCGCTGCCAAAAAATAAGGGCTGCCCCTTGTTCGGCAAACCCGCCTCCTGGCGGGTTTTTTTATGCCCGCGGAGTTTTTCTCAAGGAAAATATGGCTCCAACCCAATCAATACATGGGTTTTCAGCTATCAAAATAGTAGCAGCAGCGGCAGTGACAGCATTGACATCAAATCAATGCGATCAGGTCCGTCACCCCGACCGAGCCGCCCGCCTGCGTCAGCAGCGTAGTGGCCTGGCCTCTGTGATGGGTCTGGTGATTGAAAAAATGCGTGATCGCCATCCAGGCGGCATGTTCACGCTGCACACCCTTTGAATTGCCGTAACGCATGGTGAGCTGCGGATAGGCCTCGGGCATATCGGCCATCCACTGCTCAATCGCGGCGTCAAGTTGCCCGCGTTTGGTTTTCAGGCTGGTCCAGTCCTCAAACGGCACCATGTCCAGCGTGTAAGCCTCGGGCAGATCCAGCAAGCCCGCGTCTAGCGAGGCGAAAGGCATGCCGTTGTCGGCGCCGCATTTGGCAAATCGCTTGAGCCAGACCTGATCAGCCACCACCAGATGGTTGAGCGTGCGATGCAGGGACCCAAAAAATGCACCACGGTCCTGCTTGCGCGCCTCTTCCGTCAATGCACCGCAGGCTTCGTACAGCCTCTCGTTCATCCAGCGGTTGTAGCGGGCGAGAAAACGGTAGTTACCTGAAAACCCTTCGGTCATGAGAATGCTCCTGAATTGATAGCTAAAAGCCTATGTACTGTATTGGCTAGAGCGCATTTTTACTAAGATTCCCGCCTCATCCAACCAGCACGCCGCCGCACGCTGCGCCACGCTGCCCACGCCGCATTTTGCATCTGCTTTCACCTTCGGTTTGCAGCCACACACCCAACAGCTACGATAAGGCTCACCATGAAAGAACGCCTCTTTCTGCGCCTTGCCGATGACGCCACCTGCGGCCCCGAGACGACGGTGCCCGCCGGCACGCTAACAAGTTTTCCGGTCACCGGGCCGATTCGCGGCCATGTTTCACAAATCCTGTCGTACCGCGAAACATTGCCGCAAGGGCAAACGCTGACGGAGCGCGTTCTTCCCGATGGCGCCGTTCGCCTGATGTTCGATTTCGGTGAAGTGCCCTCCGCAGGCTCTTCCACAGGCCCGTCGATGCGTGTGGCGGGTGCTTCAGCGAATCCCACCGTGCTGCAACTTAGTGGGCGGCTGGAGGGCGTATCGGTAGCCTTGCATCCGGGCGCGGCCGCCGCGGTGCTGGGCATGCCTGCCGGTGTGATCGAAAACCGCGCCGTCCCGCTGGATGCGCTGTGGGGCGCGGAGGCAGGCCTGCTGATAGAGAAGATGGCGCAAACCCAGGACGACGCTGCGCGAGTCGCGCTTCTAACTGCCGCGCTGCAACGACGGATTTCCGGCGAGGTACCGCTCAACCAGCAAAGAGCCTGCCACGCTGCACACCTGGTATCACACGCCGCGGGGCACTTGCCGCTCCGGCAGGTCGCCGAGGCCGTCAACGTCGGCGAACGCCGCTTGCAGCAACTGTTTTTCGAGCACGTGGGTATTTCATTTCGCGCCTGGAGCCGTCTGTCGCGCCTTCACGCCTGCCTGCGCCTCATCCGGCAACGGCCGGGCCCCGCATGGGCCGACCTGGCGGCCGAGGCAGGCTTTTACGACCAGGCGCACCTGGCCAATGAATTCCGCGCGCTGTGCGGGCTCTCGCCCACCTCATTTGTGCAGCACGGCATTGCGCAATCTTCCAAGACGAGCCACTGACGCGCAGGTATCTTCGCCCTTCAGTGAAGCAAAAACGGAAAGGTGGCTCATGGATCAACGTCAAAGCAGGTACACCCCACCCCAACTCAAGGGGCAGGTGGCGGTCGTCACAGGCGCCAGCCGCGGCGCAGGCCGGGCCATTGCGATGGAACTGGGCGCCGCAGGCGCGATCGTCTATGTCACGGGGCGCAGCACCCGCGGGCATCCGGCCCAGGGATATGACCAATTGCTGGCACTGTCCAGGCTGCCCGCTGTGCCCGGCACCATCGACGACACAGCCGGCGAAGTGACACGCTTGGGCGGCCAGGGCATCGCGGTGCGCTGCGACCACACAGATGAAAGCGACGTGGCCGCGCTCTTCGCACGTGTGAAAAAAGAACAAGGCCGGCTCGACCTGCTCGTCAACAACGCCTGGGGCGGCCATGAAAGCTTTGACGGTGTGTTCGACGCCCCGTTCTGGGAACAACAGCTGCAACACTGGGACACCATGTTCGACCGCGGCGTGCGCAACCATCTGCTGTCCAGCCGCCTGGCGGTTCCGCTCATGCTCGGCCGGGGCAAGGGCCTGTTGGTCACCACCACCTTCTGGGACCGCGGCCACTACCTCAAGGGAAATCTTTTCTACGACCTGGCCAAGGCCTCGATGACCCGCCTGGCCTTTGGCATGGCCGAGGACCTGCGCCCGCACGGCATCGCGTCTTTGGCCGTGTCACCGGGCTGGATGCGCACCGAGTTCGTATTGATCGGCCACCAGACCGACGAAGCCCATTGGCAAGAGCGCCCCGCACTCGCCCGCACCGAGTCGCCCCGCTACCTGGGCCGCGCCGTGGCAGCGCTGGCCGCCGACCCGAAGGTGATAGCCAAGAGCGGGGATGTTTATCTTGTGGCCAAGCTGGCCCGCGAGTACGGCTTCACCGATATCGACGGCCGCCAACCAGCAGCCTTCGAAATGTAGCGCCGCTCAAGCCGTACCGTAACCGCCGCCGCCCGGCGTGTGGATCTCGAACACGTCGCCGGGTTGCATGTCGGCCTGTCCGATGTGGTCCAGCGCTTCGACTTGCCCATGAGCGCGCACAACCAGGTTGCGCCCCACCTGCCCCGGCTCACCACCTGCCATGCCGAAGGCGCCGTGTTTGCGTCCGTTCGACAAAATGCTGGCCGTCATGGCTTCGAGGAAGCGCACGCGGCGCACCCCGCCATTGCCGCCGTGCCAGCGGCCCGCGCCGCCTGAGCCTTCACGGATCTCATAACTCTCCAGCCGCACCGGGAAGCGGAACTCCAGGACTTCCGGGTCGGTCAGCCGCGAGTTGGTCATGTGGGTCTGCACGACCGAAGTGCCGTCAAACCCGGACACCAGCTTGCCGGCCTCATCGAGCTTGCCGCCGGCGCCCGAACCACCCGAGATGGTTTCGTAATACTGGTGGCGCGCATTGCCGAAGGTGAAGTTGTTCATGGTGCACTGGCTGGCCGCCATCACGCCCAGCGCGCCGTACAGCGTGTTGGTGATGCAGGTTGAAGTCTCCACATTGCCAGCCACCACCGACGCCGGCGGGTTGGGGTTGAGCATGGAGCCCGGCGGAATGATGACCTTGAGCGGCTTCAGGCAACCGGCGTTCAGCGGGATATCGTCATCCACCAGCGTGCGGAACACATACAGCACCGCCGCCATGCACACCGCCGTCGGCGCGTTGAAGTTGTTCGTCTGCTGCGGCGAGGTTCCGGTGAAGTCAATCTCGGCGCTGCGGTTTTTCGCATCAACCCGGATCGCCACCTTGATCTGGGCGCCGTTGTCCAGCGGCAGCGTGAACTCGCCGTCTTTCAGGCGCGTGATTACACGGCGCACCGACTCCTCGGCGTTGTCCTGCACATGGCGCATATAGGCCAGCACCACGTCGAGGCTGAACTGCTCCACCATCTTGCGCAGTTCCTGCACGCCTTTTTCGTTGGCGGCAATCTGCGCCTTGAGGTCGGCCATGTTCTGCTGCGGATTGCGGCTCGGATACTTCCCGCTCTTGAGCAGTGCAATCATCTCGGCTTCACGCAGCACGCCGCGCTCCACCAGCTTGACGTTGTTGATCTGAACGCCCTCTTCCTCGATCAGCGTCGAGAACGGCGGCATCGAGCCCGGCGTAATACCGCCAATGTCGGCGTGGTGTCCGCGCGAGCCCACATAAAACGTCGGTTGCGTGGCTGTGCCCAGGTACACCGGCGTGATCACCGTGATGTCAGGCAAATGCGTGCCGCCGTGGTACGGATCGTTCAGCACATAGACGTCGCCCGGCTGCATGCTGCCGGCATTCTCGCGAATCACGGTCTTGATGCTCTCGCCCATAGAGCCCAAATGCACCGGCATATGCGGCGCGTTGGCGATCAGGTTGCCTTCGGTGTCAAAGAGTGCGCAGCTGAAGTCCAGGCGCTCCTTGATGTTGACCGAGTAAGCCGTGTTCTGCAGCTGCAGGCCCATCTGCTCGGCGATGTTCATAAAGAGGTTGTTAAACACCTCCAGCAGCACCGGGTCGACCGTGGTGCCGGCGGCAAACTTGATGGCGCGCTCGGCACGTCTGTCCAGCACCAGGTGGTCCAGCGCCGTCAGCGCGGCTTCCCAGCCTGGCTCCACCACGGTGGTGGCGTTCTTCTCGGCAATGATGGCCGGGCCCGAAATAATGTCGCCGGGGCGCAGGTCTTCACGCACCACCAGCGCGGCATCGTGCCACTGGCCGCCTGAATACATGCGCACCGTTTCGCGGCGCGGCACTTCGCGCGGCTCATGCGTGGCATGGCGCGGCTCGGCCGGCGCATCTCCGGCCACCACGGCCTCAACCGATACCGCCTCCACCACCAGGCCCTTGCCCTGCATCAAGAAAGCAAAGCGCTGGCGGTAAGCGGCCTCAAAGCCGGCCTCGATCTGGTCCAGCGTGCCGAAGGAAACAATCAACGCGGAGTCGCTGCCCTCGTAGCGCACATGCACACGCCGGTGCGTGGTGATGTTGCCTGTGCTGACCTGCTGTCGCTGCAGCTCGGCCTCAGCATGCGCGGCCAGTTCCTTGAGCTTGCCGGCGATCTCGGGCAGCGCGACATCCGAGAGCTTGAGCTCCACCGCCTGTTCGCGAATCACATTCTGGTCGGCCAGGCCCATGCCGTAGGCGCTGAGCACCCCCGCCAGCGGATGCACAAACACCTTGGTCATGCCCAACGCATCGGCCACCAGGCAGGCGTGCTGCCCGCCCGCGCCGCCAAAGCATTGCAGCGTGTAACGTGTCACATCGTAGCCACGCGCGACCGAAATCTTTTTGATGGCGTTGGCCATCTGCTGCACGGCGATGTTGATAAAGCCTTCAGCCACCACCTCTGCGCTGCGGCCGGTCTGGCCGGCCAGCTCGTTGAACTGGGCCTCGACCGCCTCGTAGCTCAGCGGCTCATCGGCGTTGGGGCCGAACACTTTGGGGAAGTAACGCGGCTGCACTTTTCCGACCATCACGTTGGCATCCGTCACCGCCAGGCGCCCGCCGCGCCGGTAGCTGGCCGGGCCGGGGTTGGCGCCCGCACTCTGCGGGCCGACGCGAAAGCGGTCGCCGTCAAACTTCAGGATGGAGCCGCCGCCCGCCGCCACGGTATGGATGCTCATCATGGGCGCGCGCATTCGCACCCCGGCCACCTGGGTTTCAAACTCGCGCTCGAATTCACCGGCATAGTGCGACACGTCGGTGGACGTACCGCCCATGTCAAAGCCGATGACCTTGGCGTGGCCCGCAATCGCCGCCGTGCGGGCCATGCCCACAATGCCACCGGCCGGACCGGAAAGAATGGCGTCCTTGCCCTGGAACACATGCGCGTCCGTCAGGCCGCCTGAAGACTGCATGAAGAAGAGCCGTACACCCGGCATCTCGCTGGCCACCTGCTCGACATAGCGGCGCAGGATGGGCGAGAGGTAGGCATCCACCACCGTGGTGTCGCCGCGGCTCACAAACTTCATCATCGGGCTGGTTTCATGCGAGGTGCTGATCTGCGTGAAGCCCACTTCAGCCGCTATGCGCTTGGCAGCCTTTTCATGCGCCGTGAAGCGGTAGCCATGCATAAAAACAATCGCAAGGCTTCGCAGCCCTTGCTGGTATTTGGCCAGCAGCTCCTTTTTTAATAGCGCTTCGTCCAATGCCTGAAGCACCTCGCCTTGCGCGCCAACGCGCTCCTGGGCTTCAACGACCGCGCTGTAGAGCAGCTCTGGCAACACGATGTTGCGGTCAAACAGCCGGGGCCGGTTTTGATAGGCGATGCGCAGTGCATCGCGAAAACCGCGGGTCGTCACCAGCAACGTAGGCTCGCCCTTGCGCTCCAGCAGCGCATTGGTCGCCACGGTGGTGCCCATCTTCACGCAATCGACCACATCGGCGCGAATCGGCTCGCCGGGCTTCAGACCCAGCAGGTGGCGTATGCCGGCCACCGCCGCATCGCGGTACTGCTCGGGGTTTTCCGAGAGCAGCTTGTGCGTGACCAGTGAGCCGTCGGGCTTCTTGGCGACGATGTCGGTGAATGTGCCGCCGCGGTCTATCCAGAATTGCCAGCGTCCGCTGCCTGTACTGCCTGTACCGCCTGTGGAACCGGCCTTGCCTGTGTTGGAGATGTTTACTTGTGTCATATTGAAAAGAGCTGTTGTCTGAAGAATACCGGTAAATCGTTGTGGGTGGTCGCTCCTGGCCGCGCCAGTCTGATGCCCGCCCCGCTCCCGTGCCGTGCCCGCCTATTGCGGCATGTAGTAAGGCACAAAAATGTCGTTGGCCTCGTTGCCCACAGACCTGATCCATTCACGCGAGAACTTCTCGCCCATGCGCTTGATTTCCTGGTCCAGGTCGGGCGGGATGCGCTCTATCTTGATGCCGTTCTGTCGCAGCTCCTCGGTGGCGCCGGTAGCCAGCGCCTGGCTGGCCTGCCAGCCGCGCGTCTCCGCGTCGGCCGCCGCCTTCAGGACACTGGCACGCGCTTCGGGTTTCAGGGCTTCAAAGGCCTTGCTGCCGACGAACACCACGTTCTTGGGAAACCAGGCATTGATCTCGTAGTAGTACTTGATAGGCCCCCACACCTTGTTTTCAACGCCGGTCAATGCCGAGGTGATCATGTTGTCCATGCGCCCTTCGGCCAGCGCCTTGCCCACATCCACCATGGCCACGTCCACCGGCCTGGCGCCCAGCATTTCCGCGATGCGCGTCGTGGTCTGGTTGTAGGTGCGCATCTGCGTGCCCTTGAAGTCGGCCAGCCCGCGCACCGGCTTGCTCGAATGCAGGCCCTGCGGCGGCCAGGGCACGGCATAGAGCAGCTTCATGCCGCGCGCGGCAAAGTGTTTTTCAATGCCAGGGCGCTGCAGCTTCCACAGGCGCTGCGCATCCTTGTACGAGCTCACCACAAAAGGAATCGAGTCCGCGCCCGCGATAGGAATGTCTTTCACCATGCTGGACATGATGGTCTCGCCGGCTTCGGCCTTGCCCTGCTGCACCGCCTGGCTGATGTCGCCCAGCTTGAACATCGTGTTGTTCGGATGTACCTCAATCAGCAGCTGGCCGGCGCTGGCTTTTTCGACCTCACGCGCAAACTGGTAGATGTTTTGCGTGTGGAAGGACTCGGCCCGGTAACCCGTGGCGAGCTTCCAGGTGGTCTGCGCGAGCAACGTAGGGGCGTGGCTTGCCATTGCCGCGCAAAGCGCGGCTTTCCAGAGGTGTTTCATGGGAACTCCCGGGGTGTTAAGGAGGCTGGCTGGAAGGCGGGCTGAAACAGGCGCAGTGCATGTTCAGCCCCGGGTGTCGGTGACAAACATCTTGCCGGGTGCATGGGTGATGCACAGTGACAGCCGGCTCGATTGCGCAATCCACTGCGGTGTCACACCGCACGCCCAGAACACCGGGACCTCGTCCGGCATGATGTCCACCGCGTCGCCGTAGTCCGGCCTCGACAGGTCCTGTATGCCTATCTCCGCCGGGTTGCCGATGTGCAGCGGCGCGCCATGCGCCAACGTGAACCGGCCTGAAACCTCGACCACCTTGGCCACGTCGCGGCTTTTGACGGGCCGCATGCTGACCACCATGTTGCCGTGAAAAGGCCCAGAAGGTGCGCAAGCCAGGCTGGTGCGGTACATGGCCACGTTGCGGCCCTGCGCCACATGACGCAGCGGCACGCCTTCGCGTATCACCGCGTCTTCAAATGAAAAACTGCAACCGATGAGGAAGGGCACGAAGTCTTTCTGCCACAAGGCCGAAATGTCGTCACGCTCTTCCACAAATTCGCCGTCGCGGTAGACGCGGTAGCCCGGCAAATCGGTCGCCAGGTTGGCACCCGGCGCGCAGGCCGGCTCCCACTGGCCGGGCTCCAGCACCTCGACCAGCGGGCAGGGCTTGGGGTTGCGCTGGCAGAACAGCAAAAAGTCAAAGGCCTGGGCCTGCGGCACGATCATCAGGTTGGCCTGGATGTAGCCGGGCGCATGGCCCGCTGTGGGCAGCGTGAAGCTGCCGCTGCGGCTGGCCAGGCGGAGGTCCGCGGGAATGTCAAAAATCTTGTTCATACGGTTAAAGCGTGACTCGGTTCGTGGTTTCGTGGTTTCGTGGTTTCGTGGTGTCGTTGCGTCGTGATGTTGTTTCGTGAGCTCAGAGTCCCAGGTAAGCCTTCTTGATGCTGTCGTCATTGAGCAAGTCCTGCCCGCTGCCCTGCATCACGATGCGGCCGGTCTGGATCACATAGCCGTAGTGCGCAATGTTGAGGGCTTTTTGCAGGTTCTGCTCCACCAGCAAAATGGATACGCCGGTGGCGTTGACCTGCTGTATCACTTCCAGCACCTTGGTGACAAACTTGGGCGCGATACCCCAGGAAGGCTCGTCCAGCATCAGCAGTTTGGGCCGCGCCATCAGGCCACGGGCGATCGCCAGCATCTGCTGCTCACCGCCACTCATGGTGCCGGCCAGCTGCGTGGCGCGCTCCTTGAGGATGGGAAAGAGCTCCAGCATCTCGGCAATGCCGCGGGCGACTTCATGTTTGTCCATGCGCGTGAAGGCGCCCAGTTCCAGGTTGCGCAGCACCGTCAGCCGCGGAAACAACCGCCGGCCCTCGGGCACCAGCGACAGGCCCAGCGGCACCCGCTTGTGCGCCGGCATGCGCTGGATGTCGGCGCCGTTAAAGCTGATGCTGCCGGCCGCTGCGGCGTTCAGGCCCGCCACGGCGCGCAAGGTGGTGGACTTGCCGTTGCCGTTGCCGCCTACCAGCGCCACGATTTTCCCGGGCTCGACCTTGAGGCTGACATCGGAAATCGCCAGCACGTCGTCGTAGCAGACCTTGAGGTTTTTGATCTCTAACACTTTCAGTCCCCAAGATAAGCAGTAATGACAACCGGGTCGCTGGAGACTTCTTTTGGCGTGCCTTCGGCAATTTTCACGCCGCGGTCCAGCACCACGATCTTGTCGGCTATCGGCATGATGCCTTCCAGCACATGCTCCACGATCAGGCAGGCAATGCCTCTGTCGCGAATCTTCAGCACCACGTCCACAGCCTCACGCACCTCGGAAGGGTTGAGCCCCGCCATGACCTCATCCATCAGCAGGATGCGCGGCTGGATCGCCAGCGCACGCGCCACGGCCAGGCGCCGCTGCTCGCTGATGGTCATGCTGGCCGCGGGCCGATCGGCAAAACGCTCCAGGTTGGCAAAAGCCAGCCATTTCAGCGCCGCCTTGCGCGCCTTGGCCACGTTGTGCTGCAGCAGCATGGCGGCCGTCATCACGTTCTCGCAGGCCGTCATGCTGGCAAAGGTGCGCGCGATCTGGAAGGTGCGCGCCACGCCGGCCCGGGCACAGGCCTCGGGCGGCAGGCCGGCGATGTTGCGCCCGCCCAGCATGATGCTGCCCGCGGTCGGTGCGAAATAGCCCGCCACGCAGTTGAACATTGTGGTTTTTCCCGCGCCGTTGGGGCCGATCAGGCCGACCACCTGGCCGGTCTCCACGCTGAAGGAGACGTCCTGGTTGGCCGTCAGCCCGCCGAACTGCTTGCTGACCTGTTTGACTTCAAGCAGCTTCATGAGGCCTCCTTGCCCAGGGTTTGCACCGCCGCAGAGGGTGCTGCCATCTGCCGGTCGGCATGGGCGCGCGCCTCGCGGCGTTCGCGAAAGCTGCGCAGCCAGCCCATCAGGCCCGTGGGGTAGAACACCGCGATCACGATAATCAGGCTGGCGTAGATGATGACGTCGGTGCCGCGCCCGGTGCCACCAAAGGCGATGCGCGTGAATTCTTCAATGCTGGTCAGCACCACGGCGCCCACCACAGGCCCGAAGAGCGTGCCGACACCGCCCAGGATGGACACCAGCGCCATCTTGATCGACAGGGCCGTCGACAACACGGAGTTCGGGTCGATGTAGAGCTCTTTCTGTGCATAGAGGCTGCCCCCGGCGGCGGTAAAGAAAGCGCTGACCGACAGCGCCACCTGCTTGTAGCGCGCGATGTTGACGCCTATGCTCCGCGCCGCATCGGGCTCGTCCTTGATGGCACGGAAGTAGTAGCCCAGGTAGCTCCGCTCTATCCACCAGTTGGCGGCCAGCGTGATGACCAGCAGGCCCAGCGCCAGCCAGTAATACGGCAGCTTGGTGGAAAAGTTCATCCACAGCCAGCCTTGCTTGTCCATCGGTACATAGAGGCCCACCGCCGCGCCGCCGTACTCCCATTCGGTGAAGAAGATCTGCACCAGTTCGGCCACGGCGATTGTGGCCATCGCGAAGTAATGGCCCTTGAGCCGGAAGCACGACCAGCCAAAGCCCAGGCTCAGCAGCGCGGCGATAAAGCCGCCGGCCAGCATGCCTATCCAGGGGTTGACGCCGAACTTGACCAGCAGCAGCGTCGAGGCATAAGCGCCTAACCCGTAAAAAGCTGCATGCCCCAGCGACACCTGGCCGGCGTAGCCGCCCACCATGTTCCAGGCGATACCGGCCTGCGCCGCCATCAGCACCAGGATGGCCATGTTCAGGTGCGAGGCGTCCGTCAGCGCCGGCACCGCCAGTGCCAGGGCGAGCGCCGCCGCTGCAAAGTAAAACTGTTTCATCGTGTTCATGCTTTTCCCATCAGACCCTGCGGCCGGAACATCAACACGCCGAGGAAGAGCACCAGCACGATGGCCGTCTTGTACTGCGGCCCGAGCAGCAGGCCACCCATGACCTCGATCACGCCGACCAGAATGCCGGCCCAGAAGGCGCCCGAGACGCTGCCGAAGCCGCCCAGGTTGACCACCACAAAGGCCAGCAGGATGAAGTTGGCGCCGACGTCCGGGAAGATCGGGAAGAAGGTCGACAGCAGCACCCCGGCCGCGCCGGCGCAGGCCGCGCCTACGCCCCAGGCCAGCGAAAACATCTTGTGCGAGTCAATGCCCATAAGGCGCGCGGCTTCCTTGTCGGAGGCGGTGGCCTCCAGCGCCGCGCCCAGGCGGGTCTTGTTCAGGAAAAAATAGATGAGACCGGTGACCACAATGGCCCCCACGCCGGCCACGAGTTGTGGCTTGCCCAGTTGTATGCCCAGCAGCTTGACGGTTCCGCTGACGGCCGAGTTCTCGATGGAGCGAAAATCCGGCTTCCACAGGAACTGGGCCACGCCGCGCAGCAAAATCATGATGCCGAAGGTGGTGAAGATCTGCGACAGCATGGGCGCGTTGATGATGCGCACGATCACCAGCTTGTACAGCAGCACGCCGAAGGCGAACAGCATCAGCACCGTCAGCGGCAGGGTGATCATCGGGTCCAGCGCATACAGGGAAAACAGCCAGAAGGCCGAGTACATGCCCAGCATGAGGAACTCCCCGTGCGCGAAGTTCACGATGTCCATGACGCCGAAAATCATGGTCAGGCCGATAGCCACCAGCGCGTAAATCAGCCCGATCAGGACGCCGGAGGCCAGCGTCTGAAGCAATATGTCCGTGGTCATGGTTGTCTCTTGGCTTTTAAGTCAATGCGCGCGGCTTACTTGCGCTGGTCCCACTTGGGCATGGGCCAGGTCACTTCACGCGAAGCCATGTCGAAAGGCCAGACCGTGTTGTACTTGCCGCCCATGATCTGCACCAGGATGCCCTGGCCCAGGGTGTTCTGGCCGGTCGCGTCGAACTTCACGCCCTTCCACGGCATGATGAGCTTGCTGCCGGGCATGTCGGTGGCGGCCAGCGCCTTGCGGATGGCCTCGGGCTCGGTGGAGCCCGCGCGGTTGATGGCGTCGGCCATCACCATCAGGCCGGTGAAGGTGCGCGACGAGTTGCCGGTGAAGTTGATCTTGTAGCGGCTGTTGAAGAGATCGTTGACCTGCTTGATCAGCGGGTTGCGGTTGGCCAGGTCCAGCGCCCAGACTTCGCGCGTGATGATGTAGTCGGCATCCTTGCCCAGGGTCTTGATGAAGTCGGTGTCGGTGAAGCCCGCGTTGTTGGCCAGGATCATGTCCGGCGAAAAACCCAGCTCCTTGTAGGTCTTGATCGACAGGATGGCATCGGCCGTGTAGGAGGACTGCAGCACCAGGTTGGGATTGGCGGCCTTGAGCGTCTGCACTTCGGAGGTCAGCTGCGTGGTCTTGGCCGGGTACATCACCTGCTTGACCAGGTTCTGCTTGAACTCGGGTGCGAGTTTGGTCTGCAGCTTGGTGGTCTCCGTGCCCCACAAACCGTTTTCATTGAGGCTGGCGACCACGCCCGCCTTGATGCCTTTTTTGGCTTCGAGCTCTTTCAGGAAATCAAAGGCGTTGTGCACGAAGAGGTCGTCATGCGGCGTGGTGCGGAAGAACCACTTGAAGTTGCGCTGCGTGAGCGAAGCTGACGAGGATTCCGGGTTCAGGAAGGGGATGCCGGCGCGTTCGGCGATCTGGCTGGCGGTGGCCGTCACGGCGCTGTTGTAGGCGCCCACGAGCGCCACCACCTTCTCTTGCGTGATCAGGCGCTCGGCCTCGGTCGCACCGGTTTGCGGATTGGCCTGATGGTCGGCGAACACAAGCTTGATCTTGGCGCCCTTCAGGTTGGGCAGGCCCTTGCCAGCGGACAGCGGCAATTCGGACACACCAGGCGCGCCGTTGTTGATGATGTCGGCAGCGAGCTCCAGCGCGCTGCGCAGCTCGGCGCCCACCGAGGCGCCGGGGCCTGTCAGCGGATAAAGCACGCCGATCTTGATCTCCTGCTGCGCCTGCGCACACAGGCAGAAGCCCGCACCGGCCAGTACCGCGGCCACTCGGGCCCACCATGACTTCTTCATTTCGCACTCCTCGTAAAAACATGACAGTTGGATGACATGCAGCGAAGTGTGCGATTAGCAAATGACGAAATCAAACAAGTAATTTTTTGCTTACGTCATCGATTTTTTCGATGATCGGGATTTACCCTGATGCACCTTTTTTGGGGGTTTTCACGGCTTTGGCGACTGATCTTCGGGCTGTTTTGGTGCCGCCCTCGCCCTCGCCCGCGAACTCTACGGCCGACCTGACCACGGTTTCCACGGTCGATGAGGTCGGGTCCGTGCGGTAACTGGCATGGATGGGCAAGGCCTTGAGCTTCTTGTCGCAGGTGAGCAATTTGAGGCTGGCAAAGCCCGTCAGCCGCTGCACCGCAGCGCGCGGCAGCAAGGCCACGCCGAAGCCACCCTGCACCAGCTGGACCATGGCCGAGATCGACGAAATCGCGTGCACCTTTTTGGGCTCCATGCGGTTCTGTTTGAAGAGATCGAGCAGGGTGACGTGCGGCTGCGAGCCCTTCTGGAAGGTCAGCAACTCCATCTCCGCCAGCTCATCGAGCCGGTAATTTCTTTTTTTATGCAGTGCCGGATTGCCCACAAACGCCATGTCCATGGGCGGCAGCGCCTGGTTGCGCACACCGTCGGCCGATGCGGGCAGCACCGCGAACACCAGGTCCAGCGTGCCGCGCTGTATCTGGTCCATCAGGATGGGCGTGGTTTCCACCGTGAGTTCCAGCTCCAGGCCCGGATGGTCACCGCGCAGCTTTTCGAGCCATGGGATCAGCCATGAATGCAGCACCGACTCGATCGCGCCTATGCGCATGGACACGGCCATGGGCGCGCCCGAGCCCATCTCCTGCTTGACCTCGCGCTGCAGATCCAGCAGCTTTTGCGCATAGACCAAAAAGCGCGCGCCCGCCACGGTGAGCTTGAACTGTTTGTCTCGCCGGTCCAGCAGCAGGATGCCCAGTTCTTCCTCCAGCGTGGCGATGCGGCTGGACATGGCCGACTGCGTGAGATAAAGCTTGTCGGCAGCACGCGAGATGCTTTTGAGCGAGGCCACCCAGTAGAAGGCTTCAACAAAGCGGAGATTCATGGCGGGCTCGCAGTGTCAGGAAAGGGACAGGAGGGCCGGCGCCGGTTTTCGGGGTATGCCCGGTGAACTGGCGCGGGATTTGCGTCTATCCTATTACTACTTATCAATTCCTTGTCCTGTCTTTGTTCTGTCCTTGCCCTGGAGCCCCTCATGAAATTCAAAATCACCCTGACGGCCGCAGCCCTTGCCTTCGGCGCCAACGCCTTCGCCCAAACCAAATGGGATTTGCCCGCTGCCTACCCCGCGAGCAACTTCCACACCGAAACGCTCACGCAGTTTGCGGCCGACGTCGACAAGGCCAGCGGCGGCAAGCTCAAGATCACGGTACACGCCAACGCCTCCCTGTTCAAGGCCAACGAGATCAAGCGCGCGGTGCAAGGCGGCCAGGCGCAGATCGGCGAAGTGCTGCTGGTCAACTTTGAAAACGAGAACCCGATTTACGGCGCCGACGGCATTCCCTTCCTGGCCACCTCTTACGCTGACTCCAAAAAACTGTACGAAGCGCAAAAACCCGTGCTCGACAAGTTGCTGGGCACCCAGGGCATGAAGCTGCTCTACACGGTGGCCTGGCCGCCGCAGGGCATCTACAGCAAGAAAGAGCTCGCCTCCGTGGCTGATTTGCGCGGCATCAAATGGCGCGCCTACAGCCCCGCCACCGCCAAGATTGCCGAGCTGATCGGCGCGCAGCCCGTCACCATCCAGGCGGCGGAACTCTCGCAAGCCCTGGCCACGGGCGTGGTCGAAAGCTATATGAGCTCGGGCTCCACCGGCTACGACTCCAAGACCTATGAAAGCATCAAGTACTGGTACGACACCCAGGCCTGGCTGCCCAAGAACGCCATCATCGTCAACAAAAAAGCCTTTGACGCGCTGGACCCCGCCACGCAGGCAGCGCTGACCAAAGCAGCAGCCGACGCCGAAGTGCGCGGCTGGAAGCTCAGCGAAGAAAAGAACGAGTGGTACAAGAAAGCCCTGACCGAAAAAGGCATGAAGATCGTCACGCCGCCGGCCAAGCTGGTGAGCGACATGAAACAGGTCGGCGTCATCATGCAGGCCGACTGGGTGAAGAAGGCCGGGCCGGACGGCGAAGCCATCATCGCCAACTTCAACAAGCTCAAGGCCGCGAAGAAGTAAGCGCAAGCCTTGAAGCCGAACCACAAAGCAGCCTGTGCGTAAATTCCTCGACAAACTTTATCTGGCAGGCGGCGCCGTGGGCGCCGCCTTCATCGCCCTCATCGCCGTGTTGATGATTGCGCAAAGCATCTTGCGCGAGTTCCGCGTCAACACTGGCGCCGTCAATGACGTGGTGGCCTGGTTTTGCGCGGCCGCCGCCTTCTTTGCGATGGCCCACGCCTTCAAGCACGGCGACTTTGTGCGGGTGACGCTGCTGCTGGAAAAAGTCAACGCCAAAACCCGCCGCGCGCTGGAGTTGACGTCGCTTTTTATCGGCAGCGTGTCGGTGGCTTACCTTGCATGGTCGGCTTGCCTGTTCACTTACGAAAGCTGGGAGTTCAACGACATCTCGCAGGGCCTCTTGCCCATGCCGATGTGGATTCCGCAGCTGAGCTTTGCGCTGGGCTCCATCCTGCTGCTGGTGGCCGTGGTCGATGAATTCATCATCGTCATACGCGGCGGTGTGCCGACCTTTGTGCGCGAAGTGGCCGAGCGCCATGCACGCGGCGACTTCTCTTCCGAAGTCTGAGCACAGGGTCGCTTCAATTCGTTCCGGTTTCATTTCCCCGATTACAAAGACAACAACATGGATATCCTGATGGTGGGCGGCATTTTGCTGCTGCTCATGATGCTGCTGCTTTCGGGCGGCGTGTGGATTGCGATGACGCTGGCCATTTGCGGCTGGGTCGGGCAAGCCTTCTTCGCGACGACGCAGCCCGGCAAGAACCTCTTCAGCGCCTTCTGGGAAAGCAATGCGAGCTGGGAGCTTGCCGCCCTGCCGCTGTTTATCTGGATGGGCGAAATTCTCTTTCGCACCAAACTCAGCGAAGAGATGTTCGAAGGCCTCAGCCCCTGGCTGAATCGCATCCCGGGCCGGCTGATGCACACCACCATCCTGGGCTGCGGGATTTTCGGCTCCGTGTCGGGCTCGTCGGCGGCGACCTGCGCCACCATCTCCCAGGTGGCATTGCCTGAGCTGGTCAAACGCGGTTACAGCGAAAAAATCGCGCTGGGCTCGCTGGCCACCGCCGGCACGCTGGGCATTTTGATTCCACCGTCCATCACCATGGTGGTGTACGCGGTGGCGGCCGATGCGTCCATCATCCGCATCTTCCTGGCCGGGTTTTTACCGGGCTTCCTGCTGATGGCGCTTTTCTCCGGCTACATCATCTGGTGGGCGCTGCGCCACCCCGAACTGCAGCCCGCGCCCGACCAGCCCACGACCTTCATGCAGAAGCTGCACAAGTCGCGCAACCTGATTCCCTGCGGCGTGCTGATCGTCTTTATTTGCTGGGTGCTGATTGCCGGCTACGCCACCGCCACCGAATGCGCCGCCTACGGTGTGGCCGGATCGCTGGGCCTGGCGGTATGGAGCCGCTCGCTGACCTGGCAGAACTTCAAGGACGGCCTGATGGGCACGACACGCACCAGCTGCATGATCATGTTCATCCTGGCGGGCGCGTCCTTCCTGACCAAGACCATGGCCTTCACCGGCATCCCGCGCGAGCTGGCCGAGTGGGTCGACCAGATGCACCTCTCGCCCTATGCCCTGATTTTTGTGCTGACCATCGTCTACCTGATCCTGGGCACCGCACTGGACGGCATCTCCATGATCGTGCTGACCAGCGCCGTGGTGCTGCCCATGATCCAGAAGGCCGGTTTTGATTTGATCTGGTTCGGCATCTTCATCATCTTGCTGGTTGAGATCGCCGAGGTCACGCCGCCCGTAGGCTTCAATCTTTTTGTGCTGCAAAACATGACCGGCAAAGACAGCAACACGATTGCCCGCGCGGCCATTCCCTTCTTCGCCTGTCTGGTGGTCTGCATTGTGCTGATCACGGTGTTCCCGCAAATCGTCACGAGCTTGCCCGATCTGGTGATGGGCAAAGAGAAATAACGGCGGCTCAGTCCTTACGCCAAGGTCGTAGAAGCCGTTTGTCATCGGTCAGCGCCCAGGTCTTCAGGCCTGTGGCCGCTTCGATGGCTTGCCTGTAGGGCGGCAGGTTGGTGCACTCCAGCACCACGGCCTGAAGCGAAGGCTCGCGTTGCTTTAACGCCAGCGCCGCGGTCACCACGTCACCGCGGGCTTTTTCGATGTCCATGGTGTCACGGTTGCCCAGGATCGCCGACGCAAATTCGCCTGCGGGATCGACGCCCTGCACCAGCACATCGCCAAGACGCCCTTGTGGCACGCCGGCCGCGAGCAGATGATCTGCGCCCAGCGCGGCAGAACTGATAGTCAGCACACCAACCTTGCGCTGCCGCGCCAGCAGCCCGGGCAGTTGCAGCAGGCTGGAGGTGACGACGGGCACTGGCACCGCCGCCTGCAACTCAGGCTGCAACAGCACCAGAAAACCGCAACTGGTGGTGATGGCCAGCGCGCCTTCGCCCGCCAGGGCCTGCACCGCCTGAACAAAGGCCGGGGCCACACCTGAGGCGCGCAGGCCGGCGGCGGTCTGCACGATCTTGCCGGGCCCGGCGCCAGGCACCACCCGCTGGCGCACCGGCACGCCAAAGGCATCGGGGTGGCCGATATCGCCCGGCAGCCGGGGAAAGCGTGTGTCCAGCATCACCACACCGAGGAAGCCGTGGGGCTTGCCGGCGGATTGGCCGTAAAGCGGTGCAGCGGTTAAAGTCATGACCGTATTGTCCCGTCAAAGCCCACCGACCCATAACCCAAACGTCCCACCATGCTCAATGTCATCGCCATCTCGATCGGGGCCTCGCTGGGTGCGCTGGCACGCTGGGGCCTCGGTCTGTGGTTGACGCCGGGCGGGCTGATTCCCTGGGGCACGCTGGCGGCCAATCTGGTGGGCGGCTTTCTGATCGGAGTCTGCATCGCGGCCTTCCAGGCGCTGCCCAATCTGGACCCGGTGTGGCGCCTGGCGCTGGTGACGGGATTTCTGGGCGGGTTGACCACCTTCTCTTCGTTTTCAGCCGAGGTGGTGATCTTTTTGATGGACGAGCGCTATGGCCTGGCAGCACTGACAGCCCTGGTGCATGTGATGGGTTCGCTGCTGATGACGGTGGTCGGCCTCAAGATTGCTATGGTTTTTATAGCCAACTATGCACGTTGAATCTGGGCCGCAGGCATTTTTCTTATAAATTTTTCCCTCTGACACCCGGCCGGCCGAAGCAGGCCGCCCTGCTTGCCATAGCGGAGCAGTCAGGCAAAGCAAGCGCCGCCCGCAAACGCGCTGAATTGGCCACAATGCGCTATGGCCTCCATGACAACCCCCATGACACCGGTCTACCCGGCCCCGGCGCCCTCCTCCAGCGGGCAAGACCGGCTGGCGCGCATCGGGCAGGCACGGCAGGCTGTTCTTTACGGCGAGCAATTGGTTGGCGAGGCGACCGCATCAGTTGAAAGCTGGATAGAGCGCTCCTGGCTGCGCTGTCTGGCCGGCGGCCACCGGCCCGAGCTCGCGCCTTCTTTCGACATCGTGCCGGCTGCCGCGCTACGGCGCACGCTGGAGGCCAACCATCAGTTGGTGCGGGCGGCCAGGCCAGTGCTGGAAAAGCTGGGCCGCACCATTGCTGACACGCGCTACTTCGCCATCCTGACCAATCAGGCCGGCGTGGTAGTGGACGTGAACGGGCCCATAGACCGGCGCGACCGCCGCGCCGACCTGATCACGCGCATCGGCACAGACCTTTCAGAGCCGCAGGTGGGCACCACGGCCATCGGCGCGGCGCTGGCGGAGCTGCAACCGGTCTGGCTGCACCGGGGTGAACATTTTTTTGACGTTACCTCGGTCTATAGCTGCGCGGGCGCGCCGCTGTTCGGCCCCGACGGACGCTGCGTCGGCATGCTGGACCTCACGGGCATTGAAGCGGCCGAACGGCCGGAGCTCAAGCACCTGGTGACCCAGTCGGCGCGCAGCATTGAGAACGCGCTCATGCTGGGGCAGCCGCACGCCCTCCTCATCCGCCTGAACTGGCCGGGCCGCACACTGGGCGACGACAGCGACGGGCTGGTGTGCGTGGATGCCGATGGCTGCGTCACTGGCGCCAACCCGGCGGCGCGGCAGATGGTTTCGCAACTGGGCAACACAGCCAACCTGGCCGGCGCAGCCTTGCATTGCAGCGACCTCTTTGCCGTGCCGTTTGAGATGCTGTTTGACGCAGCCCGCCGGCAGGATCCCTCACAAGGCGGCATTGTGGAAACGCCGCTGTGGACCGGTCTGCGCCTGCACGCGCTGCCGCAACTGCCGGGCCGCAGCAGCCAGCCCGCGCCGCTGCAGTTGCCGCCATCAGACTCACCGAGCCGGCCCTTGCGGGAGCTGGAGACCGCGCTGATCCGCAAGGCGGTCGACGATGCGCGGGGCAATGTGCTGCAGGCGGCCAAGGCGCTGGGCGTCAGCCGCGCCACGGTGTACCGCAGGCTGGGCCCGGGCAAAGCCGGATAAAGATCAGTGCTTGTGCTCAGCCGCGGCAGCGGCGGCACCCGGCGCCGCGGTGGCAACCGGCAACTTCAGCTCCAGCTTGCTTTCCACACCTTTGGCGTCCTTGAACAGCAGAGTCACGGGAACCGTGCTGTCCTTGGCCAGCGGTGCTTTCAGGTCCATCAGCATGATGTGATAGCCGCCCGGCTTGAGGTCCACTTTTTTGCCGGCGGGTAAGTCCAGTGATGGCACGGCGCGCATTTTCATCACGTCGCCTTCCACCTTCATTTCATGCACTTCGGCCACGCCCGCCACCGGCGTCGATATACCGACCAATTGGGTCGCGTCTTTGGCGGTGAGGCTCATAAAAGCACCTGTGCCCTTTTGCCCCTGCACAGTGGCGCGCGCCCAGGCGCCCTCGACTTTGACGGCGGCCGTCTGCGCCATGGTTGCCATGCTGCCCAGTGCCAGCGAAAGCGCGAATACGGTTTTTGAGAATTTTTCGGATGTCATGTGGATTGCTCCTTGAACGGTCAATTGAAATTAGAAGGCCAATAGCCAAAGGCAAAAAGCAAAAGGCAGCCAGGCTCGCTTGCTTAGTGATTGTGTTCGCCGCCACCGCCCGCAGGCATCAGCTCCAGCGCGGCAGCGGGGCTTTTCAGGTCCGACAGTTTTTGGCCCGGCTTGGGCACTTCTGCCCAGTCCATCCGGCCTTCTTCACAGACCTGCAGGACCGGCCAGTACAGCATGCCGGCCTGCGTGGGCAGCTTCGCCTGCAGCACAAATTCGTCATACCAGTCGCTCTGCAAATAGTCAGCCGGGGTCTTGGCCGTCCAGCTGATGCGCGACACCTCTTCGGTGATGGCTTTCCCATAGTCCTGCCGCGGCTGGGCCAGTTTTTCACGGGTCACCTCCAACGTCCAGCCGGCCTTGGGCATGGCTTTGGCGCCCTGCACGCCCGCAGGAATCGTCACCACAATTTGTTTGACCGGTGAGTTGCCGCAACCGTGCCCGACCTTGAACGTACCCTTGTAATAACTGCCGGCATTGGCGACCTGATATTCCAGGGTGACGTGCGCCGCGGCGGGCAGTGAAAACGCAAAAAATAGTGCTCCAGCCCAATAGGGTAGTGCACTGGAAGCTATGGTTTTAATAGCATTTAGGTGTTTCATGGTTCATCCTTGGTAACGACAAAAATAAAGGCAAAAGTAAAGACAAAAAAGTAAAACGGCAAGATCAAAGGCTGAAGTTGAGCTCAGCCATGAACGTGCGCTGCGGGTAAGGGTGGAAATTCCAGTACTGGTAGTTGTTGAGGTTGTCGATGCCGACCGCCGCGCTCCACTGCTTGTTCACCTGATAGCGCACGCGCACATCGGTGGTGAAGTACTTGCTGGTGCCCTGGTAGGCGAAACCGTTCACGTCGGTGTTGTCCAGGCTGGAGAACTGCTTGCCGCTGTAGCGCGCGCCTACGGTGGCCGTCCATGCAGGGTCGAAGCGATAACTGGCCACAGCCGTGGCACGCCATACCGGCACGCGCGGCTGATATTTTCCCAGCGTGTCGCCGGCCATCGCCACAAAGCCGCTGTTTTCCTTGATGCGCGAATCAGCATAGGTCACGCTGCCGCTCAGGTCCAGACCTCTTTGGAGCACGTCGGTGCCGCTGAAAGCGACTTCCACACCTTGCGTCATGATGCGGCCGACGTTCTGCACACGGCTGATGTTGGCATTGGCCACCGGGTCAAACGTGGTTTGCGAATACAGCGAGTCGCGCACGTTCTCGGTAAAGAAGGTCACACGCAGAAGGCCATTACCCAGGTCTTTTTCCGCCGTCAGCTCGGTGGTCCAGGATTTCTCGGGTCGCAGATTCGGGTCGTTGATGTATTGCGAGTTGACGGTCGCCGTCGCGCCGTACAGCTCACCCACCGTCGGAAAGCGCACCGCGCGCCCGGTGGATGCTTTCAGCACCGTATCGGCCGACCACTGATACGACAGCGCGGCCTTGGGGGAGACGGCGTTTTCGCTGCGCGCCGCATAGCCGGTATTGGCCGCGTTGCCCGCACCAAAGCTGGTAAAGCCGCTGGAGGCTGTCCAGTTTTCCAGGCGCGCGCCCAGCACGGTTTTCCACTTGGGCGCAAAGGCCCAGGCGTCTTGCGCATACAGGCTGCGCAAACGCGTCTTGCCGCCCACATCGCTGACGACGGTGCCCGGCCCGCTGCTCAGCCAGTTGGCCGCGTTGGACTTGAGGATGCGCAATTTGTAGCTGTCTTGCTGAAAGCCGAAGTCGACGATGTGCGCGCCCTTGATGCCTTCGGGCCGCCAGATGCCTTTGAAGGCCAGCGTGTTCCAGCCGGTGCCGTCCTGGTCTTGCAAGGTGCCGGCGCCGCCGTTGAGCGAGCCCGGCTGCGCGGTAGTGGCCGCGCGGATCTGGTCCTTTTGGTAGTCGTACAAGCTGCCCGCCACTTCCCAGTCCCACACGCCCTGTGTGTTGGACTTGACCGACAGGCCGTGCATCACGTGCGTGAGCGCCTCGTTGCTCACACCGAAATCGCTGGCGGCCAGCGTGTAGCCCCGGCCGTCGATGTTCACGTTGCCGCTGTATACCGGCGCGCCTGCCGCGTTGCGCAGGTAGCTCTGCGAGCGGTTTTCCGCCGTGTTCTTCCAGTAGCCCAGTGTATAGCTGGCGCGCACTGTCGATGAAAAATCGTAGGCGACCTTGAGCTTGAGGTGCTCCTGCTCGGTCTCGTACTGCGTGGCCCCGCCCAGCAGCAGCCAGGGCACGTTGCGCGTGTTCAGGCCCGGCACAGCGCCACTCACCACCGTCGCGCCCGGCGCGGGCGCCGCACTGCTCAAGGTGCGCGTCGCAAAGGTCAGCGGCTGGCCTGCGCTTTGGGTGCGGTTGGCATTGATAAACCACGACCAGTCACCGCTGCGGTTGCCCAGCGAGGCACTGGCCTGGCTGCCGCTGAAACTGCTGTCGGTGCCGTAGAGTTTGAAGTCCTGGGTGAAGCCGCTGAGCTTGGCGTGCGCCTCGAACCTGGTGGGCATGCGCGTGACGTAGTCCACCACCGCGCCGACCGAATTGCCGGGGTAGGCCGCCGAGAACGGGCCGTACAGCACATCGACGCGCTCAATTTCTTCAGGCGTGACGAGGCCCCAGCGCGGCGCGTAGTTGGTGCCGTTGGCAATGCCGTTGCCCAGGTAGTTGGACAGCAGAATGCCGTCGGCATACACCGCTGAGCGGGCGCTGTTGCCGGTGCCCGAAGCGCGGCTGGAAAGAATGGCGTGGTTGTAGTCGCCGATGTAGCGCTTGCGCACCAGCAGGCTGGGGAAGTACTTGAGCGCATCTTCGCTGTCGGTGGCGTTGATGGTCTGCTCGATCTGCTCGCGGGTGATGCCTTCGATGGTGGTGGGAATCTGCGTCGGCAAAGAAGTCGGCTGGCCGCTGTTGACGGTGACCACGCCCAGCGACTTGGCAGGTGCATCGACAGGCGCGGACTGTGCAAACGCGGCCACCGGCCAGGCAAGCGCGGCGGCGCCATGCAAGGCCAGCGCAGCAGGTGCGCGGAAATGTTTCATGAGAACTCACACGGTGAATTGAACGGACGGCGCGACGGCCGCAGTGGCCACGCGCGGGAGTGCCTCTGGCGAGGCGGTTCAGTTCAAAGTGCGGGAGGCCCGCGGCTGAAAGGCAGCCCGGGTATGGCGGCGCTGCTGGCCGTGGGGAAGTTGGCGGCCACCACCTCGTTGCCGGCGAAGCATGCAACGGCCGCTTCGGGCAGTGCCGGCAGCACCAAGGCAAGCGAGCCGCACAGGTCGCAGCGCATGCCCGACTGCGCGGCATCGCCGTCGGCGGGTGTACTGCTGTCGGCTGAAGCCGCATCAAAGGTGTTGACGCTGCAAATACCGCCCAGCTTGCCGGTGCGCACATCCTGGGCCAGCATGGAGACCGGGGCCCACAACGCTGCCGCCACGGCGAGAAAACTCAGCCAGGTGGCAAGGCGGGCCCATACAGACAGTGTGGGGCGTGTTGAGGGATGGTGCGGCACGGGGTGATTATAAGTACACGGTTTTCTGGCCGGTTCTTGCTCCGGCTTTGCGCTTTTTTCTGTGGGTTGCTGGCCGGGGGTTGCCCGGCGGCAACTCACTTTTCTTTTGCTTCGCCAAAAGTAAAGTAAGCAAAAGAAAAGGCGACCCTACTTGCTGCGTCCCTTCGCTTCGCTGCGGGCA
>Ga0307513_10000916_pt1 | contig 42626 bp, 47 predicted proteins | sample 15_EM_MG_FD_202174 | JGI IMG/M metagenome (GOLD analysis project Ga0307513, IMG submission 202174) | Populus trichocarpa ectomycorrhiza microbial communities from riparian zone in the Pacific Northwest, United States - 15_EM | ecosystem: Host-associated > Plants > Roots > Unclassified | place...
TAGTATGATAATATTATGATAATATTATTAAGGAAGTACATACCGGTAGGGAAATTGGGCAACATGGAGAGAGATTGGCAGGTGCGGGAAGCGATGGAATGATTGAGATGGTTTTATTATTCTTATATAGACTTATGTTTGGCTAGTTAGTTTGATGGGGATAATGACGAGCAAATGAAGTTTCCAATTTTGCCTACCCTATAGTTTAGCCTGGGTCTAGTTCGAGCATTCGACCATTGCGCCATTTACTAGTTACCCCCCTACAACTTCACACTCCTGCAACTATCAAAGCCAAGTACATCGGTTCAGAAATGTCCTGATATCATTCCTTATCCTGGTTACTGTTGAAATTCCGTTATATTTCCTATGTGCATTTCATAACACTACCCTGTATTCTTTTACTTAGTTTGTGTTTCGGCTCCACCTGTACACCGATTACATTACTACAGCTAAGATATATATTATGGTGTTTTATTGACTGTTTTCGGATAATATTTGGGGATTTAACATGTGCTTTTCTATCCGGTGTTAAGATTTTATGCATCTCTTATGCACTATTATTGGTCATGATATTTCTAATATTCACATCACACCTTCATAGTTTCACGAACTTTGTTTAGGATTACTTGGCAGGATCTCAGGGTCAAACATGTTCACACTTATGTTTCTTACATAGTTTTCCCTATATTTCTTTCATACATATGGGCGCACACTTTTGTATAAAAATGCTTGCTACCGCCCACCTGTTTTGGAATAATTAAGAACCAGAACTCCTACCAAATCTGCTCTACACTCCTCACCAAGCGTGCCTCGCAACCCCCCTCGCACTTGCGCAGTATTATCCACATAGAATAGATTGTGCTCCTGGCGTTCACATTTTGAACAGTTACCCCACCAATCTTCACTATCAGTAGTATCATAAAATTGTCTAACAATCAAATCTAACTAAAAAATGTCTAGATCAAATTTCACTTAGTAATATATACTGATTATTTCTCTCCTTAAGTAAAAAGCTCTTAGTATGATACTAGCAACCCTGCTACCCTCCCACTGCGCATCCTTATGACATAATCACAATCAAACAGGTCTCAGTTCGTATACAGCTATGTAGAGTGGCTGTAGAAAAGCATCGGGGCACGACGGTCTGTAAAGGTGACCGCTGGCGACCGCTTGGCGGTAGTGAGGGGAATTACACCAAGGAGATAAATCAGCTACTTACAAACATAGGGTAGCCTTCTTCAAGCTTACCATGTATTACTACCCACTTGCTTGTAACGGGCCGCGCTTTTACATTACTATACACCGCTGCCCACAGAACATTGAGCAAATGCTAACTTCACAAAAAACAAGAATGAAGAACCAGAGCAGCGCGATATGACCAAGTCCAACCAGAACTCCAACGAAGGAAAAATGCGGAGAAGGGAAACAAACGCCAAAGTTGATAAACAGTTGAATAGCCAGCGGGAAACTAGAAAACGCCATTATTAGGGCCTATTTGTATCGAAATCTTGCCTGCACTAACCCCACACTTTGTAAGTGTTTATGGGATGACAATATATCTAGCAATGAGGAGGGAAGGATGCAGTGGAGAAAAGCGAGACGGGGGAAAGAAGGAGAAGTCAAACCGCCGGCCAACCACAAACAAAAGGGTGGGCTGGGTGTTGTGTTGCGGGGGTGGGTCTTGGCCTTCGTCCGATGGAAGCAGAGGTTTAGGGGTCAAATGGAAAGAGATCGAGGCCACTAGAATGATTAGGTCGAGAGGCCGCTACCTGCAGACATGGAGACAGAATCGCTATGGCCCAACAACCCCGGCGGCTCACCGTGGGCTGCCGAGAGGAGCCCGAGTTCGCCGCTAGAGTCTGTGATGTCGGTATTAGGATCTGAATTGGATCTCCACCACCGACCCGTTTGGACGCATAGCGGAGGGCAGGAAGGACGTCGGGCTACTAAGATCTGCTGCGGTGCAATTTACTTTGTCCCGCCCTAGCAGGATCCACGCTATTAGAAGTCTTTGATGCTGCTCGGCATGCCCGGCCTACACACAGCTTACCCCTTTACCGTTCGCACAAAGGATCCGAATATTCTCTTGGGACCAATATAGGACCGGAAGGAATGCAATCCTGAAGGAGTCGGATGTGCGGGGGGACAGCCGCCGGAGCGCAAGCCACAAGCCGTGGGAACCCCCGACACCCGCCCTCCCGCTAGCACGGGAGTCTGCGGATGAGAAAGGTGACATGGGTGGAAAAGAATGGACCTGTGTCGCGATTGACAGGATGGCAAGAAAGCTTCGTTGCTTTTGTATACTCCAATCTTTTTTTCTTTTTACCGTTAGCTAGTTTAGAGCGGCGAGCGTTGTATGAGCTGTGTGTGTGAGAGCGAGCAGTTGAATGAGGAGTTCCCACACTAAGTTGTGCGTTAGCGACCTACCTGTAAGTCTTCAGTATTGTCCTAACTCTTGGCGTTCCATTTTTGCTGCCGCCGTTCCATTTGGCCGTTTTGTTTGACCGTTTAGCCGTTCAGTCGTCGCCTTTTAAAACACGCAACCCGATCATGTCCTTCGGAGAGGGTCGCCGACATTTGGCATGGTGGGGTGGATATTTTTACGTTCCAAAAGCATCTTTACTACACCCTCACGCCCTCTCCAAGTGGCCCAGGAGAGCGGCGTCCTGCCATATTTGGTGTCTGGCCGGTCGGGATTTACGTCCCTCCGTTCTAAAAGTATCTCTACTATCGCTTGATGCCCGCTCCCGGCGGCCCACGAGAGTGGCGTCCGGCCGAAAAAGGTGTCTGGTTGGTCGGGATTGACGTCCCCCCGCCCCAAAAGCATATTTACAACCCCCTCATGCCCGCTCCTAGCCGCCCACGAGAGTGGTGTCTGGCCATAAAGGGTGTCTGGCTGGTCGGGATTGACGTCCTTTCGTTCCAAAAGCATATTTGTAACCCCCTCGTGCCCGCTCCCGGCCGCCCACGAGAGTGGTGTCCGGCCATATTCGGTGTCTGGCTGGTCAGGATTGACGTCCTTTCGTTCCAAAAGCATATTTACAACCCCCTCATGCCGGCTCCTAGCCGCCCACGAGAGTGGTGCCCGGCCATAAAAGGTGTCTGGCTGGTCGGGATTGACGTCCTTTCGTTCTAAAAGCATCTTTACTATCCCCACATGCCCGTTCCCAGCCGCCCACGAGAGTGGTGTCCGGCCATATTCGGTGTCTGGCTGGTCGGGATTGACGTCCTTTCGTTCCAAAAGCATATTTACAACCCCCCCATGCCCCTCCTCCGCCGCCCACGAGAGTGGTGTCTGGCCAAAATATGTGTCTGGCTGGTCGGGGTTGACGTCCCCTCGCTCCAAAAGCATCCTTACTATCCCCACATGCCCGTTCCCAGCCGCCCACGAGAGTGGTGTCTGGCCATATTCGGTGTCTGGCTGGTCGGGATTGACGTCCTTTCGTTCTAAAAGCCTCTTTACTACCCCGTCATGCCCTCTTGTAGCTGCCCATGTGAGAGCCGTATTCCCCGTACCATCGGCCGCATTAACATCCCATTCCCTCATATCCAGTACCGCTGAAACCATCTCCTCGATTCCGAAGAATGCTACCCCATGGAGCCCCGTAAACCCTGTGAGTCTCGCGCTGTGATGCCCTAGGCGCCAGAATATTTCCCTATTATGGTGGTACAGTAGTTGAACAGATATATGCTCATCAAATCTATCGAGAAGCCTGAGTGCAAGTATTTTGATATTCTCCGTCACCCCCCTTCCCGTATGCCTCCACCAATAAACAGAAGCATATTCCAGAAGCGGCGTTGTTGAGGGGGCCCGGCGAAGGGTTGGCGAAAGATCCCGGACAAACCCGAAATTGAGGTATGTTAGGCAAACCTCCGCAATTGCTGAATGAGGATTATGGAATAGGGTCGGATCACTTGTGAGATACTCCTTAAGAGTAAAGTGCACCAGCCGGACAGTGCGCGAGAAAGACCCTTCGACCGTGATAAGACCTAGGCAGGATGCTAGGACTGTCCGTAATGCAGGAACATCTTCCGGATCTAGATCCGCAGATCCTATCTCCACTCCTAAGGCATGGCAGAGCTCCTCGGCCTGGAATGGCCTTTCCGAATATAGCACCCACATCAGGGCCTTCAATCCAAGTACTAATTTATATCCCTTCTGCGCTTTAATTCGCGCTAGAGTTTTTGTGTAGGCTTCGCTTAGTCCATTGCCTTGTGTCATCTCATTAAGCTTCTTTCTTCTCCGACGAATTGTCACCTCTGCTAGAATAGCATCGATGTTGAGCGAAACTAGGAGGAATCTAGACAGAACCTTTGGTAAGTATACATCATTGATTGGGTGGGGGTGCCGAATGCTTTTACTCACACATTAGATATCTTCTCCAAAATGACTCTCACAATATCCACCCGTAAGTCATTGCTCATCGCCTCTGGCTCGGAATCCCTCTCTAACCTCATTTCTACATAATTCCGGATATCATCTGGGTTAGAGCTGATGGGTATCACAACCGCCGCGGAGAAATATCTTTGAACATCTCCCCTGACATGGGGCCTCCCGGTGAGGAATATTCTTGTCCTGGGGGACTCCTGAACAATATCTCTCAACGACTCGAGAATCTCTGGAAGGTGCTTAGGTAAACATTCGTCCAGGGCGTCGAGACAGATGAAAACCCGGGGCAGCGAGGCAATAACAGCTTTCAACATTCCCATCAGATCCGCAAGTCGCGGAGCTCTACCGCCAAATTCTTTTTTCGCTTTTTGAAACGCCTCCCGTATGTGATCCGGGATGCCCCCTCTGCTTACCAGCTGCTTCAGAAGAGCTCCCATAATGTTGGTGGTTGTCTGCTCCTGTTGAGAAAGGAAGTCGCAGTACAAGCCTGCAACTGCGATATTGTCCTCCTGCGCTCGATCGCATAGGGTGTCGATCACTAGGGAACTAATATTCCGAGCTGTCAGCGGTATTCGGTTTCTTCAAAGAACCCCACCACTTACCTCAGGTATGTTTTCCCCACTCCCGGATTCCCGGAGCAAAACAAGATAGCCTTATCAGCTCCACCCTCACTGCATCTCCACCTCCGAAACTCGGTCGTTTCTAACAGCCAATTCCCGACACCATCGAATCGCTCAGAGCGGACGCCCTGATGTCTGTTATTCGGCTCTAGTGGAGAGAGCCAACGCATAATTGGCGCATCCTCGTCAGAGATATTGAAGGTGTTGGAAATACTGCTTATGTTCCCGCAGTTGGAGTTACCGTCGCCGAAGCTGACCGACTGCATATGCGAAATTTGGGTCATGATGTTCTATCTGGAATGTTGTTTGAGCGTAGAAACGGTTCAGCGATTTGTAGAGTACCAGGGAGTTTGTAAAAATTCTGTGATGAGAGCTAAAGAAAGCGGGGCGATCTTGCTTGTTGTGGCACAATACTATCCAATCATTTCTTTCTAGCCGTGCATGACTAATAGAAGATAATCACAAAGACTTCTGCCTAATGACAGTACTCCGACTGTCGGCGCATAATATAGTTTATTCACCCGTAGCCGTTGTTCCGAATAGCACAGTTTGTGAATAGCAACTAGTCTCTCCCCAAATATATGCCATCGCCCGGTGGAGCTTAAGATGTGAATGAGGTAAGCCCTCACCCGATACCACTAGCAAAGAGCAGCCAGGCCCATCTGTATCGAGCTGCCTCTCCACATGCAAGGATTGTACTAGTACTCTTAGGTCGGGTTGAGGTTATACAAGTTTGATACAGAGCCAGCCTACATCAAAGGGAGTAGCGTATCAACAAATCCAAGGTGCTAGGTGATTGACGCCATTCACATATGGGATAAAAGTACTGAGGAGAATATTCTCGCCTAATAATGCTTTCTGGAAGTGAGCATATTCACTAAGAGATAGAACCAAGGCACGTCAACTAGTAGATAAACGGTCTTCCGCAGCCAGTTTAACAGATCCTAGACAGGCGCTGAAGCAACTAAAGAAAAGGTATAATTTGTTCCTATTGAATGAGTTAGAATTATCCGGGCTGGATCAGATGCCGGAGACGAAATAAAACAATGTAACTATCGAGAATGTAGATTCCCGTCCCATACCGGATAGTTCCCCACCCTAATTACCACAGCACCAGCTATCTGTCCCACTTGTCCCTACCGAGCTCTAAACAATACGATGGCACATATTGCGGAGGTGTGTTAAATAAGGGATCCAGATACCCTCTCAGCCATCATGGCATCTCATTCAGGGGAAGGTTTTGTTGATGGACTTCCCCAGTATGTATCCAGTGTTTCGCCTACTACTATCTTATGGGCAGGTAAAGGGGACATAGACGGTGAACTCAGACCCGCCAACCAACAACACAGTATTCCGGCGAACAACTAGTCTAATCTCTCCCCACCCCTTCTTTCTCCGACCCTCACTGATGAGTTCTTGTCATACAAGACAAGTACAGGCAAAACCCACTTTCCCACTACTAACTTATGCTCCACTACAAGCCACCTTCACATGGGCTGCGCACCATAAAAGGGTCGTTGTGTTTTAGCGGAGCCAGTCCGACAATGATGATCCCACCCCAGGCCAAGCCACCCCCATGCTATCCTCCCACAATTCGCACAAGCCCACAGCTTGATTCTCACTCATTGTGGGGTTTAACCGTTGGATCTTGAATTACCGTGGCACGGGGGTCTCCAGGTTGGCATCCCGGAGCTTGGAATACCGTAGCCTTTTATTCTCCACCGAGACATCATCCCTACCAAAAATACCACTCATTTCATAAACATACATCGCCCCCGATGGAATTCTTATGGCATCCAAGCACGAGCACATACTGCCAACTCACTACTCCCGGAGTGTAACACTTGGTCGACACACCAACTGGTTTCCGTAGCTCGCGTTTCCCCCCCCCCCTAAGAAAAATTAGGCCTTGCAGATAACGTAGCCGAAACAGCATACCTCTTAGCAGCAGCAAAGCTACCAGCGCTAATACTACGTTTCACACCACCCCCGGTTAAATCCCCTGGCATAGGCATTCACCACCCAGTATAAGATCCAGTAACCAACCCCCCACCTAATAACATATGATAGAGCAAGAGCTTACCACTGACTAACCCCACCCCCGATCGCGTCTTTTACACGAAGCCACCCCGGGACAAAAGATCCCGAACTCAATATCCCAAACCCTTCTTCAATTCAACCACACTTCCCCGCGCAACGGGGTAGATGTGGTCAGGACCAACAGGTGGATACTCTAACCATAAAAAAAAACAAGATTTCCCACACTGCCAAGTATTCCTGCATGGCGATCATTGACATTAGACAACCCCGTATGCTATGATACTGGATACTAGATTATAAGTATCCGACTTTTCATCCAGACAAAAAATACCCTGTGGCGGCGGTAGGAGCTGTTATTTATTTATTTGTTTGTTTTTCCAGATTTCGTTCACACCTTTCGAGCGTCCAGAATGACAGGTAGGTTACCTTAGGGTTTATGTGTGGTGAATTGCGTACACAGCAGTCTTGAAGTCTCGTCAAGGATGATGACTACAACGAGATGCTGGTACAAATACAGTGTATGATATTTTCCGTGAATCATTAAGCGGAAGTAGTAGATAGTCTAGGCTCAGGCTCAGGATCAAAGGCATATCAAGTTAAAGGGGCAGTAATGGTCTACAGTATTCACTCCTTGACAGTTGCTCTTGCAAGCTCCAAATAAATACGGAGCCCACCTGGGAAGCTCCTTTTATTCGTGCCAGTGCTCAAGTTACACTGAACCAATCCAACAAATATGGATCCTATCTAAAAACAAAGCAAGGTCCATCCTTCGTATCAAACCCTCGTAGGATAGCTAGTCCACATAAACCATACAAGCCCCGGAATTATCCCTCAAATACCACCAGACCACTACATCCAGCTGTTTCCCAAAACCACCTTCCTGGCGTCTCGCGGCCACCTGCCTAACCAACCTCATTGCCAAAGATCCTAGCATAAATCCCAAGCGCTTTAATGGTGAACGTGAATTTATAGTTCGGGTAAGAGATCATGCTATAACAGTCAGCCCGAAAAAAATCAAAAATGTGGAGGATGAACTAACCAACTCTTGTTAAAAACACCCTCGATCCCCTCTTGCAGCCATTCGCCATTTGGCTGTTGGCGTCGCATGATCAGCTATAAAAATTAGTGCCTCCCTGGTAAAGTTCAGCAGAGCAGCGTGCTTACCTTGATCCCCTTCTCAATTGGACCACGCTCCTTATACCCAGCGTTCATCAAGGCTATTACTGCCCAGGCAGTATTCACAACTTGGGTCTCCCGATGCTCGGTATAGACACCGGTCTCACAGCTCTTGTAGCTCTCGCCCCACCCCCCATCATCACGTTGCTTGCTCAACAAAAATTCAACCGCTTTTCTCATCGTCGCACTATTCTCGTAGGTTTCGCCTGTGCTTTTCAAGGCTTCCGTGGCAAACATGGTAGCATACGTGAAACAAACACCCCAGCTCCCGTACCAACTTCCATCCTGTTCCTGGGCCTTCTTGATATACTGGACGGTCCGTCTAACAACATTCTCAATCTTCGTCTTTCGTGGATGATTGGGGTAGGTCTTAATGAATTGCTGAAGACCCATAATGGTCGCGGTCGAGCATTCAGGATACGGATATTCCACCATGATACGGCCGAATACTTCGGCAGCATTGAGGGATTCTAGCCACGGGCCAGCACGAATAAGCTCGTAGCTGGCAAATCCGCCATTGGCATTCTGCATAGTGAGAAGGACCTCGGCGCTATCTTGAAGGCGCTCGTCGGAGATCAACTTTGGCATACCACTGATGATTACTGTCGTCAGCTTTTGTTTTCTCAGACTTATAGGTGGGTGAACTATACGGGACGCTTTGAAGTAGGAGAACTGATTTGAGTCCCTCGGCGGTAGTATCACAAACAGTATATCCCTGCACCCTCTTACTAAATGGCCAGGCACCTTTGCGTTGTTGGCGATAACAGAAATCCTTCTCCTTCGGTTCCTCCCTAATTTGCTGAGTATCCAAAAACCGCAACGCTTTGATAAGCATATCCCTATACTGAGGATCTTCACCAAACCCGCATTCGGTAACACTCTGAATAAGAAAGCTTGTATCCCAGCATTGCACACCATCAGTGCCATTGGCTAACATCCCTTCGTTCTTCATCCATAAAAAGTCCTTGATAGTCTCCCGGTGCATATTTACAGCATGGCTCTCGCCTTCCGTGAAGTAACGCGCGACAAAGTTCAGGGGGTTGTTCACAGGGCCGAGGCAGCAATAGTCAGAGTTCTCGTCCTCGAGCTTGATGAGTTTGTAGACGTGATCGCGAGCGATCTCCTGCAGCTTACCCGGGCAAATCCATTTCCCCCATACTGCCAAGATCGCATTCAGCGCATCCAAGACCTTTGTATGCGGGTGGTAGATGTCCTTCGGGGCAACTGTATTCCTATGTAGGGAGAAGTCAATCGAATCATAAGATTCAACATACAATTCTTTCCGAAGAGCGATTGTAATATCATCAACAGGCCGAGCTTTCTTCAACGAGTAAAGATAGGACATAGCCAAGAAGACTTGCCGATTATGTACCCACCACCTCCAGGGATGAAATGGTACCCAATCTGGCAGTAGCCACAGCTCCGGCGGGATTGGGTTCACACCCTCCCACTCGTAGCATCCCATCAACGATAACATGACCTTCCCCCACAGTGGAGACTGCAAGGCACCTCCTAGAGCATGAAGTGTCTTACGTGCCTTGACACAAACGGGGTGATCTGGCGACAATCCAACGATACGAAGAACGACGTAGTTGAGAGCGGTACCAAAAACAGTTGATTCACCCTCAATATGCAATCCCCAACCCCCATCCTCGGGATGTGCCCGAGCAGCAAGATAGCGTTGTATTTCAATCCTCCATTCTTCCGGGATTTCGCTATTCGTAACAAAGTATGCAATCATAGTTGCTGGCAGCAGAAACATTGGGCCACCGTATTCACACGCCCATTGCCCCTCCGAAAGTTGAAGCTTGGAGAAAAAGGACAGGCCATTCCGTGCAACATCCAAGGGTGTACCTGGTGTTGCTAGCGCCGGGAGACCCTACCCACAAATTAGCCACTAGCGATGAAAAAGGGGGGGGGGGGACATGGGCCCTACAGTTGGGAGACCGAGATGGTATTTATCCGCCACAGATTGAGGCCATGCGGCGACTTCCTCGTCAGTCTTAAGATAATGCCATGTTTGACGGCCATCCTCTGTTTTGAGACGCCAACGAGTAAGCTCAGTAGTAGGAAGATCCCCTGAAAAGGTTGTTCCGTTCATTGTTCGAGTTCCCGAAATTTGTTGGGGAGACGATCCAATGTTAACACTTTGGTGATGATATCAGGAGAATATATCAACGGTTGAAAAGCAAACGGAAGGAAAAGCTCGTATAATATTTTTTTGTCCCGTGTTGCGGATAAGGAGACTATTTGTACTCGAGTAAAGGAGCTATTATATCTTCCGCAGACAATCAGGGATCTACAGGGATATCGGGAACTAGGCTTACCCGGCCCCAGGAACAGTGTTCCTATCATAACAGAAAAGCTGGCGGACAGGCCCCCCAGGGCATCACGGCACGGCAGCGTATCACAGGGCATTGGCACCGGAAAGCCAGGTGAGAAAGGATGCACAAGTAGTCACGTGAAACCGCGTTTGAGGCTAAATCACTTTGAGCAAATGGAGAGGTGAACTAACACGATCTAGGGGCACACGGGCACCATGCAAGCCTCCACAAAAAAATCCGAGCTCTTCACCTATCATAGACCCGCTACTCAGCCACGGTTGCGTCCGATTCCATTACAAGTATTTATCGTCGACCATGTCCAAACCTTAAGGGAACGGCAGCCTCAATTGAGGAGGTGGAGAGACTCTTGCTCATAACAACGCACATCATCGAAGCATATAGCACGCACTCGATCGATCCAAAGAAGCCCCCCCAAGTGCATTAACAAACTTAAACCCACTTTTTGGTTAGCAGTCTAACACTGCCAAGGTTAGTAGGACGAAAAAAATATATCATCCTGTTGTGCTGTTGGTGCAGACTCCCAGTCCCGGGGCACGGGAAAGGTAGGCGGAACCAACTTTGAGCGTAGATTAAGTGAGCCATGACCATCTACGGTATCCTCTCAATTCCCATTGCTCAAGTCGCATTGGCCCTGACTGAGGATTCGGCTGAATTGATCATGATAGCTAGGCTGTCCCCTGATCAAGTCTCGGGCGGGGAATGACAGTCTTTCCACGTCTGGACATCCCAGAAACCATTTTTCCGGCAAACCGGCCTTGCAAGGACCTGTCTCCGAGGGATAAGGTGGTTTGTCCAATTCTCACCGATCGGTCCCTCAGGTATACCAGTATATATCGATGCCTAGGCCCCGATAACAAATACCTTTTTCAAATATTCAGGCGAACCACCTGTGCAGGGCCTCCCGAACACAGAAACACATCGAGTTCGGGGGCCTACGGTAGGTCCCCCGGCGAGGTGCTCTCTCTACAGTACTTGCAGTGCTCCCATAACGAAATTCTGGATCATCTAATATATACGGGTATCGTCTTGCCCTTTCATCTTTGTCAAGCCCGCTTGGACCCAAAGTCCCAACTCAAGACGAAGCCCAAAACTTTATTGGCCTGGGCTTACGTTTCTAACCCCTCATACCGAGCATTATTGGATCTAGGCCGCCCGAAAATTGGCACTCGTCTTATGAAAGCCGCTCGGGTGGAGCCTCACGTAGGGCTAGGAACCATTAACAATAACTCACAGTATTCGTGAGTATGATACAACGAAAGTACCCGTACCGTACGCCCCACAGGGCCATCTACAAAAGCGGTGCTGTCGTTCTATCATGTTAGGGTGCTACCGTAAAGACTTTTATGGGGGCGACACTGCGCTCTGGTATGGTTGAGAAATGTAAATGTTTGTGGGGATGAGATAAACGAGGGAGGCGTACCAGTATTTCGTGCATCTCGAGAGCCGCAAGGATAAGCTCTGACCTACCCAACCCAGCTTAAGTGCGGCTCTTACCGAGTGGCTGAGCACCCTAAAGCTGTGGCGCAACAAAGTGTTTGTTGGTCTTGGCGTGCATGGGAGTGAAACCGTCGCGTCGCCCAGCCAAAACAAATGAAGGAAGTCCCGCAACTTGATTCCCCCCCAGGTCTCAAATCCGCCATTACCTCCCCCAGTCCTCCCAGCCTCAAACCATTAACCACTCTCCTCCGCCGCCCGTCTATCACCCCACAGGCCCTCCATTCTTTAATCCTCAGCGATTAGCCCCTTTGTACGCTGTTTTGTTGCAGGAGTAGTTTGTTTTTGTTTCCGGCCATGGATGAAGCATATGCTTCCCCCGATAGCGACGGCCATGCTTCACTCCCCTCCCCCACCGACACCACATTTGATCTCAATGGTATGACATCCCCCCGAATCTAGCTTCCACATTCAAGGGATCCCCGTAACAATCAATAGATCTACCCTTCAGACGACGAGGAAGACAGGGTGAACATCAACCTATCATTATCTCTTCTTCCTTTCTCCAAACGGAGGAAGATTCCGATGACGACGATTATATTCCGATACCTAAAACCAACAAGAACGATTCAGACTCAATCCAATCCTCGCCTCCCGTCATGGAAAACCCCTCCAATATCCTTGCGCCTGTCAACGCCAATGATCCCAACTCACAAAGACGTCAGCCAAGGAATGTTTCGGGTTCGCTGCTGGCGGAAGAAGGACTGAACGAGAACATTGAACCGAAGGAGGACGGTATGGATGACGAAATGGCCACGGGTGGTACGTCCGAACCTGCACACGAGTCTAGTGACGACGGCGGACCTCCGGAACCCATTGTGATCAAGAAATATCGGGCCAGGGTTTCAGAACATAAGGAAGATTCTACAAGCCATGGTGCCCACCTCCCGCAGAGCACACATTCATCAGAAAGTGGCTCTAGCGTTTCCAATGGAGACGATTCCACTGTAATCTCTAAAATCCGTGATGCGAGCGCAGATTCAAAATCCTTAATACCGATGCCTGTAACCGGCTCCTCCAGACGAACTAGCCCACGGAGAGCTCGGGGTAGCCCAGAAAAGATAACCGCTTCACCGCCAGCACCCCCATCTTCCGAGCAGGGCACCCCAAACACATCTCAACGCCTAGGCTATCAGCAGTGGCTCAATTCGGACGAATGTTGCGATGATTCTATCGACGGCAGCCCCCATGGGCAGGACGAGTGTTCAACTCGCGCGGGTTGGATCCCTGGCTTACAAACCGATATGCTTGGAGAGTCCGGGTTTGCCGGGGGAGATGAGGCCTCATTTGTTAGTGGAAAGGACATTGAATTTACTAGCGATGAGATTGAGATATTAGGCGAGGAGTTTTCTAAGAATTCACCATTTGCCCGTAAAGCTCTTCTCAAGCCGTTACGACTCCCAGGAGAGGTGGTGCACGAGAGTGCAGAGCACGACTTGAGCCTAGTATCGTCAACACCCGAGGAACCACCTTCAACCCCCGTTTCCCCAAGGTTCTCAAACATATCACATGAAAGCCTCACAATAGGATCAGATGAGAAGACGAGACTTGATAATCCTCGTCCCAGCACTTCAACCGAGAGCGAAAAAACGGAACATTTCGAAAAATCAGGTTCAACAGGGAGTGATACAGGAAGTGATACACGATTGACGGGAACAGAACCTATTAATCCTGGAGATGATGGGCTTCATTCCAGAAGCAACAGATCAGCATTAACCAGGCCCACTAAGTCCGGCAAGGATACAGCCCAATCTCCGGGCGGTCATATATCTGAGGATGCGCCAGGCCCCGTCCCACTGCTAAACCCCCTGACAGCAATCCCGTCCGCAGTGAAAGCGGGTTCAAGCAACTCTACCACGCAATCCGCCTCTGGCCAATCTTCCCTTGGACTCCCTGCCCAAAAAGAAAATTCATTAGAGCCGCCCCGCAGCGAATCTGCCAATCCTGGTCCAAGCACTATACCAAGATCCGCTCCGCCAGTCGCCGATACTAAAACATCCGAGCAGCTAGGTCCCTCCAGAGACTCAAGCCCCAGTTCGGGGAAAGCAGTGATACAAGACAGCGATCCTGAAGCACCATCAATCCGGTTATCTCGCTCATCTTCACCATCGCTTGGGCCCGCCGAGTTTTACCAGGCCGGTGGTGACGACCCATTCCCCGAGACAACTGCAAGGAATATCTCTAGTTTTCAAGCAGACTTTTCACAATCAAAAATTTATTCGGCGGCCCTCATTGCTACCTCCACTCCTAGGAACAAGTACGAGCCCGACTACGTCACAAAACTTAAGCAGAGCGGCAATGTTCGTCGGGTCTCTATGAATACCCCTCCTTCAGCATCTCCGAAATCCATATCCGCAACCGAAGTGCTCGCCCACAGCCCAAGGTTTTCATCATTGGGTAGCGGGTTCGATTTTCCTACAGAACCATTGAGGTTATCCAATTGGGACTCTTCTGATGCCTCATTAGAATTTTCCCCTATATTGCCAATCGATAAGTCTTCCAGGAGCAATGGCGATGAACCTCCACCAAATACAGCGATTCTTACACCCTCACCCCATGTTGTTGATGGCGTTGTCGTGAAGGATAGCAAAGGGAGAGCTAGGAGTAGGAGTGTTCCGGTAGATTCTGCAAAAGGAAATGCCCGAGAAAAGCGCTTATTTGATCCAGGGAGGCTTGGGGGAAATGTTCCTGAGGAAACCTGGTATGTGTCCTTTTTTGTCTAAAGATCCAATGCCCATGAATGCTTACCGATTATAGTGGGGGACTTCCCCTGCCACTAAGCCCAAGTGCTGCACAGTCGACCTTTTCCACCATAAACCGTAGGTCACCTTCTCGAGGCCAGAAGGAAGGAGGAGACGACGAGATGAGTGATTCATTTGAGTAAGCCTCCCGCATTAGTGGCTTCCGTTTATTAAGATATGAGCTGACTGTGCCCTAGTGATGATGATGGAAACCGTGGACGTCTATGGTCCGGGTTCTCAGAAGATCTAAGCTTCCGACCAGAAGCTGATGTCCCGGAGACGGCTGAAACTAACCCCGAGACCCGAAGTCTGAACTTTGGCGATGACTTGTACCAAGTTGATATTCCAAACTCCGTGGGGGAGGACACCAAAGATATGAGCCATGAAGGTGATTCCAGCCAGCCTAGCCGGGCACCGTTTTCAAGGATGTCACAAGCCGAGGCACTCAACGATGAGCTGTTAAAGCTTCTTCAAAATAGTAACATCAATTCCGAGCAGCCCGAGGGTCAATCAGAAAACATGAGCATGTCTGCAGTAGGGCAAGGTAGCGCCCCGGGGCAAACCCTACCCCCAGAGACTAAACCAGATGCGAAAATTACCCAACTTGAAGGTATAATTAAACTTCTAAGCAAGCAAGAACAAGAACATCGACTGGCCAGACAAGAACAAGAAGCACTTGTTTCCCACTGGAAAAAGAAACACACAGAAGCCCGCCAAAGCGTTCAAAATTTGGAAGGTTACACCAGCAGACTTGAAAAAGAAGTCCGGAAAAATATGGAAGAGCATGAGACCCAAGCCGAGAGTCATTCTACTATGGTTGACAGGATGAATACCGAGCATAAAGAAGAGGTTCTGAAACATAAACAGGCTTCAATGGGTCTGGAGGGACGTATCAAGTACTATGAAGAGAGATACAAGCAGCACCAGCAGGAGGCAGAAGAAAAGGATCGCACCGTAGCCCATCTTAGGCAAGCTCTGGAAATGAACGCTCACAATCTACAGCAAGCGGAAGGGGTGGGAGGCGATCAGCAGCTTCGCAATGTTATAATCCAGCTTCAAGGCAGACTAAAAAACGCTGAAGAGTCCTACCGCACGGAATCGGAGGCGCGAGAAGCGAAATATAAGAATCTCCTGGAGGAACAAATCGCATTGGTAAAGCACCTACAAGCAGAACTCGACGAGATGGTGAACCTCATGCCCGTTGATCACGGTTCGTCCAGAATGATGGAGGAGGAAGAAGCCGATGAATGGCTTGAAGAAAAGTCTCGAGAGATCAGTCAATATTACGACGACGGTCTTGATCAGATTATCACTGAACTGCACGGAGGCGGTGAAAGAGAAGACTTTGACGAGGCCGCCGAGGAGGCAGAAATGAGTCTTAGACGTGTTGCTGAGGAAGCTGGTTTGGATGAGCCACTCGACAAAGCCACCCTCGCAGCATTCGGGATCAGGCAATTGAGGACCGAATATGTATTGCTGAAACGACTGCTGATCGAGAGCGAAGGACGTGTCAAAGAACTAATGCAAACCAACGACGAGATGGGTAGACGCGGGGAACAAATGAAGGGTAAAGTTGGAGTCCTAGAAGGCGAAAAAGAAGCCATCAAACGTACCGTCGCAGAAGCAGAAGAGAAAGCCAAGAAGCATTCCGAAGAGCTCGAGGCACTCAAAGCGAAACTCATAGAGATGGAAACGCGCATCAGGCAATTAACTTTAGAGAGGGGTGAACTAAGCAAGAAGAACCGCGACCTCGAAGGCCGAGTTAAGGCTCTAGAAGGCGACAAATCATCCCTCCAGCGATTGGTCAATGACACCAAGCGTCTCAACGAAATCCTCAAAACCCAGCACTCCGAAGAAGAAAGGCGAGCTCAGTCCTTTGAAGAAGAAATCCTAGGCCTCCGTCGCCAACTTGCCGAGGAAAACGAGCACGTTGGCGCGATCGAGACCGAAACACTGTCCTTCCGGCAGCAAATCGCAGAGCTAGAAGAAACCAGCACTCTCCTAGAAAAGTCCAAAGAAGATCTTGAAACCCGCGTCAAACGAATACCAACCTTAGAAAAAGAAATCCGTCTCTTGGAGTCCAAACTCGCTGACCTGGAGGCTTCCAGCAACGAAAAAGCAAACGAAGACTTCGAGGCCCTCTCTCTCCAGCTGCAATCGCTAGAAGAAAAACTCCGCTTTGCAAACGACCAGCACCAAACCTCAACCTCTACAATAACTCACCTCCAGCAGACCCTTTCCGCCACTGAACTCGCCACCCGCAAACTCACCAAAGAAAAGGAATCCCTGAGGAATGACCTCGACAAAGCCGCCCAGGAGTCTAAAGCCTCTCGCGTCCGCTTTGCCCAACTCCTCCACGACACAGCCGAGAAAGAAGCGAAATGGAATGCCTCGCGACAAGCTCAAGACTTACAATCCCACCGCCAAGCCGCCGCGTTTGAAGACCTCCTGTCGGAAATTTATGACGCAGAGATACTATCTCAGGTTGGCGGTGATAAAGTGGCTATGCTCCGTGAGATTCTTGAGCGCAGGGGAAGGGCAGCGTGTGAGGGTGAGGAGAAGATTAGAAGGTATAAAGCTGCGGCGAAGAAGTTGGCTAAAGAGTGCGAGAGGAATAAAAGCAGGATTGAAGAGCTGGTGACGGAGGCGAAGGAGTTAGATTTGAAGCTGAAGGCGGAGAAGAAGAGTTGTGATGAGAAGATGGGACAGTTGATTCTTGCGCTGAGGAGGGAGTAGATTGATGGGATAGTATAAAGGGAAGGGGGATGCTCTCGTCACGAGTAGTGTATTTTTTTATTTCCTTCGCCGTTTCTTTTCTTTCCTTATTCATCATTGCGCGATCGGAAGGTGGGGCGGGATTTGGAGTATGGGTTTTGCTTTTTTGCTCTTTTTTACCCTTGCCAGTGTTTATCCCTGAGTTTAGCTTGCTAGTATATATATTCTAGTGTGTATTATTATGAAAAAACCAAACTCAAAGCTGGGGCGGAAGCGGAGGGGGTTTTCTTTTTCCCTTTTTTTTCTTTCTTTCTTGTCTGCCTTATTGTTATGATGAGGTTTCTACTGTAGGTTATTGATGTGATATGGATATCGTGGGTTTAGGTACGGTACCATCAGTATTCTCACCAACCAAGTACCCACACATGTATGATACTAGTAAAGTATCAGCACCGCATCGGCACTGATATGATATTGATAATACCATACCTATCCCTAGGTAGACAAAAATGGCCTGACCCTCCCTCCGCATCCCCTGTAAAATGTAGAACAACTATCCAGGGAGATCAACATTCGAACCTTATGCCTTCAAATTCAACGCTGGTACGGGGTCAATGGTAACCCGCACTAATAACCATAAGCAATTTTGGCCCAATAAACGAAAACCCAGAGATAGGATATCATAATGGGGTGATAATTGATCTTTTTCAAAGGGGTGCTCTGCCACGGTGTTGCACTATTACCGTCCCCCACTGTAGTACCGTAAGGCAGAGTGCCAACGAGCAGAATCCACTTCTCCATCATGCCTACACTTACGGAAGGTATGATACTGCAAGTGGCCGAAAAAACGTGAGAAAAAGGAAAGAGGCCAAACCCGGTGTCAAAACTAGAGGGTTTGTCACAGCGAGCGAGCTCATCACGCTCTGACTATATATCTATGCTAGCAATTAGAGAACCAATCCAAAGTGGGCTCAGAGAACACAGATTAACGGCGGGGGTGGAAAAGGAGTTTTGTTTTATAGGAGGCCTGCGAGGTGTTGGGGACGGGGAGGGTGTTGTAAGACCTGCTTGGTTTTGTCCGACAAGTAAGCTGGTCTTCAGAGAAACTTATTCTAATTTTAATAGACAACAATGTTGGTTGGTTGGTTGGTTTTCTTTTTAGCCACTTGTGTTTTCCCAGGCTGCCGGAGTTGGCAGCTATTTGCAATTGGGTTGGGTGAGGTTCGTTTGTGGGAGTTATTTTGTGCGCAGGAACTTTTTCAATATATCAGTATGTTTTTCTGCCAGTCGATGGTATTATCATATATTATTATTATAGAGGACTTGGAGACTTTTTAAAATTTTGTTCTTCAGGGTAGTGGAATATGAGTGTACTACTTTATATACAGTATGTTACCTATGACTAAAGTACTTGCGAACTACTAGGTTTGTGCTTAGGAGCGACGTATGGTTGCCAGAATGTTTAGAGTTCTAGAATGTCACTTCCGCTTGACAGAAGCTCGGATAACAATCTTTAGATTATGGTTTAAAATACCAGCCGTAACAATCGGAAATTGGAAAAAGTGAGGTTGAGAACCTCCTCCAGGAAGTAGATCGCCAAGAGAGTGCGTTCTATCCAGTGGACAATGTGGAAAGGAAATATGACCAATGAGATGGATGAGTATTAGTGCCGGTATCGAAAATGGTTGTATTTGGTCACGTACTACCACTGGCTTGGTGCCACTAGAAATTTTTGTAGATACTTGTGCTTACTACCGGTAGTCCCATTCCAACTTTCATGATATTCTACAGTGCTAGTAAAGGAAAGATGAAACAGCAGCCCCTCCGAACCTGAAGACAAAATACATACCGGAAATAAAATGCCAGGAAATTCGCAAACGGACGAACGAATGCCAGCACTACCGGTACTATACCCTAAAGTTGGTTCGACGTCAAAAAGCAAAACAGTGTTCAGGTTCATCATTGCCAATCACTACCGTAGAATTCCATGAATATGACCCACACCGCTTATCCAAAAACTGGGTTGAATATAGGCGGACTATCTAATGGATCATAATTCTACGATAACGGTTCTTCAGATCCTTTCACCGCCTAGCCTTGCCACACAAGCCCCAGATGTGGCCCAATAATAACCCACCCCAGCCAATCCAAGAACCCAAAAACCAGCTGCTGGACAAGTACCGTATGGCAATCTCCTACCGGTATCGCCCAACCCCTTTCCCATCATGCAAGGGCCCACCACGACTCCCAGGCGGCCAAGACCTCATCCCACGCCATTCTGCTGCGGCTCAACAAAAGAAAAAAAAGAAGAAAAAAAAGAAAAAGGGAACAATAATGAGCTCACTCACCCCTGAAAATTAATGAAGGGGAAAAAATTGTCCTCCTTGAGGAATGAGCCAGACAGATGTATATAAGCTGCCCGTTCCGTTCCAGTCGCCGCCTCCGCAGGTATCGTATCCGACAAAAACGAGAGAGGTAAAGTGGTTTAAAATACGAGGCTCAACCTTCATTCATGCGCCGATAGCAATAAATGTCAGAAACGAGTACCAGCACCAGCAAACCATGGGGAGCCAACGTGGCCGTCATAGTGAAGGACTTTGGAGGAGCTTTTTGTATGGGTGTTTGTTACCCCCCCCCTCTCTCTCCCTCTCTCCCTCTCCTCCCCTTCCCCCTCCTGTCGCCTCTCGCATGATGGCCAGCTAATTGAACGACAACCTGCGCTAGGCTATCGGTGGCAGCATCTGGCACGGTGCTCGAGCTCTCCGAAATGTTGACTGCCATCTTACTGCCCTCCCACAATGCCGTTGCTAACGATGCGATAGGGTAACAGTCCCACCTCCGTCCTCCAAACAATCAGAGCCCGCGCGCCAATTTCCGGCGGAAATTTCGGTGTCTGGGGTGGTGTTTATTCTGCGTTTGAATGCGGGCTGAAGGGGGTTAGAAAGACGGAGGATCCCGTCAATGCCGGTCACTTCCCTTCCTCCTCCTCCTCCTCCTCCTCCTCCTACCCTCAGTAGGAATCAAAAGTTGCTGACGGAACCTTAGTATTATCGGGATTCCTGACTGGAGGAACACTGGCGCTGCGTAGGGGTGCTAGAGCCGCGGGCGGGAGCGCAGTCGGGGGTGCAGGGTTGTTGGCTGCTGTTGAGGGAGTTGGGGTCGGTTTGGACAGAGTTGCTGTTTGGGGGGTATTGGGTAGTAGTGCCAGTGCGGCGGCGGGAGGGCTGTTGAAGGAGGTGGTTGCGCCCGAGAATTTTACGTTTTGTTAGTGGGGATTGGGAGAAACGATAGATCGGGTCGGTGTTGTTAGCTTTGTTTGGATTTTTGGATCTTTTGCTCCGCATGGGATTATAGATGGGATAGATGGGGTTCTCATAGATTATAGGGAGCGCTAGGGCTATATTATTGTAATCTTAGAACATAATTAAAATTTCCTCTAATTACCTCTACAATCATCTATGGCGGGTTCGGGGGTGTAGTCGCCGGAGGAGCCTTGCCGGTGCTATTGTGTCCGGTTGGATACCATAGTGTCGCTCATTGTAAAAGAACCTGAGCGCTGCCTTGACTCCCCACCGATCTCGAGTCAATAGTGGCTAAAAAGCATGGGAAGTCAGAGGAAAACTAATAAATGCCATCAAAAGCCTAACCGGCACAGGAAAACTCACTCAAACAGGCGATGGTTCCCGATCCTCAATTGTCTACAGCAGGAAATGCATCCCTCGACTAGCGTACAGTACCCTTTTCTCACAACACCACTCACTAAAGGCATACGGCAGTTGTCAATAGCCCTCACAAAATTTAGTGAGTCTTCACATCTTTCCTCATGGGTAGCATGAAGGAAAGGCGGAAGTTCACATCGACCATTGCGGGGACAATTGAATTATCTTGAAGGGTTGTTCTGGGGTATCGTTGTTCGCTGTAGTATCCACGATAGTAAGGTCGTTGCTCTAATATCATAAAGCCTAATACCCCTTGCCTATTTATTCAAGCTGGAAGGGAATTCATAAACAATTCTACTTTCATTATGACTACACCGTGGCCAGAGATAACCTATGTCCCACCCAGATTTCCCTTTCTATTTGGGACCCCCTATCGAGCTCTCTTTAGGTTAAGATTCCAAGATTGCTGTCGGAATTTGGGTGCGCGAGAAAGAGAGCGAAGCGAAAGTAAGAATGGGTCCACTGAAAGAATGATCTAGTTTGTAGAGGAAGAGCAAGAATTGACCGATGTCTATTGTACATTGATGCTTGAGTACCGGTGCACAGTATTTATACCCACAAGAGGTATCTATATACAGGGCCAACTAGTGTCTAAGTTCCACTGGCACTATTTCCCGCCACTGGTAGAAATACTTTCGTCACATTGAAGCCATTGTTCCAACAATTGCCTCCGAGTGATCTGAGGGTGATAATCGGTGAACTCAGCGAAGGAGCTTAGTCATCCACTTAACGCGTCAAGCTCCGCGTCTCGTGGTCTCGTGTCCCAAACCAGGCTGATAACCATTTTGACCATTTTAGCAACAAACTTTCTCAACGTCAACACCACCTCCACGCTACTACCATACTGGAAGGGTCGCCGCTAACACTACCATAATGTTTTCGCCAATCGCTCCCCAACCGGTATCAGCCGAAGCCTCCACCATGCCCAAAAAATCTCCCCCTCCCCCTGGCAATTCCGCGGACGACCCACTTGCCTCCCTCCTTTCTTCCCTCCTTCCCTCCACCCTCTCCCTAAAGCTCTACCACATCTCTACCCCGCCTTCACGACACTTCCCCCTCTTTAGCTCACCACCAAACCAAGATCCACACCGGACCACGCTCGAATCGCATTTCCTTGTGCTGTCCCACGAAAGCGTCCTCGTTTTCGCAATAGAAGTCCTGATCTATACCGTCCCCAGGCAACACTCCCGCACCTTCTTCGTCTCAAAAGCCGACAGCAGCGGCTATCTCCCTTCGAACGCCTCCTCGTTCACTCCCGAGTCGGGAGAACGAAAGTCTACGTTGCGCACCATTTCAACAGCCTTCATTAAATACCTTTTTGACACTTCGAGGAGGGCAGATCCGCACTTGACGGCTACGATATCCCTCTTTGCGAGGAGCCAGCCGCAGTACTTGTTTCCGAATTCCGGAGAGAATGATAAGAAGCATGTTCTGACGGACCGAGGGTTGATTGCTTGGTGGGGGAAGGTTCTTGATCCTGTGTTGCAGGAATATGCGTCGAGCGGCGGAAAGGGCTACTTACTCGTTCCCGGATTTGATGCTGGACAGACTCGGTTTATGATCCCTAGTGTCGCCGAAGGCGGGGCGAAGTGGACCAACGGACATCCGTTCAAGCTAGATCTTGACAATGATGTTTCCGTCCGAGAGGTAATACCGCACTTCCTGGACGATCCCAAGGCAAGGTATTTGGACGAGTTGAATGGTGTGGCTGGGTCTAAGGATGCTGGCGCTGGTGGAGGCGGGAAGGTTAAGGAGCGCGCGGCGGCCTGGAGAGATATTAAAACTATAGATCAATTCTGGGAATTGATGAGTTTTCGACAGGAGTGCTCGCTTGGCCGGTGTGTTGGATTCTTATGGATTGTTGTTGAAGGAGTCAAGAGGGAGCGAAAGATGACTACTGCTAGTCTGGGTGGGGAAAGTATTCCAGAAGATGAAGTTGTGCTCTCACCGACCTCCGCCACCGACCTGGTCTTCTCAGAGGGCATCCTCGACGCGGCCACTACTGCCAGCAACAGTCAGGAGATATCCCCAATAGAGAGTGTTGGCCCCTTTGACTCAATCACCGCCACCTCCCTGGCCTCGCCAGTGGAAGCGCCAACACCTCCCTCCCCAGCCACCTCCCCACGGAAACGCCGCTCCTCCTCTACCACCTCCTTCCAGCCTTCAAAAAAGAAGCTGCGAGCGTTAAGCTTTTCATCCACTTCTACCGCCACACCACTTATCCCCCCGCTCCTAACCCTCGATGAAAAAGCGTATATTAGGACGATCGACAGCTTACTAAATCACTCTGATTTCGGGGATATAGAGAGCGCAAAGAGGGGGAGTAGAAAGTGGATTGAGAGCGTGCAGCCTGGCGTCTCGGAGAAGGGGGATTGGGGGGTCAATGTTGTCGGGCTGGTAAAGGTGGTACAGAACAAGCAGGGGGATGGGGATGGGGCTGGTTCTGGGGAAGCGGCAGTGAATATACTTTCCGCGGGATTGGTCAGGAGGAAAAGCACCACTCCAGGCAACGGTGTAAACGCTCTCGACCCCGGACTGGTAAGGAGGAAGTCAAAAGCTGTGGAGGAGAAATTACCAGGCGTGACCGAGGAACAGAAGCAGAATGGCATAGTCGTTCTCCCTGCGAGCCTCCTTCGCAAGAAACCGAAGCCGCAGGAGGAAGCGAAGGAGAAGCCGGTCGTTAATGTACTCCCAACAAACCTTGTCCGGAAGAAGCCAAAGGCTGGTGAATGAGTGATTTGCTTTGCTGGCAGTGACAGGGAAAGCCCGGAATAGGAGGATGGATGGAGTGGAATTTTTATTTTCATCTTTGCCTCTTTTCTCTTTTCATTTTGATTTCATTTGGTGGGGGTTTTTTATGGGTTCCCCGCAATGTTCTGGTCGGTATGGAAAAGGGTTTGGTCATCTTGGAGCAGTCGCGGTCCGGGGGGTATGGATATGGATATAGGGGGTGTTTTCTTTTCTTTTCTTTTCCTTTTTTATCCAGTTAGCGTAGTCGATAAACAACGAGATTATTTTACCCATTTGGCTTTCGCAGTGATCCCAGGCTGGGGAAGGCGGTTTGAGCAAGTCATGGAATATCACTCGGTAGATTATCCCGACCTACAATACAAGATCATATCTATCCACCGCCTGCGGAATGTATTGAACTGTAGCAACGAAGCGGGCGTCAATGGGGATATAACGCCATGGGTAACTTTTATCCGTAGGTGGGGAGGACCACATAGCGAAGCCGAGGAATGGGTGTCCCCCTCCCCCCCCGAGTGTACGGTGGACGGTTGGGTTTGGTAGAGAAAAGAAACTTAAAGGAACTAGGGGGTGGGGGTACCTCGGGATTGGTATATATGTTGCGAGCTGGACTTGGGTTTGTTAGCTGAGCCGTGAGCTGTGGGTATCGTCGTGTTGGGAGTTACCTTCTCGGGCAAGGTGTGATTGAGAGAGGACGAGAGGGGGTGCGCAGCGGCTTTTTATATATATAGCTTTTTGGGAGGGAAGGAAGAAAAATTAGAGTTGTTGGAGGGTAATCTGGAGGGGGGGGAAGGGAAAGATCAATGGTTGGATCGTTCGAGCTTTTGTCGCTGGTGAAGAAGGGGGGATGGTATACTGAGGGAATTGATAGATATATTTTTGCTTCTCTTTTGATATTTCTGCCCCTTTCTCGCATCCAACTTGCGCCCCGTGGGGGGAGTCGTCATCGAATTAGGGAAGCAGTTTCTTCTCTTGCGATATCAACTGATTTGGAAAATACCCTTTGGGGAATGTAGTACGGACAATTTGGACTCGGCTGGGCGCTTCGGGAGTCTGGACTGTTCTGGATGCTGTCAATGTTAAAGTTACTATTTACGACTCTTGCTCTGCATAGTGTTCTTACTGGTAGTTCTTGGAATTTTTTACCTATTACTTCCCATTTTAGAGGAGAAGCTTGGTGCTTGAGGAGATGGCCAGGACTGTGTGGTAAAGGGTTTTAATGCTTCGGATGGCTCGAGGGATATCAGACCACGCCGGGTGGTGGTCTGGTAAACTATCGGAGCAGGCTGAGGCGTGCTATAAGGCTGCTAAAAAAGAAGGAAGAAAAAGGGAAAGAGTCTGAGGTGAGAAGAGAACCGGAAGCCAGTCAGAACAGAAGATAAAATAAGAGCTGGCGGGGTAACGGGAGGGGGGGGGATAAATAGAAGTGAGAATGAGATTTGATCAATGCTCTCGGCTTGCCAAAAAATTGAGAATCTACCAAAGTGGAGATGGAGTTCAATACTTAAAATGGGCTGATTCCTGCTCTCGACGTTAGCTATTTCCATAGACGTTTTCCATTCGGCGCACCTAGTAATAGATTCTGCTCTCCAAACACAACCCAAGGGAGGATACCAGTAGAACTTTTATCCCTATTTTTACCTTTTTTCACCCAATGCTGTTGGTATGTTGGGTGGTGTAGCGAAAACCGGAAAATATAACCTTCCTCTACCGAGAATTATGCATGTGGGATCGGCGGAAATAGTTTTCTAGTTTTTAACGACTGCGCCCCCACCCCTTGAGTACCATGCCTGGAAACTATGCTGATCTGCCTCTTCTCGGGGTTTATTGAATCGAATGGGTATTACACTGTTCGGCTTATATGTGCTTCAAGTGTTAGCCTCAATGTTCTTCTGCTCTCTTCTACCTCCGTAACACTATTATAGGCAATTGCCTACCGTGCATCTGGCACAGCCGCGGTCTGTAGTAGTGGTCTGTAGCTTCATTTCATATCTTGATCTTCAATCAGTTTCTCAACTTGGTACCAGTTTGGACTAATCCTTTCCTTCTCCTCCTTATTCCCACTCCTAAATGCCCCTCTCACAAAACACAACCAAACTTCCAAACAATAGAACGGAGTATAAAAAACACTCACCAAACCTAAGGGCCATACCAGAGACCTTCCCATCCAACAACCAGAACACCCCCCACCTCTTCCTCTTCCTTCCCGCATGTACCCACAAACTCTCCAGCAATCAAAAACTCACAGTTATCCAACCCAGCCCAAACATATAATTCCAGTTCTCCACCCCCCCCCCCCCCCTCTGTATAGCCAGTGCGTGGTGGCCAGTAAAAGCCCATGTGCAACTCACCTTTTCCCATGTGATACAATCTTCCCCCCTCCGATTCCACGGGTTCCACACAAAGTCCCATGAATCCCAGGAGGCTGGCGTGGAGAAAGAAAGAAAGAAAGAAAGAAAGAGAGAAAAGGCTTCGGCTGGAGGAGTTTCCTATCCTTGCTTTTTTTGGTGAATTTTCATGGCGCCAACTTGTTACCGGCGGGAAGGGGGATTATCCCACTATAATAGTAGTAGGATGGACGCTTGTGGCTTGTGCCCACGGCTAAGCAATTGGAAAAACTCAGGGTTAGGGTACATTGAGTGGAGTGAGGAGGTGTATGGTATCATACTCGCGGTAGGGGTAAAGTATTGGAGCAAACAGGGGGGGTAAATGCCTGTGCGAGGAACAGGAAAAAGAGCGGCTAGTATCCTTCTTAGGTACCCGGCGATCTGAATGAAGGAAATTTTGCATTGGCCATCTTGACCCTGGTTTGTTCCAATACTTCACCCCTGCCGCGAGTAATATTTCATACTCACCCGTATTTGCCAAGAATACTTTTGTGAGCGGGGTATGTACTGTATATGGTGAAACCTCGGCAAAATCTCGGCTGACGGAGGTATGTATTCTTTAGAAGGAGGAGGGAGTACTAGAAATTGGTCTGCAGTCATTAGCAGCCTACTCGAGTAGAGTGGTGAGAGGACGGAAGTCGGGAGTAACTTTAGATGCGGTCTGTTTTAAAATTAATTCTTTTACATACCGATCATTGTTGATCATTGCCTCCGTCGGCATCTCGTGGCTAGTTATCCCAGCTACGTAGAGAATACGAGGAAACTCAGAAAGCGAACTCTCGATCATTGGCATTCCAGGCTCTCGATCACCACACCGATCACTCACCAAATGGGCGAAAAATTGGTACAAAAAAGGTAATTTCATCAGGGGTGCTGTATAAATAGTAGGGTACAAATAGTAGCTATGATAAACGGCAACAGAGTAACTTAAAGCTCAACTGACTCTCAACCGGATGTCTATCCATCATCAGGTCGCCCCTGCCACCTTTGCCTGCGGGGGCTAACATGATCAATGAAGGAGCGAAACAAAAAAAATACAAAGAAAAAACTATACATTATCAGGTCACCCCTGCCACCTTTGCCTGCGGGGGTTAACATGAGCAATGAAGCGAAACAAAAAAAATACAAAGAAAAAACTGTACATTATCAGGTCACCCCTGCCACCTTTGCCTGCGGGGGCTAACATGATCAACAAAGAGAAACAAAAAAAGACAAAGAAAAAACTATACATCAGATCGCCCCTGCCACCTTTGCCTGCGGGGGCTAACATGATCAACGCATTAAGAGCACTCCCTGAAGCACATAAAAGCGAAACAAAAAAAAGACAAACAAAAAACTGTACATCATCAGATCGCCCCTGCCACCTTTGCCTGCGGGGGTTAACATGATCAACAAAGAGAAACAAAAAAAGACAAAGAAAAAGCTATCCATCACGTCGCCCCTGCCACCTTTGCCTGCGGGGGCTAACATGATCAACAAAGAGAAACAAAAAAAGACAAAGAAAAAACAGTACATCATTAGATCGCCCCTGCCACCTTTGCCTGCGGGGGTTAACATGATCAACGCATTAAGAGCACTCCCTGAAGCACATAAAGCGAAACAAAAAAAAGACAAACAAAAAACTATACATCATCAGATCGTCCCTGCCATCTTTGCCTGCGGGGGCGAACCTGATCAACGCTTTAAGAGCACTCCCTGGAGTACTTAAAGTGAAAGGAAAAAACAAAAACAAAGAAAAAGCTATCCATCACGTCGCCCCTGCCACCTTTGCCTGCAGAGGCTAACATGATGAACGCTCTAAGAGCACTCCCTGGAGTACTTAAAGTGAAACGAAAAAAAGACAAAGAAAAAAACATTTTCGGACAATGATGTGGTAATTCAAACAAAGCGGGCAGACAGAGAGGAGACTTACAGCCAGTACTAAACCGTCCCATATAAAAGGGGAGAGGGTTCTTTTTAAAGATTTTCATCGTTGTTTGGATGTGGGATCATAGGATGGTTAAATGGCTGAATTACTATTCCCTCATACGCGGGTATCGGATTCGCAGTAAGTAAGGGTGTCGGATTCGCAGTAGGTGAGTGTGTCGGATTCGCAGTAAGTGAGGGTGTCGGATTCGCAGTAGGGGAGGGTGTCGGATTCGCAGTAAGTGAGGGTGTCAGATTCGCGGTAGGTGAGCTCGCCTGCGCAGCGGCAGTTCTCTCTGCGCGTTTTGTCGCACACTCACTCAGAATCTGCACAACACTCTCGTGGCGGTTACGAGATGCAGTGTCTAAAGGGGTGCGCCCCCTCCTGTCCCTCAGTTCGAGATCCGTCTTGGCGTTGTTACAGAGAATTTGCGCAACTGATTCGATTCCGTGCTCTGCCGCCTTATGCAATGGAGTTTTATACTCGTAGTCGGCAATGTTAGGATCTGTCAAGCTGAGCTCGAGGAGGACCTTAGCAATAGATGGGTAACCATTGTCTGCCGCGATGTAAAGCGGAGTCCGCAAGCGGCGGTCTCGGATGTTAGGGTCGACTCTCCCGTCTGAAAGAAACACTTCGACTATTTCAAGTTGCTCGAATCGCGCCGCGAGGTGCATCGGGGTCTCTCCATCTCTATCTCTTGGATTGGGATTAATTCTCTTATCGTCCAGGAGCGTTAGAGCAATGTTTGCGTGGCCGTTGTCGGCAGCTTCATGGAGTGCCATGCGTCCGTTGACGTCGGGGGAGTTAACATGGGTTCTTGTATCAGAAAGGAGAATTCGGAGCACCATCTCGTGGTTATTCTTGGCTGCCATGTTCAAGGGGGTGACTTCATCATGGTTCCCTGGGTTAACGAGAGTCTTCTCGTTTTGCAATAACACCTTAACAACACCGCTATGGCCTGATTTCGCAGCGAGGTGTAACGGTGTTTCGTATGCGCGGTCACGTGGATTAACCTGAAAAGTATTGGGGGTGACTGCTGCGAGGAGGGCCTCCACCATAGATCTATTGCCAATCATGGCAGCTAGCGCCAATGGGGTGCGGTCTTCAATGTCCTGTGTGACAGCACACACACCACATATTATCAGCGTAGAAACTACCTTTGTACTCTGGGTAAGAACAGCGTGATTTAGCAGGCACGCATTTCCATCGAGTCTTGAGACACCCCTATCCACGAGATTACAGACAGACTTGATATCTCCAGCCCGAGCAAGAGCATAGAGGGCACGCTTCCCATATATTCCAGAGCGGCAACGAAAGATGCTATCGATTAAGGTATGTTGGAGGAGGGATGAGAGTCGGCGATTAGCCCTCAAGAGAGCATTGACATCGGGTGGGGAATGGTTGCGAGAGATTTTGAGAATCAGCTCGTTGGGAAGCTTGAGGAAGTGCATTGTGTGGAGTAAAAGATCAGGAGAGATGGTGTTGAGAGTGTGGAGATGGTTGTTTGTTCGATTCCGGAGAGTAGTAATTAATACCAAGCCTTCTGGTAGGTACTTGCTTATTGATTACCCAGGTCTAAGTTAAGTGCGAAGAAGAATAAGGTGTTAATTCATGGAAAATCACTCGCGAAGCGGCCAATGCTGGGCGGAATAGTTACCAAATGTTGAGTATCCACTAAGAGAAAAAACTCAAAGCACTTAAGTGTGACCGTGTGTGAAAGTGATCAAGATTGTGCCTTCTCTTTTGGAAGGAGGGGTTTTTTTTCGAGAAAAAACGGATTCACTCAAACAGTCTGCTGTAAGGTTAATAAAAAGCTAGCTCCAGATCCTTTACAGTAGGTGCGGGAGGTAGGAAAAATTCCGCCGTACCGGACTGACCTTTCTAGTCTGTTCCAGAAATGACTATACAGTAGCGAAACAATCAGCGGTTTCTGAATCGATCTAATTGAAAGGTTAGAAAAGAAACGCGCTAGTTAAAACCAGTTGCTTGAGGCTCAAGATTAGAGTAGAGTTAAGTGACTTACCCGGGTTGCACAAACGTGCTAACGGTAAATTGATAAGGTGTGGTGGATTTATTGCAAGGTTGTAATTTGAGAGGAGGAAGTGGTAGGTAGTTTGTAATGTGAGAGGTGGAAGTGGTAGGTGGTTGTCGTGGGTGTGGTAGCGGTGGGTGGTACTTCAGGGAAGTGTTGGGTGGTGGAAGTTTGTGGGCTCACATGTAAGCTTGGTTGCTGGGGCTTGACCCTGGGGTACAGGAGTTCTATCAACACTAACGATGAGAGATTGTTCTTGGAAGGGAAGCAAAGTAGAAATAAGGTACAGGAGTGAGGGCTATTGATTGAAAACTTATAGAATAATCCAATAGTTGATTTTTTGATTCAATTGGCCAAGGAGGAAAAAATATGATCAGAGTCCTTCATATTTACCAAATTGTGCTGGAGCTCAGTGGAGCATTATAGCAGGGAGTTTTGACTGAAATTACAATTAAATGCCCAATAAATTAAATCCTAACAACCTACCCCTGGAAGTGGACTCTCTTAAGGTATATACTGGTAGCTCATGTATGATACTGGTACAATATTTAATTTTGGTTATTAGGGTAAAGAAATAATTCTATCAAGAAAATAAGTAATGTACTATCATACAAATCAATTACCTTATTCGAGTAAAAGTATTCTAAATAAACAACTATATAATTCCTCTTAGTGTTTTTAGCCTCATATATTAGTTATAAGACTAGTTCTGAGTAGAAGAGAAGTTAACAAAAATACTAGAAAAATTAATTTCTAGCTTAACCCTCTTCTGAATCTCTACTACTTATATTAAGACAAATATAGAGGAATAGAGTTTAATTAATAAAGTAAGAAAATAAAACTCTAAGAGAATACAACTTGGACTATTGAAAGGATTGAGCAGAAAATATAATGATAGTTTACCTATTACTTTTAATAATTCTGGATTTTCAAAACTGTAAGGGTTTGGATAGGAGAGCGGTATGCTGGTGGGTCAATTTAAGGTGGAATATCACCTCATGGATGGTACAACACTGTGAGCGGTTTATGAAATATCAATAAAGTTGAACGCGATATGAAATTACAAAAACAAAGATAAGAAGATAGTGAAAGCAAAATAAAAAGAGAAAGGAAAATGGCTATATTATTCTGTATCGGCTATTCCATGTTGCTCAAGCCTTGGTAGTCCTGCCTCGTAAGAAATAGATTCTGTATTATCATCATCGCCAGGTAGTGATTCCTGACTATCAGAATCCACATCTAATATAGTCTACTCGAATCCTTTCACAGTTCAAACACTCAAGTCCTGAACTAGCTTTCCCATGTCAATTCCTTTGAGTGAGATTTCAATGTTGCCACCACTAGCGATAAGTAGAGAAAGTCCAACTGTGATGAATGAGGGCTGAATTACCTCTATTCCATCAAGGCAAAATCTGTCACATAATTCACCAACTGCCCAAAAGATCATGAGTCACCTTCGGCCTACTTTGCTCACTCCTGACCTCTGATCTTCTGGAATTGTTTTCAATTCAATTTCTTTTTCATCTATTATCTCCATTTAGTTATTAAAAGATTGTATAATTAGTATAAATAATTGTCACAAATCGTGACTAAGCAAGGCAGATTTTACATGACTAATACTTTTTAGTCATAAGGTATATTGGTTTCATGCTATGACATCACTTGGCTTATAGTATCTTACATGACTGCGCACTTGCGAGTCATCTTTATATTATGATTGGTTGATTGTTTAATGACTCACGATTGTGATGTCACATGATGTAATAACTTTTGCACATGACTCATATTATGAGTAAAGGCTTTTACACATATGACTCATTTGAGCACACAAGTTGTTTTATGGTTTATGATTGGTTAAAGGATGTTGCGCAGTTGACTCAGGTGTAACAATTCTATTGTTGAGCAGGTATGCAACAGGCAACGACAGTCGTCTCTTGCATAAGCGAATCTCCTTTTCTTGTACCACAGGGTAGAAAGGTACTATCTCTTCAGATAGTACGGAACTGGCTTGCTTGTCTTGAGTGATCCATTGAAGGATACTATCTCGTCAGATAGTAAGAAGGGTGGATTGTCGTGCTTGATAGAACTATCACAATAGTTCTATGTTTGGGCGGCTCGTCGAGACTATCACAATAGTCTCTGGGTTCTTAGAGCGTAGGCTCACGTAGAGGAGGAGTGTATGTAAAGAGAGTAGAGCGTAATCATATTGCAATATCTTAAGTATACAAAAGTACTTAGATGGTTGCGTGAAGATCCTATCTCTTGGTCAGTTTTTTTTGTTTTTTTTTGTAATCATGTGTTCATTGTTTTAAGGTACAAAAAGCCTCATGCAGCGCTACCTATGGAGAGAACAAAACCTATAAATCAAAAAACATCAATAAAGGAAAGTCAGGGCACCAGGAAATTTCCACTATCACGCAGGGTCCTCCTCCGCCGGGCCATCGGCCACATCAACAAGGAAAGTACAAACTAACAACTTAGTCGTCTAGAAGGGAAAGCCTACATAAGTCACAGGAGAAAAAACCCATTGGCCCTAAACCTCAGCTAACGAAAAGACACGAAAAACCGGGGGGGACACTATGAGAGGAGAGAGGGGTAGCGGAGGGGAAGACGGGGGAGTGGTGGGTGGGAACATTGTAGGGGGGAAAGCCGTGGAGGTGAAGCTTATGAAGGTAGCGAGCATTTTCAGTAGTGGGAGGGATGTCCAAAGTGGGGCCTTGTGGCTGACGTATGTAACGCCGTAGAGGAGGCGCGATCTGATGTGTTGCCTCGAGGGGCAGGATAGGATGGCGTGCTCGAAGGTTTCCAGCTCTAAACAGAAGCGGGAGCAGGAGGTATCACCATCGGGGGACCTCCAGGTTGGTTGGGCGGCCAAGTAGCTCTTCCCAGCTCTCATCTGATTGATTCTCGCGGCGATAAACTTGCCCAATCCCATGAAGGGCCACGGAGGCAAGGTGGGAGTGTGGTGGTAGTACCCTGGGGTCGGGAAGAGGCTGGCCCACTCGTCGAGGAGGGCTTCTCTCACCCTCTTCTTGAGGGCGGAATAGGTATTGTTCATCAAAGACGGAGGAGGGAGGGTGGAGGTCGGGGAGACAAGGTGAGAGTTGATCATGGGCATCTTTGAAAGCCCGTGGGTAAAAGGTACTGTTCTGTGGGCCACCGCATCTACCGGCAGGTGGGCTGTGATAGGGGGGATGGGACGGGGCGTCTTCCAGTGTAAGTAGAGGTAAACGGACATGAGACCCCTAGTTAGGGCCCGTGAGGAGTTGGGTGCTCGATGCACTGAGAGCGAGGGGAAAGAGGGGTGGAGGTGAGCGGTCGCTGGGTTCACACTGGGGGGGGAGCAAACGATCCTGAGCGCCGCTGGCCTTTGCCGATGGGTGATCAGGAGAGACTGGTAGAAGGCAGGACTCTACCGAGAGTATCCCGGTGGGTGTGGGGGAAAAGGGATTCGTGGTCCATCTCTGGACCTTGTGCCAGAAGGTGTTTAGGCGAGTCGTGGTGCCCACCCTGGGTGTGAACAGGTCTGCGCCATAGAGGAGAATCAGGGCTACGAGGGATGTCGCCAGTCTGTGGCATAGGTATGGGGCGAGGCCAGCACCTGGAGGGCTTAGGCGTCTTATCAGGGCGAATGCCCCTTGGGCGAGGGCAGAGCGGCGCGAGGGGTTGGCAGAGGGGTCAAGGGCCAGAGTGAACCAGTACCCGAGCCACCGGATGGAGTTGCGAGGGTGGAACATTTCCCCCTTGATCTGGATTGGAGAGGCGCACTTCGGGGAGTGTCATTGGCTGGGGGTTCTCTAGTGCATTAGCTCCATCTTTGGGACGGAGAAAGAGATACCAAGGCGGGATGCCCTGGTTTCGAGCTTCTTGAAGAGCTCCTGGAGGCGGCGGATGTTGCCACGGTAAGAGAGGGATGCGACCGTGAGGGCGAAATCGTTCACCTACGAGATCATCAGACGCTGAGGGATCCTGAAGTGTAGGGGGGCAACGTAGAGGAGGAAGAGTAGCGGGGAGATCAGGGAGCCCTGGGGGGCACCAACATTGACGGGAGCTGGGGTCCCTGGGGCCCCTTGGAAGATAAGGGTGCAGCTCAGTTCACCATGAAATGATGAAACCCAGGAGACCAGGTTAGGTGAATCCCGCCTTGCCTTAGGAAGCGGGCCAGAGTGTTATTATATACGTTATCAAACCCTGCCTTGATATCCAAGAACAGAGAGGTGACCTTGAGGTGTGGCCTCTGCAGAGCTTTGAGGTCATTGGTGAGGGTGAGGCACGCATCGTAGGTGCTAAGCCCAGGGAGCGAACCGCATTGGTTGGAGTGCAGCGGCCCCTTCAGCAGGGCTGCTGTGAGGAGCCGGGCTGCTATAATCCTTTCGAGAATTTTTGAGAATGTGGGGATGAGGACGATGATCCTGAAAGAGGAGGGAGACTCGTACAAGGGCATCCCTGGCTTGTCAGGCACCACACCATTCGAACCTTTCAGTGAGGTGGGGTGGTACCCCAGGCTGACCAACGGGGCGAGGGTCCGAAGAAGGATTGATGAGTTTATCCTGTTGACCAGTTTCAAGGTAGAGTATGGGATCCTGTCTGGGTCCGGGGCCGAAGTTGGGGAGCACTTGGAGAGAGCGGATGCTATGTCCTCTGTGGTCAGGGGGGGTGCCGTCCGGTGTGGCCTAAGGCTGGACGGTGGGGAGAATTGCTCCTTAGGGGGGAAGAAATGGTCCAGCAGGACACTGTTCATTTGTTGGGGGGTCTCTGGCTCAGGGAGGGAGGGGAAGCATGGTTGCGCGCGGCCGTATGCGAACCTTTTGGCCGTCAACAGGTTCTGGGGGGTGGCGGTCAACAATAAGGAGGACCAGTGCTTGTTCTTGGTGGCCTTGATTGCCTTGAAGTACTCCGCTTTTGAGGTGCCGGCAACTTTCTGCATGTGTGGAGTGTCATGCCTCCAGGCCGATCTAGCGGCTTTGTGGTATCCACCACGGAGGATGGTAAGGTGGGGAGACCACCACGGGTTGGACTAGAGTTCGTTACGGGGCGGGGCGGGGCGGGTTTTCACTCGCCAGACCCCGCGCTTACAACGGGCTGGGGGGGTTATTTTGGGGGTGATCCCCGCCCCGCCCCCGTCTGGGGCGAGTCCCCGCTCATTCTCTGGATGGGGCCCCGTTTCTCCCCACCTGTTTTAACAGGGACCCGTCTGGGGAACGGGCGGGGCCGGGGGCAGGGGCAGGGAACCGTAAAATAACACGCTCCACCCCGGGCCAGGGGCCCGCGTTTTTCGTGGCCCCGGAGGCCCCGTAACGAACACTAGGTTGGAGTAGTGGCACAGCTTGGACACTGGCATGTGCTCCTTCAGGAGAGCGACTAGACGGTCGAGTGACTCGGACAGCGATTCATCCAGCTTCGGGGGGGTGGAGCATATAGGGGCAGGGGGAACTTTGAAGTCCTTGACGACCGGGGTGAGAGTCTCCCAGTCTGTGTCGGCCCATCGCGGGCGTAGAGGTTTGTGGTTCAGGGAGGGAGGGGGGAGAGTAATCGTTATCGGTATGTAGTTGGAGCTAGTTGAGGGGAGGGAGGCCTCCCAGATCTTTACAATTGGTAGGAGGAGGGGGTTGGCGAAGGCGAGATCTATAACCGAAGGGCCAGCTTTACTCACTAGGGGGAACCTGGTGTATTCCCCTGGGGGGTTGAGGAGGGCGAAACTGGCGTCTGCTGCTGTGTCAAAGTCGGGGTCGAGGAGGAGATTTCCCGTAGTGAGAAGGAGCGCAGAGGGTCCGATAGGGGATTGTGGGTATTGAGGTCTCAAACTACCAGGAGGGGGAACGCAAGATCCGGAAAAAGAACTTCCGGTTGGATAGAGTGGACCTGATGGTCGACCGTGTTGGTGGAGTAGGCGTTGATGATTCTGAAGGAGTGAAAACCGGTGCCAAAAAGAGGTTCATAGGAGGAGATGTCAAGGGCAAGGATGTCGTTTTCCCCCCTAAACCTGGGGAGCACCGTGCAGTTGGAAAGAAAGGACATATGAACGTAGGCAGCGATGCGTGGCTTCCTCACTAGGGGAAAAAATTTACTTGCAACCATTAAATAAGGGGAGGTGAGCCTTGTTGACCGGTGGATCCTGCAAGAGGACTATCGAGGGGTAGGTTGCTGCTTTTTTGAACGACTCGAATAAGGACAGAAAAACATTCCAGCTCCCAAGGCAGTTATGTTGAACAATGGAAAGAAACGAAGGAGCAGGTACCAGCCCTGTTCCCAGGGGTGTAGGTTGGTTAATCATTACCGGGACGAACTCGACGACTGGAAGAATCAGGGGAAGGGCTTGGGGCCTCCAGGGGGAGAGGTCCGCCGAAGCCTGGGGTAGTACCGGGACGCGTAGAAGGTCCTGCGGTGGGGGGGGGGTTCTCTAGAGGTCACGAGGTCCACCTCAGTGGGACCCTGCCTGGTCGGGGGAATAGTGAGTGCCGAACCGCCATCGACCGCCAAATCCATGGGGTCTTGACGGGCTGGCGCTAGTGAGGTAGGTCGGGTGGGGATATTTGGGACAGGTCGAGCCGGAAATTCCTTGAATGTAGCAGTGTGGTCGTTACCGCAGTTGCAGCAATGGGGGGGCGAGGTGGGGCAAAACAATGGGACTGGCTTATTGTTTCAGCTGGTAGAGCAGGAGGGATTCTAACATCGGTAAGCTGTGCGAGTATGGTGAACCACACAAATAGGGCACGTCGGGTGGGTGGCGTGGCATCGCTGATGGGCGTGTCCGTATCTCCAACAGTTGCTACACTGGGAGGTTGTAGTGGCGGAGAAGGCCAGCTCAACCTTGCGTTTCTGCGAGAGGATGATGACACCCGTGGTGAGGGTCGATACGTGCTGGGGGTCGACGGTGAAAACCACCGAAGTAGCCAGCTTGGTGTCCCGAGAATCTCTGCTTTGGTTAAGGTACCTGGTGGAGAGAATTGGGTCGCTTTGTCGTTGAGTATTGCTTGCATGATATATGAGAAGAGTTCCTCTTCATCCTGAGGGAGGAAACGTAGTGGAAGCCCGTGAATTGCTAGTTGTACGGTGGTAGGGGCAAGGACTAGGGTACACTAGGGGTTGTTGCCTACTGGGAACGACTGGTTGAGTGCCTTGGTAAGGGAGACGAAGTATGGGGAGTATGATGCAGCAGGGGTAGCCTGGTCGGTGACGGTCAGGGAGATGGCACCGCGTGGGTTAACGGTGGCAGAGAAACCAGGCGGGAGGAGGCAGTTTGATTTGTGGAGGACGCAGGCAGCTATGTCGGGGAAGGTTGTTGCAATCGATGGAGCATCTGGGTGAGGGGCAGGGGACTGGCGAGGGGCAAAAAAATGACGTTGGGCACCTGGGAGGGAGGGAGGCACCATTTTAAAAGGAGGGGCGACCGTTCTGGCAACTTGTTGGAGGGAGGGCTGCTTGCCGACTTTCTTTTTGTCCTTGCCGCCCGAGCCGGAGACAGAGGCAGCTTGAGCATAGGAGGGGGAGGGGTTGTTGTCTGGGTGTAGGTGGCCGGGGGTGAAGGAGGCCACGTCATATGTGCCTCTCCGGTATTCTCCGGCTTCGTAGCCGTGTGGGTACAGCCTAGCGTACTTCTCGGGGTCGCCGAACGCCTTGCCAAGCTTAGTGTTGTAGAATGGTATGAGGTATTTAGGATCGTCAGCCACGGCGGGGGTTGGTGTGGGGGGTGCTCGGGCCATTTCCTTCCCCTTCCTGGAGGGGGTGTGGCCTGTAGTGATAAAAGGTGGATGGTCCACACGGGTGGGGGCCGGCGCTTGGGCAGGGGCAGGGATGGGGGCTGACACATGATGTGACAGGTCGCGAATGGATACCTGGATGTCCGCCAGAGCTTGGGGGGGGTTTTGGTCCTGAGGGGGGGGGAGATTGGCCGGTTGTGAGAAGACGTCATGGAGCTTCTCCCTGATAGCCACATTTTCCTGGGAGATGGTTGCAAGCGTCTAGGTTACCCCACTCAGCTCATGTGAGACAGTGACGAGCCCTTTGACAAGCTGGGACAGGCGGGTTATGGTGGTGGAATCGGCGAGAAGGGTGCCGGAGAGCGTTTCCGCGTCGAAGTCTGGGAGATCTTGTGAGGTGAGGCGGAGGGGGTTTCTTGCCTGGGCAAGTTGCTCCACCATGAAGACCAGTGGTTGTTGGATCCAGGGCATCAGCAAAAAAAAAAGGTTGCACCCGGACACGCCCCCTGCTCCCTGTGCGTCCGGCGGTCCAGGCGCATAGAACATAAACTCGCGTCCTGGGTGTGCGGTCTTTTATTGGGTGCTTGAGGACAGGGGTCAATGCCGCCCGGATGCACCAGACACAACCAAGGACTCAGAAGATACCGGACGCAGAAACGTTCTCCAGACACAGAATGGTTCTCCGGACGCAACCCGATAGGATAGTAGAATAGTGGAAGTACTCAGGTGGAACTGGCTATCATCGGATACCTCCTATGTCAACAACTCTACCTTCGAGGACTTTGAATGACTTAGTGAAAACTGTGGAGATTATCCAAATTGTCCGGAAAGATCCATCTACTAGTAGTATTACTCATGTTTACTTATTTGAGTCATATAGGTACTAAAATAGGAATATATTTATGAAAGCTAGTCTAGAAAACAGTAGTACTCGGTAGCTAACAATTTGAAAGTACTTGCCCGGAGAACTAAAGTACAAAAGTATGGATAACCCTTAAACCAGCGGTCGGACAGTGTCCGGACAGAGTGCGTTGGATTCTACTCGGCGAGGGGAATTGAATGGTATAGCTCTCGAAGCGTCCACATAGCTATAGAGGTCAGCAGGGTGAAAAAGGCCGATACCTCAGCGGGCAGATGTCAGCCAGAGTCGGGAAGGGCCTCATTGGAGTCCGCTCGTCGAGGGGAATTGAATGGTATAGGTCTCGAAGTGTCCGCATGTCTGTAGCACTCAGTAGCCAACAATTTGAACGTACTTGCCCGGGGAACTCAAGTACAAAACAATGGATAACCCTGCAACCAGTGGTCGGACAGCGTCGCGACAGGGTGCGTTGGAATCCGCATGTAGAGGGGAATCGAATGGTGTAGGTTTCGAAGAGTCAGCATTGCTGTAGAGGTCAGCAGGGAGAAAAAGGGGAATACCTCAGCGGGCAGATGTCCTCCAGAGTCGGGAAGGATCCCATTGGAGTCCGCTCGCCGAGGGGAATCGAATGGTATAGGCCCTGAAGCGTCCACATGCCTGTAGCACACAGTAGCCAACGATTTGAAGGCACTTACCCGGAGAACTAAAGTACCAAAGTATGCATACCCATTCAACCAGTAGTCGGACAGCGTCAGGACAGGGTGCGTTGGAATCCGCAGGCAGAGGGGAATCGAAAGGTGTAGGTTTCAAAGAGTCAGCATAGCTATAGTTGTCGGCAGGCAGACAAAGGCAGATACCTCACCGGGCACTAGCAGATGTCCTCTAGAGTCAGGAAGGGCCTCCTTGGAATCCGCTTGCTTAGCGGTCATGAATAGTGTCAACCTAGATGGAAGTGCATGCCCCTCTCCCAAGGCTGATATTATTCAATAGTTCCACTGATTCGATCATGAAGCCTGATGTGAGGTGTGAAAGAACCTATAACCCTTTTGCGAGCCTTGTTAGTGGTGATTAAATAAGGGGTATGTTTTGGGTCGTTACCGGGACAATAGATGGTTAGTCATCCTATGTCAAGCTCCTTTTTCGTCTGAACAGCCTTTGTCTGGTGATGAAGTAGTCAGTTGTAAGTAGAGGCGATCAGGGGCAGGGAGAGATCCTGAATGCAAACCCCCACTGGTGGCTTACCTTGGTGTTCTTCGGGAGATTAGGGTGTGAAATGGCCTATCCGGGTGCTCTGGGCAGACAGTATGCGGGTTGTATTGCCCCAAACGGACTAGGATGCAACCATTCTGCTGGGGCCCTCTGAGGGTGCGCTGGGCGGAAAGGATGCTTCAGGCAGATTTCCTGCGTCCCGACGCAATGCCTATCCGTCTGGAGCTAACACTTTTTTCGCTGATGGGGGTTCCTGACCGTGATGGGATCGGGGAGCTGAGGGCTGCCATCCTACCGAAGGCAGGGTTCCCTGGGGGCATATTGTGAGTATTTGCCATGAGAGCGAGCAGGTGAGGTGAGGTGAGCGATGGGTTTGATTCGGACGCCAAGCGGGGTAAAGCTTTGGAGGTATGTGAAATCTAGGGGGGGGGGGGAAGTTTGCGAGAAGCGTGTCCTATCTCTAGGTTGTTTTCTTTCTTTTTCTTTCTTTTTTTTTCTTTGTTATCATGCGTTCATTGTTTCTAGGTACAGAAAGCCTCATGCAGCGCAAGCTATAGAGAAAACAAAAGATATAAGACAAATCCACCGCCCGCTTCACCTCCTCATGGGAAAAATCAAAAACCCCGAGTCCATAGGAAAAGTCTCCCCCGCCTAGCACCTAAGATAATATACCCCAGATACGTAAGAAAACAATACATAGAAACGTACAGGTAGAGAGACCCAAACCCTTCAGCAGGCTCCCCAAAACAAGACAAATGACGGCCGCTTCGCTAAGACCCGAAACGCTGGCCTGAGTGGGGTGCATCGATGATCGTCGACATGAGAAAACACGGAAACCGTGGGCCCACTATCACCACTTGGGCGGTCGCGCACGTCATTATATCGATCCAAGACGTTGGACAATACCCACGGAGGCAGTGCTATATCACGACGAGGCGTAACCGAGGAAGGGTCAACCAATCGGAGGAGCAGCAGTAGGGTACCAGCCGGAGGGGAGGTTTCAGCAGTAAGGTGCCAGCTAAGGGGGTAGTAAAGTGCCAGCGGATGGAACCGGGAAGGGGGAGGAGGAAGGATCGCAAACGGCCTAGCCGCAACTGACAAACATGGTATAGCAAGTGTTTTTGGGATGACAACGAGACTGGGACGAGACCGCGATGTTACTAACTGAGGCTTTTCCCATCAGAGGTACAAGCCCAGCAAGCCGAGGCCTACTTTGACCGAGAGTCCGACACCATAACGCCGACCGTAAACGAAGCGAGAAGCTTTCCGACCATGCAAAATGCTAAGCGAGGTGCAAAACAAGTGCGGGGTAATGGGGAGAACAGAACATCATCAGTGAGTCAACGATGAAAGGGAACAAGAACCCCAAGGAGGGGAGGCCAAAGGGCCCCAGGAGAGGAGGGAAGATGGCTTAATGTCAACTCCTAGGCAGTAGCCATTGTGGCAGAAGAGAGGTGGGTGGGGGAAAGTGACTATCATTTCCTGTGGTGTTGAGATCTCAATCGCCGGAGTTTGAGGAGTGATGGTTCGTGTTCTATTTCTTGGTCGATTTTTTTCTTTTTTTCTTTTTTTATATATCATGTATTACTTGTAAAGGTACAAGAATTCGCATGCATCGTGAGATATGGCGTAAAGAAAACCTTAATCACAAACAACCGCCCGCTTCACCTTTTCATGACAAAAATCAAACACGCCGAGTCCATAGGAAAAATCCCCCTCGCCTAGTACCTAAGAAAATAATACCTCAGACATGTAAGCAAACAATTCATAGAGACATAGAGGAGAGAGACCCAAACCCTTCCGCAGGCTCCCCTAAGACTAACGAAAGGACTGGTTCGCGAAGGACCGAGAGGACGCGAGGGGGAGGATGTGTGATCGCCGTGATGAGAGAAAACCAGTGGACCAGTGGGCCTACATCGGTAACCATAAATGTACGGTCGCGCCCGTAATTACATCGATCCAAGGCATTGGACACCACGCATGGAGGTAGTGCAATACCACGACTGGGCGTAACCGAGGAGTGGACGAATGATCGGCAAGGATGAGGAGGCAGTAAGGTGCCAGCTGCTGTAGCAGTAACGGTGCAAGCGGACAGAAGCGGGAGGAGGAAGGAGGAAGGATGGTGAACGGGCTAGCCACAACCGACAAACAGGCCATAGCAAGGGCTTTTGGGATGACGACAATACGGAGACGGGACCGAGCTGTTACTAACCGTAGCTTTCCCCATCAGAGGTACAAGCCCAGCAAGCCGAGGCTGTAACAGGTTTATTCCTGTCTAATGAAAATACAATAGGACCGGCAATAGACCTGCTAGCGCTGGTGCTAAGGGAGGCTTCAAGGGACCGGTAGCTAGAAGGATAAAAGTTGAAGGACAAATTGGACTCAGGGATTGCCGTTCAACCAAGTGTATTCTTAGACAGAAGGTCTGTCGAAGTCTGCTGTCTCCTGCTAGCCAGGAGACTGGTTTAAATACAAAACCCAAGAGCGATAGCCTTCCTGCAATCACGATCATTACCAGTAGCTGCGCACATACCGGAATCCTGTA
>Ga0307513_10000917_pt1 | contig 42573 bp, 38 predicted proteins | sample 15_EM_MG_FD_202174 | JGI IMG/M metagenome (GOLD analysis project Ga0307513, IMG submission 202174) | Populus trichocarpa ectomycorrhiza microbial communities from riparian zone in the Pacific Northwest, United States - 15_EM | ecosystem: Host-associated > Plants > Roots > Unclassified | place...
CTTTCAGGCTTAACGATATTAAGTTTTACCGCTTGATTCTACTTTGAATTATCCTTATCTTTATTCTTACTTCTACTTTGAGTCTTCGGTGCGGTCGCAATCTTAGGATCCGTCTTCCTACAGAGTGCCCCCGTTACACTAGGCAATCAGCGGGGAAAGTAAAATACCCGCCTCGCCCCACAGCCCGGCCAGGGCCCCATGTCATACGGGGCGGGGAGGAACGGCAAAGAGTTGACCCCGGGCCGGAGTAACGGCGGGATCACAAAGTGAAAACTCGCCCCGCCCCGCCCCGTAACGAACACTACTCCCACAATACCGTATGAGTTGTGGCCGTCCAACTGACCAGAGGCTGTTTGCAGGATATATAAGGGGTGTGAGGGTGACCGCCTCCTGGGGCGCCACCTGGATAACACCTGGGAACCACCTACGGGCATACTTTGACCTCCGGGTAGTTGTATGGTTAACAGTAGAGGGCTTGGAGCTGACCGGCAAAGCTGCAAGGCTTCCAGGACAACCACCCCAAAGCCAGTCCCAGGCTACCCCGTGAACTGTAGCATTACCATGGGTTATTAGTGGACTCTGGAGGTGTGAGTCTTGTCACAATTTAAGAGGGTCCCGCATGGTTGACTGTGGGTAGCGCCCATGCAGTCAAGCAGCAGGAGATTTCTTATCGTAGAAGCATGCAGTCAGATTTAAAAGCTTAGTATAGCCAAGTAGATTTGCCAATGGACTGCGTAGCTTGTATAGATGAAACCACCGCTGGGCCAGTGAGTCCCAATGGATATTATCTCTACGGTAGGCATGTCAGTCGGCCACTGACATGCTACCGATAGGAAAGAGTTTTCGCTCTTGCAGATGTAGTTAGAGAGGCATCACTGGGAGCACTTCCTATTTGTGGAGATGGTTAATATCCGAGCAGTCCGACTGCCTCCGAGTGTTAGCTCACTCTAGGCAGGTGAGTTGCACAGCCCTGAGCTGAGCAGGGTGCTCGCGAAAGGTCAGACTGGTTGACGGGTGTCCTCTGGCTTTACATTATTCTACTTAACAAAAGCGAGAGACACCCTATTCTGACAACCAACGATCCTTGAGAGAACTTATTGAGTGAAGCTTTCAGGCTTAATGATATTAAGTTGCACCGCTTAGTTCTACTTTGAATTATCTTTATCTTTATTTTGATCCTTACTTCTACTTTGAGTCTTCGGTGCGGTTGCAATCTTAGGATCCCTCTTCCTACAGTGTGCCCCCATTACAAGCGCTCCAGTCCACAAGTCAATTGTGGGCTGATTTTATTCAGAGTCAGATGGTGTTCACACTATGAGGAAATGTTCGGAATGGCTAGCAGGTACTTAGTTAGTATGGTAGATACCTGTAGGCTGGGCACTCTACGACGTAGGATATAAACATTGAAGTGCTGCCTCCTGAGCTTTACTGAAATCATCTCACTATGAAGAAGAGACCTTATCAATATAATAAGTTATTACTACAAAAATCTTTATCACTATTTTACACGCGTTTATATTAAGTCTGCCTAGACACGTCTCCGTCTATGATAAAGAACCCTACTCTTACCCCTCTCCCTTGTTTTTAGAGATCTGATGCCACCTAACAGGTATCTGAGAGTAACCTGAAATACTAGATAGCGTCATATTTCCAAATATGTTCACTTGATTGAAACAATATTGGGAGAATACAACTCCACTCATTTTCTAATTGGATATGCAGATAACTGCATAATTTTTTGATAGTTAGATATCAGAACAGATTTCTCTATATTCAATATGACTATGCTTATGTGAGCAACTAGGCTGTATATTTATATATAATCTATCATGATAAAGAAATTCAATACTATCTACACGAACATTGAGAACATTGTTAGGGAAAATCGCAGTTTGGAGCTCTCTCAGTTCAGCTGGACCACTCTTCACCATCAATAATCTTGTACTTTGTTCTGACAAACTTATTTGTTAAGATTATACCGCTTAACCAGAGCAGTACAAGTAGCATGAATATTACCTACCAAGAGTGAGGTATGTGGCTGCGCAATGCAGGTCATATACCTCAACTCAAGCTCCCTATGTTATAAGTATTCCAGAAGCATGCAGGAGATGACTCAGAATACTGGATAAGTGCATGTTTCAAGATATGTTTAACTCATTGGAACGAGGTTTAGAAAATACTACTCAGCTCATTTTCTAGTTACATATACATAAGACTACATAATGCTTTCATGGCTGAAAATTAGGACTGATTACTCTGTATTTTATATTACTCTTAGTATGTGGACAAATAAGCTTGATATTTATATATAGTCTATCATGATGAAGAAATCAAAGACTGTCTATAGGTGGAGTAGAGACACCCTCCAGAGAAAATAGCAGGTCTGGAAATCTCTGAGTTGAGCCTGGTAAGCTTTTAGGGTCAAAGAGTGTTCACAACCTGTCCTGACTAACTGAATTGTTAAGAAGATACTCTTTAATTAGAGAAGTGAAAGTAGTATAACTATTTGTATAAATAATAGGCCTCTCTCTTGATGGTTGAAAAATCATTGAGCTATAGAAAAAAGACTTTAACAATATTCTAAGTTATTGAGTAATAATTAAACTCTTTAATATTTGAATATTCTTTATATTCTTACTTTTACCAGACAATTATCTGAGAGCCTTCCTGAGTATTAATCTGTTTTCTCAAATATCCTTGACCAACTAATAGTCAGCTTGGAATCCTACTATATTAGCTATCCCGTAACAACTCATAACCCTCAAACAGTTCAAATATTCCTTCCACAACATCTCTTCATATGTATTAACAACCATTTGTTTCAACAATTATTATATTCATCCTTCCTAATACTGAATTTCTTCAAGATTCCTTCCTTTCCTAAGAGTAATGATAATAATAGTTAGACTCTTGAATAAAGTTAGTTAATAATCCCCCCTTTCTACAGCTTCCCAGTTGAACAGATGAGAAATTGTGAAAATTAAAGGTCAGAAATATAGTGCCTTGATTGACTCAAGTACACCAAACTCTGCAATCAAAGTATTAGAGTCCCAATTGCTATTTCCCCATCTTTTCTACTGGAGACTGTATTTCTAACCTTTGACCACCTCTGATCTAACAGACTAAACACAAATTTCCAGTAGAATAAAATTATTATTTATTCTTTGTAGAAATTTCCAAACTTAAGAAGAGTACTGGAACCCTTCCGAGATGTCGGTGTTTGAATAATTGCTATATAAATTGTATATTATCAGTATACAATGTTTTTAATAAAGTTAAATTAAATAATTAGGCCATTTTAGAGGAGAAAAAATAAAAATATCAACCCACATTTCAAAATATAGTCAATTTTTCAAATATCCTATGAGTTCCGCTGTATTGTATTTCCATAAAAACACACCCAGTATGGCTTGTTACTATCACAAGTTAGTAAATTAATATCAAGCAAATAATTAGAACTGATAGATTTCTTACTGGAAGCACTGCTGCCATACTCGAAAACAGTAATCAAACAGAGAATGGCCATACGCTGCCCACTCCGATGTTTCCATTCATAAATATTTGTTATAATGTGAATCATAACATCCCAAAATCCCTTACAAACTCCTCTCAATTGGGATTATTTCATCATACTCCACAATGGTATTCGATAACCATGTGGATAAACTGCTTTAATATTATCCCTGATGCTGGATAATAATAATATCCACCTCTCAGGAGGATGTATCTGTACAAACTTGAATAATTGACCCTGTTGTCAAAATATTCATAATTCCTCCTCGTTAAATTATCTGGGAGGTGGGTGCACTGCAAAAAACTAAATCCCTTTAGTCCACACTTGTAATAATAATAATAATAATAATAAATAAAAAAGCCAGAGCTTACCAGTAAAAGCAACTCCAACGTCCTTGTGTGAAGTTTCAATTATTCATGTTCTTACTTTAAAAACATGAATAAAAGTATATTATACCAAGATAATAATAATAATTATAAATTGGTATATAAAGAAGGAAAAGGTCATGGAGAGGATGGACCAGATGTGAGGTGAGAGAAGTATGATAAAATAATGATTACCATAAGGAGGAGGAGGAGGAGGATGATGATGATGATGATGATATTGTTGTGTTAGAATTGATGTTGAGCGGAGAGGGAAAGAGAAAGACGAGACTGGGGGGATACGCTTGTATACGCCTTGAGCTCTAAGATGATCTTCCTTTTTGGGCAATGTTATTTATCTTATCGGCTATCGTATCATGATGATATTTTTGGCCGACAAGATTGGCTCTAGAATGGGTATTGTATCTACGAGCCCTATTCTCCGCCCCTAGCCGCACGCATGTTGTAACATTAAACATTTAGAAACTTCTCCGCTGCATGTGCACCCTGCCAGACCGCTCGCTCTACGCATCTCCTTATACGATTCGGTGTGTCGGTACATCACCTTTCTATCTGATCCGGACATCGATAATTGTCGGGCGGATGAGGTGGGCTAAGGTATGACGATTGAATTCTCTATATAACTCCCTGAACTCGCTAACATGCAACTGCAAAATCTCGCTGACCTCCCAGCAAGGGTGCTATGGATGAACAAACGTGCATATATCCCACTAAATTATCGCAGCTTTCTCTATACATGAAGTTAAGGGGCTAACTCCTAACAACCCGGGGCCTGCCAGGCAAGGTGAATTCCGTTCTTCATGATTCCCGGTGGTCATTCAGTGAAATCTATTAATTGGCGCTTGGCCTGGAATGCTTTATACTCGTCTAGGCACTTCCTTGTCGTTGAATGCTGCTCCCCTAGGACCCTACATAACCCCGTACACACGTTCCGATATGCATTATCAGCGTCAGCACTCTGCCCACACTTTTCGTAGAGATTTGCTAGGCGCCATAAGCTTGTGAGAGTATCTGTAGCGTCCTCTCCCAAGACCTTCTCCCGACCTTCCAAGGCCCGTAGGTGTAAGATTTCAGCCTCATCATATCGCCCTTCCTGCTGCAGCACAAAGGCCAGACCGTCGAGAGCTTCTAGTGTATCCGGGTCCTCGGGACCTAGGACCTTTCCCATGATCTTCAGTGCATCCCGGAGCATTTCTTCCGCTTCGTCGTACCTCTCCTGGTCCCGGAGCACTGCAGCAAGGATGCTATGGCTGACTAAAGTGCCCGGATGATCTGGTCCTAGTATTTTCTCGTAGAATTTGACTATCCGCCGACTACTCACTTCTGCCTCGTCGTATTTTCCCTCGTCTTGCAGCATTTGCGTAAGATTGTACAGAATCATTGGCATATCCGGGTGATCTGGCCCCTCGTTCTCCTCAAGAATCTCTATGGCCAGCCGAGCAGTGGCTGCTGCTTCGTGGTATTTCCCCTGATCACGTAGCGATCCGGCTAGGTTATTCATGCTTGCTCGAGTGAGTTGGTGCTCCGCTCCAAGTGCCTTCTCACATCGCTCATATATACGGCGGTTCAATGCTTCCGCTTCGGTGAATGTTACTCTCTTTCCCTCCTGCAGTGCTTCTGCAATCTTGTGCATAATCAGTAGAGTGCGTGCGTCGTCTTGCCATAGAGCCTTCTCAAATGCTTCAAGTACCCGCCGATACAGCACTTCTGCTTCACTGTGCTTCCCTTGACCTTCCAACGCAGATGCTAGATGGAAGACAGTCTCTAGGGTATCAGGGTGATACGGCCCAAGCACCTCCTTTCGACCTTCCAGTGCGCGCCGGCATAGTACCTCCGCCTCCTCGTACTTTTCCTGAAATTCTAACACTTCACCGAGGAAAGCTACACTCTCTAGGATGTCCCGATGGTCGTGTCCGAGCACAATCTCTCTACCTTCCAACGCGGATCGATATAGTTTCTCTGCCTCCTCGTATCTTCCCTGAAAGTGGAGTGCCACGGCCAACCCGTTTATGCTGCTCAAGGTGTCCGGATGGTTTGCGCCCAGTGCCTTTGTTCTTCCAATAACTGCGCGCCGATATTCCACTTCCGCCTCCTCGGCGTGCCCTAGCTCAAGAAGAATTGAGGCCAAGAGAGCAATCCTCGACCAATATTCCGCGCCATACTTGGTGGTCCGTAGAGGGGAAAAAATGTACCGGAAAAAGCGACGCAAACCCCACCAAATGGAAGCCCCACTACTCTCCTCGCGAAGTTTTATACACCGTCGGATTTGAGCTTCAGCGGTGTCGGGCCGAGCAGCCTCCTTAAGGTACAGCGCCATGCGAAAGCAAACCTCCTCTGCCATAGGACTTGTTGAGTTCTCTGTGACAGCCAGCGCGTGAGGGAGATAATCGGCACACTCTTGGAGTAGCTCGTGCTTGTAATTAGGAAATAACTGCCAAATAATCTCCAGAGCCTTGTCCTTCCAGCTAGACACTTCCTCCTCCGAAAGGTATTCCTGAATCGAATGCTGTACCAGCCTATGAAGCTCATAAACGGGCCGGCCCGCTTTATCTTTTCCGCCGATAACTAAGGAAAGCCGGACCAATTTTCCAATAGCGTCATCAAGAGAACCCTCACTCTGTACCCTGTCTAGGTTGTATCGTTCCAAGAGTCGTTCCGGGATTTGGTTATGATCGAAGAAAGCAAACAGTCGCAGGATATCCGCAGCGAAAGGCATCTGCCCTTTTAGTTGGTCGAAAGTGAGAAAGTATGTGTTCAGAATGCTTTCCGCCACGTCCACCTCCCGTCGTATATCGCGAAATTCTGAGGGCAGAAGCTTCCTTTCTTCACTCTTTTCTTTGAGTTTATCCCAATACTCGGACGGTGACATACTTTCCTCCCTCATCAGAGATACAGCGCCCACAATCGCCAGCGGGAGGTAGTCGAGCGAACGAAGTATAAGCGCCATGGCTTTTTTGTCGGCCTCACTAAAACCTTTCGGGTTCTCAAGACGGCTCAAAAACAGCGCCCGGGCATCACCCTCTTTCATTTCCCCAATTTCGATGATTTTGCAGCCTTGTCGCTCAGCTACTCGGTGAGATCTCGTGGTGAATATAACAGTTCCTTTTGACGCTCGTGGTAAGAACTCGGATATCTGGCTATTTTCGCTGTCGTAATCCGCTTCGTTGTCGGCGCCGTCGATAACCAGGACCCAGTCTCCACTAACGGGGCTCTCGAACCAATCCCTCACAGCTTTCAACAACTCCCTTTCCTCGTTTGCCGCGATTCTGTGGGAAATTTTTGCATACGGCAGGACGCATCTAAAGTCCTCGCTAAATCGCAAAAAGTCGTTTCCACGCACCCAAAACACACTGTGCCTATCCGCGTGCTGGTAAGCGTACTCAATCGCAACCTGGGTCTTCCTAGTAGCCGTCAGTGCATATTCTCCACAGTGCGGCGGACCGCATACTAAGATGCGCGATTTATATATACCCAATGCCTCCTCGACCGCGAAGTGCGAGTCTAACATGCTCCCCATTTCCCACCGTCTTCTGGATACGCTTCAGCGAATCCTCGCGCCCGACGAAGTTGTTATTTCTATCATAAGGGACTTTCAGGTATCGGTTGGACCCTTCTCCTATTTCACATCCGAGCAGTCAGTGGTCTTGATTCGGGTGGTTAATCGATCGGGAATCGCGCTGTTAGTTACCCTTCGTTTCCTCCTCGCCTAATGGTCGGGCACGCACAGCTCCACGATTACGCCGTACAGAATTCTTGAAAACGGGGTCGCCATTAAATATTTTGTTGAAACTCTTACTGTCACCATAGTCGCCAGTGATTCCGCTTTGGATGGTAAGAGTTCTGGTCGTATGTTAGTAGTCGCCCCTATGGAAACAGTGGAGTAATATACTAACCGATCCATTAACGCAGACGCACAATGCCGGTTATCAGTTCTCTCAGCCGGGAGAGTAAGTCAAAGGGGCCCGTATATATGAGTATATCGAAAAACTGGGAGACCCGCGTCATGAAGGGAATCGCAGGTAAGTGGGATGGAGCGAGCTTTTAGCGGTGGGCCTAACCTTCGCATAGTTGAGGATAATTTTCGCTCTTTCGCCATTCTCCTGAACAGCAAACATATGTTTGTTGTAAGCCCGGCTGGTGGGCGTCAAGTGCCACGTACCCATACATCACGCGTGTTCCTGCATCTCCAACTTTACTGGATATCCTTTGGACTGCAGCACAAATCACCATTTAGCACTCGGAACGTTCCTAGTTTAATTGCCAAGCGTTGAGCTATTTTTGGTTATCTCAAAGAAGAGCCTCAATCTTACTTCCCCCGGACAGCGGGGTGGGGTGTTTGGGCTCCACCGTACGAATAACCTTTGTGATTATCCCTAGGATGCTCTGATTCGGTTTGGTGTTCATCTGATTTGTACGGTACATTGGGGTATCCATATCACTGCAGTGGCAGAGGTGGCTCAAGTTGGCTACCCCGCGAATACTTACCCCAGCAGGGTAGGGTCCCTTGTCCCCTTCCGGTAAGGCTTCGCATCTAACTGTAGTAAATGCTACTCCATTACAAGTACAGTACCCGTAGAAAGTAAAACCCCCATTGCGGGTAATCCAGAACCTACGCTCAACATGTTTTCGCAAATAAACAGGCCTCGTCGTATGCCGCTTGGTCGTCCGGCCATCTAGCTACGATGGGGGGACACCTTATATAGATGCTAAGGGGGGGGGATCTCGCTCCCTTCCCACCATCATCACTCACACCATTCTCTACCCTCCACGAACCGCCCCTAGCTTCAATCGACGAAAAAAAGAAAAAAAAGTTCTACACCACTCCAAATCTTTTATCAACATGTTTTCACTTCACTTCGCGATTCTCATCCTCTCATCCTTCCTGATCCTTTCAACGCTCTGCGTGCCACAGGGAGTCACGGAAATTATTCGACCGCCAGGGGCCTCGCCTCCGGGATGCATCGATAGCTACCTAGGAGCCTTCAGCATCCAAGACGTCGATCATTCAGGCCCGGGTACCGAAACCGCATGCTCCCAACCAGACTCTCTAAGGGTGGTTCTCGACAAGGGCCTCTTGGTCGATCATCTCGGTCGGATTGGCTCCATCGTTGCCAACCGGCAGTTCCAGTTTGATGGACCCCCTGCCCAAGCGGGGGCTATTTATACTGGGGGTTGGTCCCTTTGCCCGGATAACTTGATCGCCTTGGGGCCGCAGAAGCTGTTTTATGCCTGCCCAAGCGGTGACTGTAAGCTACCCGAGAATTTCAAATAGGGAGGGGTGGTGGGTATATTATTGACACGTGTGCAGTTGATAATATCTACGACACCATGATTGCATACCATTGCAGGCCGATGTTTTTGAAGTTTGTCCGGTTGGTGGAGTGTTGATTGGTTGGTTGGTTGCTCGGTCACCTTCCGGGGAAATTTTTAATGTGGGTGAGATGAGATTCGCCAGGGCGGTGGTGTTACTATTATACTGGTGGCGAGGGACGTTTGATCCCCTGGAGGGGTTTATAGACGAAGTATAGACCGTCTTTTCTTGTGAATATTATTATGGAAGGCTGGTTTACCATGCGGATATGATCGTTTTAGACTTCCGAGTGATTCAAGATGACGAATGAGATACACAACAACACGCAGTAGAGAGTGAATTGCAAGAAAGAAAAAGAATAACCAAGGAAACCCAAATCAGTAACATATTATACCCCGTTCAACAACAATCCCATCATCCCCTTCCCCCCCTTCTAACATGACCCTCCCTCCCTCAAACTTCACAACCCATCCAAGTTCTTCTCACCAGGCTTCGAAGCCTTATCCCTGGCAGCTTGATCGAGAGGGCCCACAGGATTACTACTGAGGCCACTAGTCTGACTCTCCGGACTCTGATCCACCTGCTCCCCACGAGCCTTCCCACCAGACGGTGCGCCAATCTGCGGCCCGGATTGGCGTTCGGGAGGGGGCGATTGACGGCTGCTTTTTTGGGAGGACATTTTTTGGTCGTTTTTTTATTTCGTTCGGAGGTGGAAGGATCAAGAGAAGTGACTGGTACAATATCGTTTTCGAGGCCGATTGAAGAGGAAAATGGGTTTGGGATGTGTGCTATATAGAGGATTTGGGGGAGCTGCGTAGTTGTGATGTCATACCTTTGTTGCAAGTAACTTGTGTATTATGAGATCTTATTGTCCAAGCGCCGGTACTGGTGTGGAAGACGTGTGTATTTCCTTTTCAAGGGGGGGGAGGGGTGTCGGCCATGCTGTGGCGAGGAGTCTAGGTGTGAAGAGACGCTCTGTAACCTGAGCAGGGTATTCGAGCGCCGGGGGGTGGGAAGTGGGAAAATTGACTTGACAGTAGGATCGTGTAACCGGCGATCACAGAGGAAGCAAGAGTGATGAAGCAAAACCCAATGGCCGTAGAAACGAGACATTGTCTATCTCAATGTTGCCGGGGGTTCAATCATTTAACTATGGGATTAGCAGAAGTAGTCTCACAATATTTGTTGACACTTGGGGACTCGAATGGCATCGGGAGTAGAGGGCCCTATTGTATTGCGAGAGGCGATAAATCAATTTGGATACCGGAGCGATGCTGGACTACCCAAACTACTATTTACAGGCTGGCGAAGTTGAAGTGAAGTGAAGTTAAGCAAACTAGACAAGACTAGACTAGACTACCGTAGACAGCTGGACGAGGCCGACCTAATAACGGCACGAAAACAATTGAAAGACGAGAAAAGAAAGGAAGAAAACCAGACCCCCATCCCATCAGACGCCATTCCCACTCATCATCTCAAATCAGAGCTTAAGCATAAGCACCCTTCTCCTTGCTCCCAGTTCCCAAGTCCTTCGCAGAATCGGCCACGTCCTTGGCGGCCTCCCCAAATTGGTGCTGCGCAGAGTCACCCTTTGTCTCCTTTGCGCCCATATCACACCCCACACAAGCGCACTTTCCAGCCTCGCAGCTACAAGCCCCTGAATTACCGCCACAAGCACAAGTAGTCTTCTCAGGCCCAACAAGTGGTCCTCCATCCGCGCTCTTCCGGTTCTGCTGCTTCCTCAATTCCGCCAACCTCTTTGCTTCGTTGTGGATATCCATCAAGCTCTTCCCACCCTGCTCGTAGAAGGTCCGAACCCTTTGGCCGGTCGGGGTTCCGAGCGCTCTTTCAAAGTAGGTTTGAAGAGTATTCTTAGCGCCTAGAGCGCGGTCCGAAACATGATACTGGGTGTCGACAGACCTAGCGGTATTCGTAGCATGAACACGCGAGTCGACGGCCTGCAATGCCGAATTCAGCGTGCTCAAGAAGCGGCTCGAAATCCCATGCTTAGAGTCCACCTCGATTCCCTTCTGCAACGCGGAATCACCAATGACGTATCCGTGACTGAGGTACTCCGCTAGAATCGCGGTTTTGGGCTTGTCTTCCTGTTGAACGGTGTCCTTCGCAGGATCCTGGTCGGCGTCGCCACGAGCGAGGTGGCCCTGTGCGAGCTCGTCGATGGAGTGTGTGGCTTCCACGTGAACCGGGTTGGTGCCGAGCTTTGTTCCGTCCAGGAGGAGGGCGGTTTTCGCAGCGGGTTCGCGCTCGTAGGTTACCGTTGCCGAGAGCGTGGCCTCGGGGTCCGAGCTGCTGGGCGTGAGGACTAGGTTTGTGATTTTGCCGCAGAAGGAGAAGAAGTCCCGGACTTCCTTCTGGGTGGTCTCATGCGAGATGTTGGAGACGTGGACTGTTGTTGATGACATTTTTTGGCTTTTGGCTTCGGAATTTGTTTGTCTCGGTGTTGGTTGGGGAAGTGAGAGAAAAGTGTTAAAGCTTTGAATATGGTCGGTTTGTTTGACTTTCTCGGGGTGGTTGGAATAATTACCGGTGAGGGATAATTTTGTAGAGAAACGGAACACTCTCTACCTTTATAGTTTGCTTTTCACATTGGCTTGCTTGTCAGCCCTGCTTTCTTCGCTTGGATGGCGGGGGTGTGCCGAGAGTGGTGTGGTGATGCCTTACGTCATCGTGTCTTTTGTGGCCATGTGGCTGGTGCTCAAGACAGAAGGTTCTTGCCACTTATGCCACTATGCCAAGAGTTGGTTCCCTTTTTGGAATGGTTCTCATCCTGAGTCGGCCCTGCAGATTTTTTGGCTCTCGGAAGGGCTAGCAGGTTTGCCCTGGTCTTGGCTTTCACATGCGAGAAAACTCGTTTTCCTACTTTCGAGAAGATGACGAAAAACAGGTAGCTAAGCGAGTTTTAACTATGGCTGTGGCGGAGCAGGGTAGCTTCGTATGCTCCGAGATGTCGGAGGTGTTATCATGGCAAGCTTTTCTATGGAGGAGGGTGTTTACCAGCGCTGGTCGATTGGGGAGCTGGGCGTGGGATATACGTGGGCAATTACGAGGGCGCCGCTTGCACTGCCCTCAATAACTTTGTCCTTGTTTTGCGAATGGCGGAAACGAGTATCGGGAGAGCCGAGATAACTATAGTTTCGATGGGGGTTTTTGGGTGCTAATGCCAAAGGACTTAATGGAGTGGCTAGGACTGAGCCGCAGGCCACGACGTCCTACCTAAATTTACTCGAGCACGGCACTCAGCAGGGTCCGTAAACCACTTCTGCTAGAGATATGTTGGAGAAGAAGGGCAATGTTTCTGGTTGCCACTCGTAATGGCCCCAAGGGCCCCAGCAAAGAAATCCAATCCGGCCGAGATCTGCGCAATCAAGTCACTTTGCCACAGGTCTTGAAAGTGGCAGAGGGATTGTGGATCTCGCAATTCTTGGCTGCACTGAATTTCGTCTTCACCTCTAGTCTAAAGGATACTGTACTCGAGTATAGTATAGCCTCGAGCAAAAAGTGACCGGAAAAACCACTAGTTGTAACTAACCACTTTTTTCCGATCATTTACCCTCCCTCACACCCAAGTACGGGTGCCGTACTAGTAAAACCCTTTGGATAGGATTGGTTTGACAGGTTAACAGAATTGCGGATAAGTTACTAGCAAATGCGATCTAACACATCTAATGGGGCGATCTTATGCTATTCCAGGGAAACGTTAATCCTTCCCAGGAGCTTTTGATTCAGGATCCAAACATCACAGGCCTGACGGATTTCAAGAGACTTTATGATACTGTAGTTAACGATCAAGAAGGGTGCAACCGCGCCAAATTTCCTGTTGAGATTGTGTAAGGTTCGGGCAGCTCTAAATCCGGCAGCATTCCGACTGCATGGCTATTACTGGTATTGAAGGCCCGATACTACTGTAGCTCAACACAAGATTTTGCGTAATATTCTTTTGGATACCACGGTACCGTCTCATCTCATGGGAGCGGGATTTATCACCTGAACATATAGATCAAGGATTTATAGGCATTAACAAATGGATCTTTTAAGTTACTACTTTTATTGTAAAACTACCATAGTTTCGTCATCTGACTTCTTATCTTAATTTACTTCAATTTGATTTTTCCATTCAGAAATATTTAGAATTCCAGCAGCTAAGTGATTTTTGGTTTTTTTATAGTTTTTATACCAGGAGGATTATCCTTTAGAGATATTAGATAAAGAAATGATTATATAGTATCTTTGTAGTATCATAGAATTAAGGATTGATCGATCCAGTAATGATCGCAAGATAGCATTTTATTCTGCATTCCAAAATATGCGTTTAATCTTCTCGGCTCCCCTGTACTGTACTCACGTTTTGGTAGATCAAGGTGTGGGTTGGGATGCTCTGGGCCATTGCTGGATAAGCAACCACTTTGAGAGTAAATGCTGTTCGATGTTTATAAAATATCTTTTAGGCATTGAGATAGGTAGGTTCAAAGATTGGAGAGTAGGTAGGCGAAGGAGAGGGAAAGGGGGAGGGGGGGTGTCCCCAAACGGCAGGGGGTGTCCAGGAGGGGTTTGGAGAGGGGGTGCGAGCTGAGTTAATCAGGGATAGATATACAGAAACTGTAGTGAATGAGATAGAGCGAATTGTGCAGAAGGGAGCTGCTGCAGAATTGTGTTTGGAGACTAACCTGGAGATACTATGGTTACCAGAGACTAGAGGAGTGCGACAATCACGTAACTCCGGGGGGTAGGGGCGAGTAGGAGCTGTGTTAGACTGATAGTCTGGCTCGTCGGCGATGGAGGTGCTATCAATCGTGTGCTCGTGTGTTGACGGAAGGAGAGGTTCTGGTGTGTATTCTCTATGGAAGTTGCTAGCTACGGTTCACCTTAAGTATGATAGTGCAAACTCTGCTCGTACATGTGATAGCCCTATGTCTCCGCATACCCTATACATCCGTTCCTGCCCCAGAGCATTCCTGATGTCCACACTTCGGTGTTCCTTCATACATGTGAGCGCTCCCCTTGCTTCCACTATCTCTGCTCCCAATAGAGTGCTCCACTACTGGGATTATTATGCCATCAGTCGGATCAAAGTCGTTCAGTGCGAGCAGTAGCTCCTCCGCGTCCTCGGATACACTAAAAGAGCCGGTCCAGAGTGGTGTTCGGCCGAGGTTGAGTGGCTTGTTGAGATTGACGTCGCTCCGTAAGTAGCTTCACCACGCCTACATGCCGTTTGTAACAAGCACACCATAGTGGCGTTTGGCCCTGGTTGTTTGGCTTGTCGAGATTGAGGTCATCCCGTGTGAGCAGTAGTTTCACCACTGCCGCATGCCCATTGTAAGTAGCGGTCCAGAGTGGTGTTCGGTCATCGTCAGTTGGCTTGTCGGGATTGACATTGTCCCGCGCAAGTAGCAGTTTCACCACCATCAAATGCCCACCGTAAGAAGCTGTCTAGAGAGGTGTTCGGCCATCATTGCTTGGCGCGTCGGGATCGACATCGTTCCGCCCGAGGAGTAGTTCCACTACAACCCAATGCCCACCGTAAGAAGCGCTCCAGAGTGGGGTTTGGCCATCGATGTTTGGCTTGTCGGGATTGACATTATTCCGTGACAGCAGTAGTTTCACCACCCCATTATGCCCACTGTGAGAAGCGCTCCACAGTGGTGTTTCACCGCGATTGTTTTGCTCATTGGGATTGACATCGTTCCGTCCCAGAAGCAGCTTCACCACCCCTTCGTGCCCGAGGTAAGAAGCGGCCCAGAGTGGGGTTTGACCATGCTTGTTTTGCTTGTTAGGACTAATATCTTTCCGTGAGAGCAATAGTTGGACCACCCCCTCATACTGGCGGAAAGAAGCACCCCAGAGTGGCGTTTGGCCCTTGTTGTTTGGTTTGTTGGGATTGATATCGTCCCGCGCGAGCAGTAGTTTCACAATTCCCTCATGCCCATTGCAAGAAGCGGTCCACACCGGTGTTCGGCCGTCGTTAGTTGGCCTGTCGGGATTCACATCGTTCCGTGCGAGCAATCGTCTCACTACCTCCTCATGCCCACTGAAAGAAGCTTCCCAGAGCGGTGCTTTGCCATAGTGGTCTGGCTTGTCGGGATTGACATCGTTCCGTGCAAGCAGTAGTTTCACCACCTCCTCATGCCCACTGTAAGCAGTGGTATGGAGTGGGGTCAGGCCTTCGTCGCTGCACTTGTTGGGATTGACATCGTTCCGTGCAAGCAGTAATTTCACCACCTCCTCATGCCCACCGTAAGCAGCGGTATGGAGTGGGGTTAGGCCTTTGTCGCTGCACTTGTTGGGATTGACATCGTTCCGCGCAAGCAGTAGTTTCACAACCCCTTCACGCCCATGCCGAGAAGCGATCCGGAGTGGTGTTCGACCCTTGTTGTCTGGCTTGTTGGGATTAACATCGTAGCGTGCGAGAAATAGTTTCACTATCCCCACACGCCCAGTGAGAGAAGCGCTCCATAGTGGGGTTTCACCATTGTTGTTTGGCTTGTCGGGATTGACCTCGTTCCGTGTGAGCAACAGTTTGACCGCCCGCTCATGCCCGTGAATAGAAGCAAGCCAAAGCGGGCTTTCGCCATCATTGCTTTGCTTGTCGGGATTGATACCGTCGCCTGCGAGCAGTTGTCTGACTACTCCTTCGTTTCCTTGTTGAGCAGCCCACATAAGTGCTGTAAAACCCATACAGTCCCTTTGGTTGATATCACAACCCTCCCTCTGTATCAAAGCCACGACATCCTCAATCCCAAAGTAGGATGCCCAGTGCAAACTAGGCCAATGGTGATGGGGAAGTGAACAATAATGGAAACTACTTATTTTTTGGACAAGTAAAGTAGTAGATATATGATTGCCACCACGGTTTAATAGCTCCAGTGCAAGTGATATCGAGTGATCCGAGGTTTCCGCTTTAGCGTGGCGACCCTAATACAAAGAAGAATATTTGAGAAATGGCATGTCTGCAAAGGCTGAAACGCTGTTGGCAGGGATACCACTGACCAGCTTGTAATTTAGATAGGTCAAACATTTCTCGCCAAGTGTGGTGTGGGCATTAGGCAAGATACCAGGTTGGGAGAGGTATTCTTGAAGAGTGTAGTGGATGAGCCGGACTGTGAATGTCTCCGGGTCAACGATAGCAAGCCCTAGGCACGACCCAATCACTGTTTCTTGGTGCCGGATATTCTCAGGGTCTAGATCCGGTGAGTCTATATCTACTGCGAGAGCGTGACAGAGCTCGTCAATCCGAAAGGGCCGCTCCGCGTGGGATACCCACATCAGCACCTCCATCCCAAGCCGCGATCTGTCTCCCTTCTGCTCTCTTATCCGCTGCAGTGTTCGGGCATACACACTGTCGAGGCCCACGCCCGTTGTCGCCATCTTTCGCAACATCTGCTTTCTGCTCGCTAATGAGGTCTGGCCCAAGATTGCCTCCATATTTAATGCAACAAGTAGAAACCTGAGCACAATATTAATAAGGGATTCGAATTCGGAATCGAAGTGGTCCAACTCACATTCCCGAAGCTCTTTCCAACATTCTTTTCACGATATCGTTTTTCAGATCCTCTGTCATCAAGCTTGGATCTTGGTCATCATGTGGCTTAGGTATTTGGTGATATCTCCTTGGTCGGGCACGATTAGGATAGAATAGGCCCTGTTGGTGAGATGCATATCGAGTTCAGCGCGAATGTGCGGCCTCCCCGTAAGAAATACCCGCACATTTGGCGCATCTTGAACAATTTGTCTCAACGCGCGCAGGAATTCAATTCGATGCTGTGGAAGCACCTCGTCCACTGCGTCGACACAAAGGTATACTACCTCAGTGGAACTGATTACCTTGACAAATAGTTTGACTATCTCCGGCAACCGCAGACCGTCGCCACCTTCCTGCTTCGACTTGTCAAAAGCACTTTTGATTTCGCTCGGGATCCTCGGCGCTCTCAACGCTGCCTGCCGAACAAAGCTCCCTATCAGATTCACCGTTGATTGGTCCCCTTGTGCCTGGTAATCGCAATAGAGAAATATAACGGCGATATTCTGTTCACGAGTTTGCTCCCGCAGGGTGTCTATTACTAACGAACTGATTTTATCGCTAATCAGCATCATTCCCTATTCTGAGAGAATACTCCCGCACCTTATATAGGTCTTTCCAACCCCTGGTGCTCCATAACACAGCAATGTAGAATCCACGGACTCATCCCGGTTTTTGCACCATGACTCGAACTCACTTCTATGGAGAACCCATTCTCCAATACCATCAAGGCGACGGTTTCTCACATTCCTGTGCCTTTTATGGGGTTCGAGTGGAGATAACCATTCTTGGATCCGCAAAGATTCTTCCTCTATTCCCACGTTGATGGTGTTATTGTAGCTGTTTAACACATTCCCAACGTTCGAATTCGAGTCCCCATAAAAGGTATTAGTCATGCGATAGTCGGCACGGGTGTTCAACAGCCCATACTGCCACGGGCTATGGTTATGCCACCCTCCGTTCCTCGCCGGTGATGTACTCATAGCGGATAAGGTTCGTAATAGGTGAGAAGATAGTATAGAAGTGCTATAGGGCAACCCGTCGCCAATGTCGATGGGCCCCTTGAACACTTGGACAAGGTGAAGCGAGGCTCGCCCCGTACTGGTATTGATGTCACGCAGGCGGGCGGGCCCTAGCCAATCAATTTCACGCCAAGAGTGTAAATTTCACTCTGCCTGAATACCTGGTGTCGGGGGTCTTCCAAACTTCCCCTATTGCGGATGGTGTGCCAAAGGAACCGTATCCCGACCCCGGAGTGTATAACTGTGATCTTCTGATACGCCGCACGATAAATAGAGGGATCCAGCAGGAAATATAATCTCGACCAAAAATGCCAAGCATGACAGGACAGACCTGATGTGAAGCTTGAGAAATTTTTGAGATCTAGCACTGGGGACAGGATGCTAAGACGACCCGAAGACAAGCAGGCGACAACCTGAGACCTGATACCGGTATGGCTTAAGTTGTCGTAGTATGATATCCCGGGATCGTGGGTAGAAATGGTAGCTATCATACCATAGCAATTGTGGTTCAGATCTCGCCTTGGCCATTGTTTACATCTTGGTATTTCTTGCCAGGATAACCACTGCAGCGTTGCTACGGGGTTTGCACTAGGGCACGGCATCCCGCCGAGGTTCAAGTCAACGCGGGTGAGTGCAGCTCTGGGTCACAATATTACTATCAGCTTTGTGTCTGATGGCTTAGTCAAGCTTTCTTCATGCGGTAATCCTCTCACCAACCGCTTCATCCTCGTAAGGGTAAATTTGTGCAATTGTATTCTAAGCTGCTTCTATTGTGTCACCCAATCCGTCGCACCTCATCGACTTCCATCGTCCTCCGGCTATACCCAGATGAGATCGGGGAGAAAATAATATAAGAGGGGTCTAGAAAACTATGTATAATACAGGCGCATAATAGGGAAGAGGAAAAAAATAACTGTGGCAACCCGCCTTTAAGAATAAAGAAACGCAATGAATAGAAAATAAAGAGGTCCGAAGAAATACCGACCTAGAAGTATTGGAATTCCGCCCCGGTAGAGGATTCCAGCCGCCGTACAATCAAGAAAATTTCAGAGGAAAATGCAAATCCAGTAGGATAAAAACAGAATGGAAGCGCAAATTCCATGAATGAGTGCCGAACAAAGGGAGAGAAAAAAAGAGAGAGAAAAAAGAAAGAAAAAAGCCAAACACACCGATCGCAAAGATGAAAATAAAAGTGCAGAATAAATAAACAACCCAGGAACTCCGGACGGCAAAATGTCGAAGAAGAAGAAAAAGAACCTCCCCTAGTAATGACTGTAATGCCCCGGAATCCTCAACCTGCATTTCTCACAATCAGCTAAATACCCCATCCTGAACAACGGCTTCCGCTTCTCCCTCTCTCTACCCCCCTCTTTCTCCCTCCCCGTATCGGAGGCCTCTTTCATTTCCACATCGCCTTCCCCTTCACCCCCATCACTAACCGGCGTTGGAGGCCCAATAATAACTGAATACGGAGCGTGCAATCCATCCATGTCCATATCCTGACTGTTGTTGTTATAAAAAGGACTCTGAGCCTCGACCGGGGGAGAAAATACGTAGGAAGCTTCGGTCGCGGTGGTAGTTGTTGGTGGTGTAACGGTTAACTGTGTAGAGGGGAGGGATGCGTGCGTTCTAAGCTGGAGTTTTGATCGTCGTTTCTGTTTTAATCCATAGTTAGATAAATGGGAGGCAGACGGGAAGAAGACGAAAAAGAGAGAGAGGAGGGGAAGAAACTTTTGTAGTAGGAGGGGAACAACCCCCCAAACAACCTATAGCTGCTACTGATCCGTCCAGCATTCCGCGAGAAGATGCAAGGATGCGCTCATCTTCCCCATCGTCTTCTAGGCGAGCTCGCTTGAGCATATTTGCCGTCTGGTGATGATGTTGTGAACAAGATGCAACGAGGTTCGTGATGGCGGTAGCTCCTCCCCACGGGTGTTCTAAGGTTTGCCCACTCTCCCCTGAAGGGACGCCGCCGTGTGTGTTGTCGAGCATTGTGGAGGTTGTATGACACAAGGAGTTTGGAGGGAGGATTGGCTAATTAATTGGGGCAGTGTGAAGAGAACAAGAAAAAGAAATAGTAAAGCACGTGATCCCGTGTTCCTTGGCGGTCTCGTCATCTCGTGTAACAAACACATTGTTTCACTCCACCTCTGGTTGACAGCGGGGACGGATGTTTCCGCCTTCCACCCTAATCCCCCCGCACACGGGCCAGGTACGCGAGCAGGTGTATGTTGGCAGGCAACAGACGAGAAGTTTGCGGCACCGGACTCGTATACTGTACTCGGCGTGATAGCATGCTACCTTATTAAGACCTCCTCGGTATACGGTCCCAGCACGAGCTACCATTACCCGCGCTCTTCCAGGGAAGCTGAAATGCAAGAAAGTGTCGTAATCTTTATGCATAGATCCAACTTGGGCTTTTCTGCCGACGGGAGGAAAGGCGCACGGACCAACTTGTTCGCCGGAAAGTCAAGGTCTCTGATATGTGGATGTCCGAGATGACACATTTTTCTTGGAGCAATACTATAAGCTACTATCTTAAGCACCAGGCTCATTATTCTAGATAATTCGCGTCGAGGGAAGCTTGGGCGCTGAGGTTGGGTCTAAGTCAGTTGAGTCTCCCTATCTGCGCAAGGGTTAGGATACCCGTACAACAAGCGCGGCGCAGCAGAAGCAAGGTTATTGCAAAAGGCTTCGGCACTATCAGCGCAAAAGCACACAGCACTATTCAAGCGCTTAATATTTAGTTCTCATGATGACATCTCACAGTAAGACTGCACCTCCCTTAGCAAGCCGACTCCTACTCCTCACTGCCTCACTCCCGACATTCCGACTCTAATCCAAGAAATCCCGTTTAGTTGCGAGTGATTAATCATGAAATTCTTAGCGACCCCACACCAAGCTCCCGGCAGCCACGCTATTTTTAGCTTTTCAATCACACGAAGAAAATACCTGGACAGCATTCTTCGAACACACCTCAGGAGGAGCGGCTTCTTCACAGTTTCCACTGCACCTACATCCATACTGATATCCCGATTTTCCTGCAGTTAGCAGAGGGATACTGCAGGTCGCGGGACGCTGCAGCCGGAAGGGGTGGACAGTTGATGTTGATCTGTGAGGGCGACGGCTAACATTAAGAAATCGAGGGCAGATGAGAAAATAATTGGAGAGCTAACCGTAATGCTCAGATTAGATGCAGAGCAAGCACCCAAGAATGAGAGCGGATTGTTCATGCTTCTGGCACCGGCGGTGCTGGCCTAGACACAAGGCGTGTGGAATTCGTCACCCGAATAGGAGCTGGAAACGCTAAGCCCAATAGTCCCGCCTCTACTCGAGTACTGTTCTGCAGTACCGTAAATTCTGGGTAAACTCGACCCGCCGCCATGCTTCTTAAGGCAGCCACTATTCCTCTCAAAGACTAACCCCGTGGCGAATTCGCTCTTCCGGGGATAGTAACTACCATACCGGGAATGGTGGCGGGTGGAGTTTACTCAGAATCTACGGTACTAGTACTCGGGATGGTGGAACTCAATTTCCTACCGGCGGAGTTGACCTTGTCACTTTCCCTGTTGCCGTTGCAACTCTACCCTGTGTGGCGGACAGTGAATCGCTTGTGGTCGTTGGGGTAGCCACGGTGGCGCTGTTGACCTTTTCTATGCACGCCACTTTCTAGACTATAGTGGGCGTTAGCGTCTCGGGTGAAGATTGCTGTGGAGACCGGGGTTGGGGAATAGATGGATTATGCGGGTTTGCACGGCTGATAGTGTAGATCTGGGAAGGTTAGGAATAAGGGGAAGGGAGAGGAAAGGGCGAGGAAAGGGAGAGGAAGGGGAGGGGAAGGGGACATGCACAAAGCCGCTGGAGTTGACGTCTTTATGGGAGAGTTACCTAGTGGTAGACTAGTACAAGTACGGTAGGCAGGCCATGGAATTGAGTAAGGTGGATGTGCTTTTTGTTGTGTGTGGTATATCGTATGTGAGGTGAGATGTTCGTTACTGACTAGTCGTACATACAAGAGAGAAGACTATTTAAGGAGAAACACATATGCTAAGCCCACTCCCGCACAACCAATGATAGACCTAAACGCAAACGTAGACAGGCCTTAGACTAACCCAAAGACATGACCTAAGTAGGTAGCCGTATCTCAACATATCGTAGAGCTAATAGAGCTAACACTTTTAGGGGAGCGAGAGAGCAGTAAGGGGCGTGAGGGGAAAGGCAGCACTCCTCATTGTTCCGGAGACTGCTAGATGATGCCAGGCAAATAAGCTAGTGTAAGGAATTGATGACCAGAGAAGCAACAGCCTCATATACCTTTCTCGACTCTGCCTCTTTCACCATTACTTCTGGTGTCTCTATCATGAAACTAGAAATCGTCGCTGACTCCCGGCCCACCGGATCCTCACACGCTCCCAACCTCTGCCAAAATTCCATCACCTCCCATAGTATCTCATAAACCAGGCCAAGAAGGCAAATGCTTGCGCTACCACTTTACCCCGTTAGGTAGGGGGACAGGCACTTCTTGGGAATCTAATATAAGCTATGAAATTGCTGTGCAGAGTGGATCAAGAAGCGATCTGGTCCCGATGGGTTGTACAGGGTATGGGAGACCACCTCCCTCAAGGAGCGTGGTATTAAGGCTACAAGTCCTTGAAAGTGAAGAGTGGTTCTCTGGGCCACTGGTGGTGGTGGCACTGCCATGGAATACGCAGTGAGATGTGGCCGTCTCTTATGGATATTCACCTCACTGCTAAGTTTTCTCCTCGGAGGGTTCCTTGAGGGGATCACGTGTGGTCACTCGGTGGTCCAGATCCACTGAGAATTTGATGTAATGTTACTTTGGTGATTAGGAAACTCCCCCCCACCTATAGTAGAAGCTCAAATTGAATACAAGCGCATAATCGCACGACAAACGGGGGATGTTCAATATAAGGACTAGCACTTGCGGAAGATCCTAGATAGGATGGGCAGTAAACCTAGGTCTTGAAAAGAGAGAAATCGAACGCGAGAAAACCTCCGAGAAACCACCCCAAGCCTAATTCGGTAACTCCCTGCCAGTGTGGAAGGGGATGAGCGATCGGATGGGCGTTTTAATTTCCCGTTCATCCCTTTAACCCCTGTTTGCTTTTACACCTCTTCTGCTGCCTCGGGGATGGGAAGAAATTTTTTTATGATAATCGTGTGGGCTTCCTCGCTTGCCCCGGACTTACGCCTCCCTGTGAATGCCACTTGTCCTGGGCATCCAGTTAACTGGAGAAGCGATGGGTAAAGCACTGGGGAACAGAGCTGATTTTTGGAGATCCTGAGAGGTATGAAATAAGGAGTGGGGGTCGGATATTAGGCATTACATCCCCGAAGTCAGGCCGGTACGGTAATGTGTTCCCGAACTGTGCGTAGATAGAGGGATGATAGGGGTTTTCCTTCTTCGGGCGCGTCATGGAACTGGCCTGGGGGTGGTGGCGGGTCGGTGGATGATCTTTTGTTTTGTCCTGTGGGTCTTGCTGGGGGCCTCTATTCTATTTGCAGTGCCAACTTTATAGAGTTGACCCCTTCCTGCAAAAGGGTTCTATACTTGGGAGGCCCCTTAGAGGTGCTGTGGGTATGCTACCCTGAGGAGTTGGGTGAGGGTGAGATGGTGACAAGAACCCTGGCGGATTGCATTGCTCTGCAAGGTTAAGCTCCGTGAGCATAAGATCAAGGATCCAGACAATGAGGCATATTATGCTGGTCAAACATCGCGATATCAGACTCCGGATATGCCCTAGAATCGCGGCAGCTTAAGCTAATACTAGGGGAGCTCCTATCAGTGCAGGCCCCTCCAATTCAACCGTCACCCACAACATTCTATACTACAGTGCTTCACACAGTGCTACAGAACAAGCAATTATATACTCCCTGCAATATCTACATTACAACACAAGTGGTAACCGCCACCAATGCACCAGCATAGGGCGATATACTTCTCAGACCAACGCTAATGCTCCTCCCCGCACCTCTCGCCCCCTTCTTCTTTAAGGCATACTGGGGTGCGGCAAACAGCGAAACGGCATCATTCCACGCCGTCGGCACCCGGAATTGGGTGGTGTTATCACTATACTCCACCCACCAGCAATCCGTCTGGACAGGGGACAGACAGACATTCTTCCCGCCGACGGTCAGTCAACATACCAACCTGCCACGCTCCATTATAAGAGGAGAACTCACGGTGACGGCAACACCCTCATCCACCCGCAGCGCCGCGAGAAGAGTCGGATCGATCCCCTCCGACCAAACCCACCCCTTCCATCCCAGAACCCAGGAATTCCCACACCCGAGCGTCAGAATACCAATGTCGCTGTAACTCTCCAATTGCCCAGAATTGTCCAACTCGGTGATCTGGTCCACTAGTCCCTGTGGGAGGGCATTGAAGAATATGCTCTGGTAGAGTTGTTCGTTTTCTACCCAATCGTTGGTGCCCCAGAAGGTCTTCTCCTGGCCGAATTCCAGGCGGGTGATCTCTAGGCCGGAGTTTGGGTCGTGGCGGAGGTAGCGCCAGAGGTTTTGGGAGGTTTCTGAGTGGATTGTTGTTAGAAGTTGGGGAGGGTGGGGGAAGAGAGGGTGGTTGAGGTACCGGTTACGATTTCCCCGTTTTCGCCTTTGTATTGGAACCAGTAGTGTCCGTAGGGCCCCAGTGAGAAATTAACTACTGCGGCGGACATTCCGGGTAATCGGACTAGGGCTGTCAACGACGGGGGTAGGTTGTTCCTGGGTATTTGTGCTCTCTCGTTAGTCCTCTCTAATGGGTTTATAGATCACTAGCACAGCACTCCAACTCACCAACTCAGACCCCTTCTCGAGCGCATGAGATAACTAGACTGTCCCCTAAAAGACCCAAGTGAGAATTCGAAAGGCATGCCGTCGTGGATATCTCTTTCTTCCCCTTCCCCCGTAGTACGGGTGTGGTGATCAGGGACTGCGGGTTATCGTGAGGGACAAGAATTGGAATATACTATAGTAGGAACTCTATTTTATTTTTATCGGCTGAGGGTGTGAGGATGAATGCGGCTCCCTTCCGGCTCCATGCCCCTTTGTGCTCTTTGTGTGCAAGGGTGCTAGGCCGGGCTTGGCCAAGGCTTGATTATTTGCAGGTGACCATGCGGTGGGAGGGCTCCTTGAAAACACCCGTGATAGATATTTTGATCGGGGGTTGGTTTCAAGTTGCTCATAGCGAGTTAGCGGTATACATGTTGTGGGATAGATGATGATGGTTGGAGTGCGAGGAGGAAACCGGGATATGAAGGAATTGTACAACTACCGTGTCATCGTAAACTTCGGGGGCTTCCTTGTAATAGGTCTACATCTGTATCGTCCAGTGGGATTGAAAGGGTAGCGATAATGTGGGATTTGTTTGGAGCTTTGTCTGGGGGGGGTAGTACCCATTGTGAGGCGCTGGATTCAAAGCTTTGGAGACTTTCCGGTAGTGGCTGTTCTTACGGTAATAGTGCACGAGTGATACCAGTAAACTGACTACCGTTCCTGGTTGGAAAACATAGTACCACGATCAAGCACCGCTGAGCATGCTATCATCCAGGCGTTCAAGGATCCCAAAGCTCGCTCCGAGCTTGCATCTTGGAGATGCTCTAACCTTGACCTTGCTGATCAAGTACCGTACAGTAAGGAATGTAAGTATGATCCGTATTCAGACTTACCTGCTGGGAATCACCCTGCTCTAGTAAACTATACAAGTTACAGGCATAAAGAACCCGAACATTTGAGGCCGAATTTTGTATGGGCGGTCAGACACGCACAGACATTTTGCCATACAAATTCCTCATCCCTGTGTTCGGGTTCTTTATGTCCGTAACTTGTACGTATCTGCTGCTAGGGTGGGAACACTGGTAATTGGACCTCGGAAGAATATCGAGTTTTTTTTATGGATATCGTCACTGGGGTCCCTGCAGCGCAGCAGTCAGTACGAGCACGGTACATGATGGGTTGCTCGCTCCAGGAGAGAGGTTTCCAGGAACAAGGATTAAAGAAGCATTTAACAGAAAAATCTACAGCATGCCTACGCCTAACGTCAGGCACTCTCTTCCCTCTAGGTTACCGAGTGTTCCAGGGTAAATTCCGATCATCACGGGGTTGCTAGGATCAAGATATTAAATCGAAGAGACTTGTATGTACGAGTACTCGTACAGGTGCGATGATTTCTTTGGTGTATCATACTTGTAAATTTGGCAGGGTATATTTTTTTTCCCATAGTCAGTCAACATCTATGCTTTCGAAGTTGCTTCCCTTGCTCGAACCTGTCGGGGTGGTGATTCCTGGTCTGATCAGCCTCAGCGCCACAGCCGTGGCTTTGCCTGGGTTTCTCCGGGCGGACCGCGCTCATCCCTTCCCGTAGTCTACCTCCTGTGATCTGATCTTCTCAGCTCACACGAACACCTTAGACTAGACTGCAACGGCTCAAGCGACTGGACATCCTTTCTCGTCATTTCATTCCATCCTCATCACCACCGCCGCCAAAATGTCACAACGATCAAACAGACCGCACGCACAAGACTACATCGCAAGAATTCGTTACAACAACAGCCTCCCGCCGCCACCATGCCCCCCCAAAATGCTCAACATCCCCAATTCCTCGCTGGCAATGTACTGCGACCCGAGCTTCACCTCCAAGCTTGCCAGAGCTGAAGGCGTGAACGTGGAGATTGACTCTGAGTTGGGAATGCCGTTGGACCTAGTCCACGTGCCGAAGATTTTCGACGGAGATCATAGCGGTTTGTAGCCCGCTCTCCGGCAGAGTCAATTGTTGACCAGTTTTTTTTTTTGTTTAGCTATTCTGGCGCTGGACCCCGTCCCTCCCATCGACCCGAAAGACCGCCTGCTAATGCGCCCTGCTACCGCTCTGGGGAAAACGAACGCTCGCGCGACCGGCTCTGCCGGAAATGTTTCTTTCCTTCGCCGCACGGAGTACATTTCTGCCGAACAATCCAGGTCAACGTTTAAATCCGGAGGAAGCACGGAACGTTTAATGGCTGCGTCTCGTGCTAAGCGCGCTTCTCGCCCCGAAGACAACGATCCCGTTCGTATCCTCCAGGCCGTCCTCAAAGGCTTCGATGTGGCAAACCCGGAGACAGCAGGGCAGGATCACAACGGCTTGGGCGCTCTCGCAGTCGGGGACATTGCGGCAGCAAATGCGGAGAGAAATTGGAAGGAACTTAAGCACCCCAACAAGCCCGGCGTTCGCGCCGTGGAGACATACCCGCTTCTTCCGGACTTTCAGGCTACTAGTGATAACGGCGGTTACATGGTATTCAAATTCATGGGTAGTCCCGTGGTACCGGGAGAAAAGCGCGATACTAGATTGGACGTGGGCCTTTTAAAGCCAAAAGATAAGCCCCTCGATGACGATGGCAACCCCGTTGGCCAGGATATATTCGATTACTATATACCAGCTACAGAATCTATCGCCAACAAAGTCAAGGCCAAATTCGCTGCCTATGCCGAGGATGAAGATGAGGAAGATGACAAGGAAGATGGCGAAGAGTTCAGATATGATCTCGTCCGAGAGTACGAGACCAAGGCTCATAAGCGCTATCCTCCAGATGTCCTCGAGGAAGCGGCGTTGCTGCTAAATAAGGGTGACGACGGAAAGTCGAAAGGCGCATACTTCTACCCTGTTCTTACCCGCTACACAATCCGTCCCCGTAGAAAGAACAAATACCCTCCTGGAATGCCGTTTCGACATGATGAGGATAGTGAGGATGATGGGGACAAGCCGCCGGAGGTTATGAACCTTAAGGTCAGGGCACTCAACGAAGTGGAGAGACAACGTCACGAGGATGTAAAGCACCGCTGGGACAGCAAGCTGGAGGAGTGATTTTATATGCTCTAGTCGTGAGGTTTGAAATAGCAAAGACGATTGGTCTTGAATAAATCCTAGTGGTTCCGGGGCGATGGGCGCTTTTCCCTCAGTTTTTTTCCTTTTCCTCCTCCTCTCTTGCTTCCATACTCCCTTTTACCTCTTTGGCTTTACGGTTGTTAGATCTTTGTGCACTCCTTGCTTTTTGTGATGGCATTGTACGATAGCTGTGGCATTATTACAATGAAAATTACAATATTGCGTCCTTGTGCGAATTTTCATGATGCTCTACATACACAATTGGGGAAGACTTTCATTGGCAGTATTCCACCCAGGCCACCTCTCCTTTTATCCTCTCCTGTTTCCGTGGCTTCTCGCAACACATTAACTCTGAATACTTCGGTAGAGCTCCTCTGCCATCCTGACTACCATCGCGAGCCCTTTCTTATTCTAGTCAGTGTCATGATTGTTGAAAACCTCGTTAATGTCTCCATAGCTTGAGACACGTCCAGGACACCGGAGGCTGGAACCCCGTAGGTGCCTGTCGGACAGCCGGATGCTTGGGATCACGAGGTGCTATGTTGCAGGTACGGTGAAGAAACCACCTTTACCGTTGCAATTTCGGTGATGCTACCGAGGAGGAGGACGACATGGAAAAGGGGAAAAGAGGAAAAGAGGAGACAGGAGGATCGGAGTAAGAAAGTTGCTTTCCGAGGCAGCCAAGCTCACGATCGGAGCCTATCCCATTTCCATTAGTGACTCCAAAGGACATATCAAAGTAAGGTGCAAGTACCATTACGAGAGACCAATGCTCTTCTAGCATTGTGCTAGTTGCTTGGGGATATTCCCTAGAGCTACCCGAACGCCCGTTCCAGCAAGTGGGGTGAGGTTTGCTTTAAGCTAGACAAGGGCCTCATGAAACCACCACCAGCCGCCTGGTGGGCAGCGGTGTTCCATTCCTCCATCACACTTGGCCACTAATTGGCAATGTTAGTATCAGCTACTATGCCCCCCCTGCACTTTTACTCATATGGCTGAGTCGAGGTTAGATACCTTGTGCAAATGTTGTCACCTCAAGTGTCTTAGCTTGACTTCTCCATGAGAGCAAATGTAGTGTTTAGAACGGCCTAGGCAGCCCACGGGCCCGGCTGAGGAGCTACCAAAGGCCCTAATAAGACTAGGCCGTCACTAGCAGTCCATCCGGGGAATCGAGATCCCAGGACGGCTGTCCCAAGGGACTGCGGGCGGGGAGTTGTTGAAAATGGAGGTGTTGAAAATGGAATCAGTGATCTGACCGAAGGATTTTACCGAGTGAAGTGAAGTGGCCCAAGTGAACGAGAGTAATTTTATTGAAGCCGTTAAGGGATTGTAAGGTGGTTCGAGGGGAGGAATGGAAAGAGAGGGAGGAAGGAGCCGGAGGGAAGGAGGTTTTGTAGGAGAAAGGCTTTCAACGCTTGCGTGTCCCACAAGCGCATACGTGTGCTCCTTCCCACAAGTGCTGGAATTTCCCACAGGAACAGCGGGGGATGGGATGAATGATGTTTCATGATTTCTCCTCTCCCTATCTCTAACTTACTCTGAAATCTGGGCAAATATATGGAATGAATGACACGAGCAGGAACCTCGGAGTCTAATTTGTGGATATGCCTTCTGCTCGGGAATGGATACTCGAGTTCTATCTGTTGCTTCTGTTAATAACAAGTTTAGGCGCATTCCGCAATCCAAGGGAGCATTACGGTGCTAGTGACCATATTACCGACTCTATAGGATGGTGAAGCACCTATCGATATGGGGTGCCTATGTCAAATGTGTTTGTGAGTGATGGATAACTAAAGTGGTGCACCACCATCAGAACCACGTTTCAGTCGCATAATATAAAGGACGGCGTAGGCGGATGAGGGTGACTGTTAGAGTTTGCCATGCAGGGGAGCCCATCGTATCTTCGGCTATCGGGCGTAGGGTGTCCGCTCACCCCTAAAATGATGGACCATGGCCCTAATCCGCCCCATGCTACCCCTAAGCTAGACGGACTGGACCGTTGGGAGCACTAAGTGAAGGGAACTAAAAGAAACAAACAGAAGAAAAGCATACAAATGCAGCAGCCACATGGGCTGCATCCTCGACCGGTAGAATACAAAAAGAAACCCGCCTGGTGTAGGAACAGTTACTAATTCTACTACACTTGTACTAGGGCCATCTATATTCAGTTTCAACTCAATATACTTGCAGACCGGGTAGTACAGCTCTGCTAGTACTGCCCCGCTTTACTCAGAAAAAAGGTTATGTATACAAGGCAATAAATAGGGAGAGGGGTAACATCTGCCTTCCCAACAAAACATAAGTAAATAAAAAACCTTTTTTTCTTTCTATTGTAACTTTTTTTTATTTCTATTTTTTATTTCCTCGTCCCTTTGCCAACCCCCGTCCCATTTGCTTCTGCTACCCGCCGATCGCCAACCTTTAAGGTCTAGAGTCGGATTCTACCACCTCGTAGCAGGATTGTTAAACCCCACAGCCCTATTGATGAGGGCTAAGTTCTACAATCTCCCAGTTCCCATAGGGCAGGATTTCTTTAATTCTCCTGCCCTACATGACGGATTATTCAATAATAACTGATTGTCAGCATGGATTGAACTCCTGGGCTCCCGCTAATTGCGCAGGAGTGTTAACCACTGCGCCAGCTAGGTATTTCATGAAAGTCAACCTGGGAACTAATATTTATCCTACTGGAAGCCCGACTTTGGGATTTTAATGGGCAGGTAGTATGTCCCCTCTCAAGTTGCAGGTAGATTTCAACGGAGGTGTTTCTTACTCCTTAGGTGTTTAATGAGAGATTCTCGGTGGTTTAAAAGAGAATCAGTGGTTTGTGCGCTTGCTACTCTGGTAAGATACGGCTAGCAAAGTCCCACTCGAGACCTCGAGCCTCCCTACTTGCTCCCATTTGTGTTATCTCACTATAGTCGTCTGCTTGTTCCAGTTTTGTGGAGGTTTTTTTTCTTTTCTTTCCTTGCATTCCCGCCAGGCTTTCTAGGGATGCCTCATTTCTGCTTGGCGGGGGTGGTTCGCTCCAGCAAGCAAGTACTCGAGTAAGCATTATGGTATAGATCAGATCGTATTTTGGGATAGAACATTTAGGTACGACGTATAGTACATATTAGATATCGGGGATAAATGTAAAATAAGGGAAACACCCCCCCTCCCCCACTTCCTCCCTCCCACTTCCTCCCTCTCCCGCTCCCTCCCCATCCCCACTCCCCGGCTAGGCTGAGGGCTCGTAGAGCCACTCAAGTCTTGCCCAGGGCAACGGAAGTCACCTTCCGGGTCAGATGATGTTCCTGGATGACCATGGCCTCCAGCCTGGCCACCGCCTCTGCCTGCTCAGCGGTAATCTCGGCAGGCGGTACGCATTTCGGCGTGGCGTTAACATGCGAAGGCGATCTATGCCCTTCCCAGCCCACCGACAATCAGCACTAGAGCAACCAAGTAATAGTTGGTAAACACGCGCTAGCAAACTTGACAAGCCAAAACAAGGGGGTTGCTTAAACAAACTAATGGCCGCTGGATACAAGGTTGGGGATATCGATGGATTGTTTTTTGTGTTGACGGATAATTTGAATAAATTTTTTAAATGGTGGTGATTGTGAGATGGAGGGTGACAGTTAGAGGGAGATTTACGGGGGGGCTGGAACCAGTGAGCCCGTCCGTCTTCGGTTCCAGACAGGACAGGCGGCAGTACCTGAAAGTGCACCCGGACGGACTGGGACTGCAGGTAAAGTCCGGGAGTTACCTGTCGGTAGATGTCTACAGGGACCCACTGCCACCTTCTTAGGCGGCGTATTTCCCAAGTGACTGGCGCTCTTGCCCTATACATGCCCAGGACACCCGGAATCGGAGTCCGGTGGGTTCCTGCAGGGCTACTGGAACACTTGGGATCACTAGATACTGTTGTGAGTGTGAGGGTTGAACTTTCCGCGCCGGAACAGCATTTTGTCCACTTATGTCTATACCTGCAGCATACGAAGGCCGAGGGCGGCGGTAATCATGGGGCCTTGCCGAGTTAGCCTCTTCCTGTCCAAGTATCATTTGTTGAAAATAACCGACCCTGAGGTAATGATCGGCGATGGGGGTTTTACCCAGCGGAGTGGAATAGGCTCAAGTGAAGAAACGGGGTTTGGATCAAGTGGTGAAGGGGTTCATGATCTATTGAGCTGAGTATGTAGAAAGGAAAGTAAAGAAGAATGCAAAGAACAGGAGGGCTTAGGCGTGGAAAGGACAAGAAGGAAAGGAAAGACGAACAGGATAAAAATTTGCATGGCTTGAGTGTCCCTCCGCTGGTGGATACGCGTGTTACTGAGGCCTCAGAGTGCGGGCATTTCCCGTACCAAGTGCGGATATTTCCAACATCATTTCCATCGCTCCCGCTTGATTGTTATATATTTTTATATTTTTTCGACCTCAGAAAGGCCTTCCGTACGATGATCTGCTCACCTAAAAGTGGTATGGTGCGGGTGGTCCGTTATGCCAAGAATCTCGAGAAAACCACTAAACAGCTTCACGTGTCACTCGGCTCATCTTAAGAGGGTGTAGGGAATTTAAGAAAAACGCTAGGAGGGCTTAAGTATTTCACTTGTTCGACGTTACATCTCCGGTCGATGGTATCCGAAAGGCCTTCTCGAACAAATACAAATGAGAATCCACGACCCAGGGTTCCCCGGAAACCCCGGTGGGGGCCCTTTCAGAACAACTCAAGTGCTTGAGATATAGCAGCTCGGATCCCAGGATGCCATGAGCACCGTACTGGACTATACCTGGGGGCGATAACACATTTCACATTTTCCAGGTGCCGGGACTCACCGGGGTGTGAACATATCTTCGCTCTCCGGTGTATACCCTGGGATTCGGGGTCTTGCCAAGCCCCCATTCATTCATTCCGAAATATGGTAGTGAGTCTGTGGTTCCTTTGGCGCATTACTAATGTAGTGCCGGTAGGCAATTCACTGGTATAGAACTCTAAGGACATCGGACGAATGCTGAATTCTACGTTAGCACCTTGCGCGGGTTCAAAGCAAGAAGAAAAGAAGTTTGAATACATATGTTAGGATGCCAACCCCACAGAATTGCTGCATGATCATAACAATGAGTGATGCCTGCAGCGCACGACGGTTTCGTGGAATTGTGAAGACTTCTGCAAGGCGGTTGCGACAGACTGAAATTCGTTTCTCGGCATCTAGGAGGATGTGGATGTATATCAGGGCTTGGATTTTTGAGTGGCGGAGGCGGATCAATGACTTAAAGGCTGACTCGTAGTTGCCTTTTTTGATGTACCAACTGTTCTTTCCTTTTAGCTGACTAATCATGAGATGGCACCGGGGGAGAGGCATGTTTACCGAGGTGACTCCGGGCTGAAGTATATGAGCGCGCGGGGGATTAACAGAAAGAACATAGGACTAGCAATCATGAGGCGCCAATCTTTACTCTTTCCCTCCAAATTAGCTCCCTCTCCCCGACTAGGGTGGTGCAAACGGGTACATACACAGTTGTAAGTGAGAAAGTTCCTCCGAGCACAAGCTCTCAACCGTACTCTCACCAAGATGGAATACCCTACGCCCATGAAATCACCACCAGCCGCCTGACGGGCCGCAGTGCTCCGTGCCTCCATCACACTTGGCCACTAATTGGCAATGTTAGTATCACCTACTATGCCCCGCACATGGCTGAGTCGAGGGTAGATACCTTGTACAAATGTTGTCACCTCAAGTGTCTTACTTTAACTTGGCCATGCAAGCAAACGCAGTGTTCAGAACGGTCTAGGGAGCCCACGGGCACGGGACTACCAAAAGGCCATAACAAGACTAGGCCGTCTCTAGCAGTCCATCCGGGGAATCGAGATCCCAGGACGGCAGCGCCAAGGGACTGTGGGCGGGGGTTTGTTGGAAATGGAGGTGTTGAAAATGGAAGCAGTGATCTGACCGAAGGATTTTACCGAGTGAAGTGAAGTGGCTCAAGTGAACGAGAGTAATTTTATTGAAGCCGTTAAGGGATTGTAAGGTGGTTTGAGGGGAGGAATGGAAAGAGAGGGAGGAAGGAGCCGGAAGGAAGGAGGTTTTGTAGGAGAAAAGCTTTTAACGCTTGCGTGTCCCACAGGTGCATACGTGTGCTCCTGCCTACAGGTGCTGGCATCTCCCACAGGAACAGCGGGAGATGGGATGAATGATGTTTTGTGATTTCTCCTCTCTCTATCTCTACTCTGAAATCTGGGCAAACAAATGGAATGAATGACATGGGTAGGAACCTCGGAGTCTAATTTGTGGATATTCCTTCTGCTCGGGAATGGATATTCGAGTTCTATCTGCTGCTTCTATTATTAATAAGTTTAGGCCTATTCGGCAATTCAAGGGAGAATTACGGGGCTAGTAACCATATTACCAACTCTGTGCGATGGTGAAGCACCTATCGATATGGGGTGCCTATGTTAAATGGGGCTGTGAGTGATGGATAACTAAAGTGGTGCACCGCCATCAGAAGCACGTTTCGGTCGCATAATATAAAGGGCGGCGTAGGCGGGGCATGAGGGTGACTGTTAGAGTTTGCCATGCAGGGGAGTAAAATAAAAAGCCTGGGGAAAACGACAAAAAAAGGGAAACAGTACACTATCTCCCCTCACACTTCCTCCCCACTCCCCACTCCCCAGCTAGGCTAAGGGCCCGTAGAGCCACTCAAGCCTTGGCCAGGGCAACGGAAGCAACCACCCAGACCAGGTAATGTCCCTGGATGACCATGGCCTCCAGCCCAGCTACCGCCTCTGCCTGCCCGGCGGTAATCTCGGCAGGCGGCACCCATTTCGGCGTAGTGCTAGTATGGGAAGGCGATATAGCCCCCTCCCAGCCCACAATCAGCACTAGAGCAACTAAGTAATAGTTGGTAAACACGCGCTAGCAAACTTGACAAGCCAAAACAAGGGGGTTGCTTAAACAAACTAATGGCCGCTAGATACAAGGTTAGGGATATCGATAGATTGTTTTTTGTCTTGATGGATAATCTGAATAATTTTTTTAAATGGTGGTGATTGTGAGGCGGATGATAGAGGGAGATTTACGGGGGGAGCTGGAACCGGTGAACCCGAGCGTCCAGTCCAGTCCGTCCGTCTTCAGGCCCGGGGAGGATGAAAAGCAGTACCTGAAGTCCACCTGGGACGGACGGGCGGGGATCGTCCGGGAGTTACTTGTCGGTAGATGTCTACAGGGGCCCACTGCCACTTTCTCAGACAGCAGTCTTTCACAAGTGACTAGCGCTCTTGCCCTACGAGTATACATGCCCACTACTCCCGGAATTGGAGTCCGGTGGGTTCCTGCAGGGCTACCGGAACACTTGGGATCACTGGATACAGTTGGTGGGTGTGAGGGTTGAAATTTCCGCGCCAGAACAGCATTTTGTCCACTCATGTCTATACCTGCAGCATACGAAGGCCGAGTGCGGCGGTAATCATGGGGCCTGTCCGAGTTAGCCTCTTCCTGTCCAAGCATCATTTGTTGAAAATATCCGATGCGGAGGTAATGATCGGCGATGGGGTTTTTACGCAACGGAGTGGAATGGGCTCAAGTGAAGAAACGGGGCTTGTATCAAGCGAAGGAGCTCATGATTTATTGAGCTGAGTATGTAGAAAGGAAAGAAAAGAAGAAAGTAAAAAACAAGAAGGCTTAGGCGTGGAAAGGACAGGAAGGAAGGAAAAACGAATGGGAGAAAACTTTGCATAACTTGATTGTCCCTCCGCTGGTGCAAACGCGTGCCACCGAGGCCTCATCTCCCGTACCAAGTGCGGATATTTCCCACATCAATTTTACCGCCCCCGCTTGATTGTTATTCTTATATCTTCTTTTCACCTCCGAAAGGCTTTCAGTAATTACGATGATCTGCTCTCATCTAAAAGTGGTATAGTGTCAGTGGTTTGTTAGTCTATGCCAAGAATCTCGAGAAAACCACTAAACAGCTTCACATGTCACTCATCTTAGGAGGGTGTAGGGAAATTTAAGAAAAACACCAGGAGGGCTCAAGTATTTCACTTGTTCGACGTTACATCTCCGGTCGATGGTATCCGAAAGATCCTCCCGGCCAAACACAAATGAGAATCCAACGGCCCAGACCCCACCGGAAACCCCGGTGGGGGCCGCTTTCAGTACGACTCAAGTGCTTGAGATATAGAAGCTCGGATCCCAGGACGCCATGAGCACCGTACTGGACTATACCTGGGGGCGATAACACATTTCACATTTTCCAGGTTCCGGGACTCACCGGGGTGTGAACATATCGTACCTTCGCCCTCCGGCATACCCTAGGATTCGGGGACTTGCCAAGCCCCATTCATTCATTCCGAAATACCGTACAAGTAAAAACTTGAATAATTGGACGGTGTGCTATGAAGTCCAGAATTCCCTTCTCTAGAAAGGGGGTCAAAAAACACAGCAAAAACACGGCCCCCTTCCCCCCTCCGAGACAGAAAAAAAACAAAGATTTCTTGACCTTACTAGGAGAGGAAAGTCCAACGACATAGCACACCGTCCAATTATTCAAGTTTTTACGGTATGGTAGTGAGTCTGTGGTTCTTTTGGCGCGTTACTAATGTAGTGCCGGCAGGCAATTCACTGGACAGTATTGTACGGTGCGGCCCTGGCACAGTCGTTAGACCCCCCGCCACAGGGGGGATGAGACGCCATTTGGTTTGCTCAAGAGATCTGAGCCCCCTGAGTTAGAGTCGGCGCCCCATGGCGCCTCGCCCTCCCCGCTATGATATCAAAAATCTATGCGTTCGCCAGGTTGCCTGGTATAAGGCGCGGCAAACCTTGCCTGACCTAAGTTATTAGGCCAATAGAACGCAAGACACATTCTGAGGCTTGAGTTACTCTAGGATATACTTAAACTCACGGAGAAGCTGCCCGGGTCACTGCGATTGGTGGCTCTGTTACCCGCGGTCCCTCGTAATCCTGAGTTATATAAGTTGCCTCTAGCATTGACTAGATTTGCTCAATGAAAACACCCTCTTAAGGTCACGATGCACAGGCAACAAAGGTCGAGCTGCATGAAGTGATATTCTACGAAAAGAGAAAAACAATTATAGCCCAAATCTCCAACCACTCCCCCCTCCGGCCACTTTCATAACATCCATAAATAATTATTCTTGTTTATCTTCCGGGAAATTCCTATCATTACCATCGTTTGTGGGTCCGTCTCCCCCCCGATCCCCTGCCCCAGGCCCTAGCCCCCCTTCTTCTCCGCTCACCCTCCTACCTTGCCCCCCGCACCTACTCCCAACGACCAAAACCGGGACCCTACCCGCCCCCTTCCCCCATATCCACCTTCCGAAGAACCACCTCAGCTGACGAATCCCATAGATCGCCTGGTCCCTACTCGGCACTCCGAAAACGCCATCCAATTCCTCCAGCGTGCGATTTCTAGTTTCAGGGACGAGCAACAAAATGAACACGAACCCGACAACATTTAGTGCAGCATACAGCGCGAACGCACCAGCGCCCATCCCTTTGTGCATCGGGGGCCACGTGATCGTCAGCACGGCGTTGAAGAACCAGGTTGCGGCGGTGGCGACGGACATGCCAATGTCACGGATGTACAATGGATAGCATTCCGCCGAGTAGACGAATGGGACAGGACCTTCGCCGGGGGAATACACCACCGCGAAGAGGTACTATAGGCTGTCCATTAGCGGCCAATTATTGATTATTAAAGAGGTGGGAGTAGGGGTGGAACCATTCCGATGAGAGTTAGCGGCGCTCTGCTATTCTCATCGCGGCCTTTATCCAGTAAACAGGTTAGGAGCATACAGAGCGCCATTAGCGGGAACGTGAAGAGGAGTAGGTTCCGCCGGCCAAAGGTATCTATCGTGCGCACGGCTGGGATTGCAAATACGAAGTTGATGATGCCAAAGCCCATGCTACCAAGGAGCGCAGTACGAATCTTCCCGTAGTCGTTTCTTGTTTTTTTAGCATTGCCCCTAAGGACATCGGACGAATACTGAATTCTACGTTAGCACTTTGCGCGGGTTCAAGACAAGAAGAAAAGAAGCTTGAATACATATGCCAGGACATTCACCCCACAGAATTGCTGCATAATCATAACAATGAGTGATGCCTGCAGCGCACGACGGTTTCGTGGAATTGTGAAGACTTCCGCAAGGCGGTTGCGACGGGCTGAAATTCGTTTCTCGGCATCTAGGAGGACGTGGATGTATATAAGGTCCCGCGCGGCTTGGATTTTCGAGTGGCGGAGGCGGATCAGTGACTTAAAGGCTGACTCGTAGTTGCCTTTTTTGATGTACCAACTGTTCTTTCCCTTTAGCTGACTAATCATGAGGTGGTGCCGGGGGGGAGGTATGTTTACCGAGGTGACTCCGGGCTGAAGTATATGAGCGCGCAAACAATTAACGGAAAGAACATGGGACTACCAATCATGAGGCGCCAATTTTTACTCTTTCCCTCCAAATTAGCTCTCTCTCGCCGACTAGGGTGGTGCGAACGGGTACATACACAGTTGTAAGTGAGCAAGTTCCCCAGGTCCTCCGAGCACAAGCTCTCAACCGTACTATCACCAAGATGGAATAATCCTACGCCCATGAACAGCCCCAGCATTATTCCAAAAGCAGTCCACATCTGCCACATCATTACGAGCCCGCCGCGGATAGTCGCGGGAGTACATTCGGATGCGTACACTGGGATAGTTGCGCTCTTCGGTCCGATGCCGAGACCTTACTTGGGCATCAGTATCAACCCCCGGAAAGCAGAGGGAGGGGAGCGAACCTAGTAGGAATCTTGCCACCAGCATCTGTTGCCATGTGTTCGTGAAGCCTTGACCAAGACAGGTTACTGAGCTGATTATGCACGAAATGAAGATTGCGCCGCGGCGGCCGAAGTAGTGGTTTAGGGGTTCTGTGAGCCTATGTTTTCGGTGAGCTGTGTTGAGTTATTCACAGAGTTAAGCACAAACCAACAACCGATTAGAGCACAGCAGAAGTATGGCGCCGAGTTCACAAGGCCGTAAAGCCATTTACTGCCTGGTCCTGATATGTTGAAGGCCCTCTCATAGAAGGTATTTGCTATTGATAAATGCAAGTTAGATAGGGGAAGAGATCCCCTACTAAGACGGAATTAACATCGTTGGTGAGATATGATGAACAAACCTCCATTGACCGCAGTCCTGAGAAGCAAGAGGTTAGCATAGTCATCGTGCACAGCTACTTGACGGTTCATGAAGCATCCAGACGTCTTGGCGCCAAGACATACGAATGCCTCATTATTGTAAAGTACCGAAAAGATCCTGCCCTTCCCTCCTCCCCCATCTACCCCCTACGGAAACCAAACAAAAGTAGCAAAGAGCACAGTAAAAGAAATGGAGATACTAACTCGTCCCACCCCTGCACCACGGCCCCTAATGCACAAGTAATCACCAGCGCATACAAGCTCTTCGGCTGATCCCACTTATGCGTCAACTCCCTCTCCAGCGCATCCCGCTCCGGACCGAGTCTACCATTTGTCTGAAACTCCGAATCTACTTCCCGGAATGACAGCGGGTTCTGCGCGAGCCCCGCCGCGCGCTGGAACAATTCCTCGTATCCCGTGCCTAGCCCCTTGTCCACGACAAACTTACGGCCGAGCTCCTGGAGCTCAGCTCTGTTGAGGCCAGCGAGGGGGTTTGCTAGGAGGCGATCGGGTATGATTGAGTCCGATATACTGCTCGGGGGTGGAGGTGGGGAGTGGGCCGGCGCGTCCTGCTCTCCGTCGGCGATAGCGTTGGCTGCTTGGGCTTCGTCCATTAGTGGTTAGTATGGGGGGAGGGTTTGAGCGTTGGAAGGGAGGTAGAGAGGAAAGGAGGTGGGAGGAGAGTATATCAAGGAGAGTATTGGAGGAGGGCTCTTATGAAAGCAGTTGGGAATAGCACCTTTTGTGGGAGCGCAAGTGATTGACTGGGCTGTTATGCCTTGAACCAGAATGATTTTAGTAGACGTTACTCGTTGGCAGGCCGTCAAACCAATCATCCAAAGGCCTGGTGTAGCCAAACTAAGCGAAGCAATATTAATACCAATATGACACACTCTTACTCTATAATAGAGGCGGAGGCACTCCGAAACGGCAGGCTAATTGGCGCAGGTGGGCGCCATATCTCGTGGAAGCAGGAATACGCATCACTAATGTTTTTTCCTTTTGGAACTGTAGTCTAGAATGGTACGGTTACTTCGATACGAGGCTGTGAAGAGAGGGGGTGGTTAGCGGTAGTTCCGCGACATATTCGATCCTTGGGAACCCATCCCACGCCAAAAACGCAGCTTTTTTCCCAGATTTACAACGCGACCGCAAGTTCCTCAACAACAGCCCCTTCTCTGGCTGTTGCGACATGCACTCGAGGATGGCAGGCGGTTGCACGAGCTTCTGAAATTGGGAATTTTTGAAACAAGCGCCTTCTTATGAGCCTCCACATCGGGGTATGGTATTGTAGGATTCGAATAAAGGACCCTGTGCTTGGACGTTAGAATTGCCTCTCTCAGTAGGGTCTAGTGGGTTTTTTCTTTTTTCTTCCCCCCGAAAAACCAGATATTTGGTGTGTGTCCAGTATCCTTCTATTTTCCAGGAGAGGAAATTTTTGCTACCAAGTGCATGGTCAGTTGGTGGGTATTTTAAGTTTTTACCAGATAATATTCGGGGGTGCAACAAGTCGGGAGAACTTCCGGTGGCGTTTGCGTGGCTACTAAACTAAATCGGGAAACCCAATTGGCATTGCATGGCTCTAGCGGATGGGAAAAAAGTTGGGCGCTCTCCCCTATCCCGTGCACAGCAGTGTCTGTTTTTCTCTACAAAATAATATTCCACAGTATCTATTCTATCCGCAAACCGATATTCTGTCACTCCTCCTAAGCCATCTCGCTGGTATTCAAGTTGTGTCCTCAGAGGGCTGCTGTGGAGATGGCGGAGGTGAACGACCGGCCCCGGCGGATATTTGGCGATTAACACAGAAGCATGGCTACCGTAACCAGAAAAACAGGGCGAAACGCGTGCCAAGCTCAAAAAATAGCAGGGCGCCCGACCCACCCTTGCATCATATCCTAGTGGATGGGCCCAAAAAAGTATCCGGATGAGATAAGCTGAGACCTAACCTCCATTTTACAGTACAAATAATACCTCCGCCGGGCGGGTAACTCAACCGCTGCACCAGTATCGCCGGAGGTTTGTTGTTTGGACTCTAAGTCTGATACCGCCCTTTTATCAAAATAGGTGAGCTCGTCCAGTGCACAATAGGAAAAAACTTCCAATTCACCAACTAGCCAAGAACAGGTGAGCTCCGAAACTACTTCAATAAGAATCTTTAGTTAATCTATCATTGGCTAATGCTAGAGGATACGAGAAAATAGAGCATGCAGAAATGCTGGAGGGTGAAATGGACCTGATGGAGCCAGACGCAGGCTGAGGAGGCAATGGCAGAACATTGTTGGGCACTATGGCATGATCAATGGAAACCTCCGGCAGCAAGGGCCTTTGCCATGCATTCCCCCCGTTGTCGAGGGTCACAGAAAACGTTCTCTATTTGCTTTCCTTTGTTTTTGCTATAGAATGTTATGGAAAAGCCCAGGCTCCTGTGGCGAACAGGAGGTGGTTCCGTAATTCGTTATCTTCCTGCTGTAGTATCATTTACTGGTACTTTTGTTTTTTTCTTCGTATATGCTTCTTTCTTGATGTGCGAACGAAATCACAAGCAATTATAATTATTACCCTCTCGTACCACCTATCTCATTTAGTTGGCACTTGCCCCCTGCGCACACCTCGTTACAAATGTAAATCGAACCTGCTACTGGTATTCTAAGAACCGGCCCTACCAGTTGCTACTACTCGAGTATATCTGTGGCCGCCCGGTTGTTTTTGCTAGGTACCAAAGGTGCTGGTCAGCAATGTATGGCGATGACGATGTGACGGCGACGGTGGTGGCACCGGAGGGGCATGGAATTGGTGGGGAGGATCTACCGGTAAGTGTATTATGATTTTGGGATTTACAGGTTAGAGAAAGCGGGAATGATACCATATTAGTACCTTAGTATGGTCTGAGGAAGGGATATGTAAGGTTAGCACACTTGTGCCGCCGGGTGCTACTGTCTGTAGGTAAACGCCAGCACCCTTAGACTATACCGCAACCAAGCACCCAAGCTGAAAATCAGTGAAAATACCAGTCGTACCTCACTATCCCGGACCCTACTCTACCGGATCCCCCGCTGTTTTTTCACCCAAACCTAACTCATTGCCTTGGATAATTCGCTGCCCCGGACAGATTCCTTGGATTTTAGCCATCCGTATTCCCCACGATCGCGGCCGAACAAAGATGGTGTGGCATATTTCCCAACCCCACAGCAGCACCCTTTCGCTCTCGGAGCAAGGCCGTTTAGCTGGCTTCCATGCACCAGAGGATGAAGGCGGCTATTGTGCCGAGGGATGGTATACACGATTTTAAGTGTATTTTATTTTTTGTTTCTATCCCTTCGTCTGTATTCAGGACCTCGCGCTGAGTACGGGCACAGCTGGTAGTGGAAGTGATCGGTTGGTGAAGTAACCAAAGAGAGCAAAGTTAGGAATAATTGTGACAACTATGATGTAAGAAGCATATGATGAACATGAAGGGTGGTACCGGTATCCCCTTCACTGCTGGGGTAGCTTATTTGGGTAATCGTGATAGGAACAACTTCGTGCTTCAGAAGCGGTGTAGTGCTCAGAATAGTGCCAAACGAGTACTGGTCAGCATGGTCATGATGGAAACCTGGCTGGCTGCGTAGATTTGCTCCCAACTATGGTACAAGTACGAGTACTTCGCCTAATTTTAATTTATCTTGATGGGTTGTCTATCGTTACCCTTCCTGTCCTTTCTATCCTATTAGTGCAACGCTAAAAGGTTCTGAAATTCGGGCACGAACGAAGGGATTGTT
>Ga0307513_10000918_pt1 | contig 42554 bp, 47 predicted proteins | sample 15_EM_MG_FD_202174 | JGI IMG/M metagenome (GOLD analysis project Ga0307513, IMG submission 202174) | Populus trichocarpa ectomycorrhiza microbial communities from riparian zone in the Pacific Northwest, United States - 15_EM | ecosystem: Host-associated > Plants > Roots > Unclassified | place...
ACGAGGTGATCTGGCCTGACAGCACGTCGACCAGCCGGAAGGCTCTGCGGCTGGTCGAGGAGGGCGACGGGTGGCTGGTCGACCAGGCCGAGGATGTCGCGGACTCGGATCAGGCGCACGGCAACCCAATCCACGACGCACTAGCGAGGGGATGACGCCGTGACGACGAAGACGTACAGGTTCAGCGTCCTGAAGCTGCTGATCGCCCTCCAGAACCTTCGGTTGCCCCGCAAACGGACCATCTTGGTTCCTGTCCTTGGCGTGTACGTCACGCTCATGGCCACTGCTCAGTCCGCATGGGCGAAAGACATCACGCCCGTCGGCGTCGGTGACCTGCTGCCATCCGTATCCATCCCGTACACGAAGGGCCAAGGCACGCTGTACGAGGAGCACGGAAACCCGCTCCTCTATATGGTCGACTCGGACTACGGCATGTGGGACGTCGTGGACCCCATCATGGAAGTCCCCGCCGACATCTGCATGGCCCTGACTGCCACCATCGGCAGCGCGTGCGTACTGATCGTTCAGTGGATCTTCAACCTGGCAAGCCTTCCCCCGTTGGAGAACGCGATCGCCGACTCGATCGGCGGGGCGGCCAAGACGCTGACCACGACGCTGCTGCCGTCGGCTATGGCCGTCGGCGCGCTCGTCGCGTGGTCCAACCACCGCAAAGCCGCAGGCTCCAGCCTTGGCCAACTCGGCTGGGTCGCTGTCTCGACAGTCTTCTCGATCTCTCTGCTTGTCTCCCCCCAGACCTGGGTCAACGGAATCGACTCCGTACGCAACGTCGGCGCGTCAGTCGCGATGAACGCGACCTCCGCCGGCGTCGGGGACGGCACCAAGGAACCCATCGACCTCGGTCACAAGACCACGTACGGCAACAACGAGCGCGACAACATGCTCAGGAAGTCGAGCGACGCCGTATGGCGCACATACGTGGTCACACCCTGGTGCCTCACCGAGTTCGGCTCCCTGGAGGCCTGCAGCAAGTACGGCAAGGACCTTCTCGACCAGGGCATCATGAAGGACAAGCGCAAGGAATGGCTCAACGATCACGTCGGCGGTGATCAGGTCGGTGGAGCCACCAACGACTGGGTAGATGGCCACAATCCGGTCGGCCGCGTCATGGTCTCCATCTCCGCTCTGATCGTCGTCGTCCTCTTCGCTGCCCTCGTGCTGATGCTGGCATTCGCGAGCCTGGCATCCTTGCTCGGCGCCCTCATGCTCTTGCTCTCCGGTGTCATCTTCGCCTGCTTGTGGATCATCCCCGGGCGCCCTCGAACGTGGGGCACCCGATGGTTCGACATCCTTTTGGGCTTCGCCTTGCAGTCCGGCATCGCGACGATGACCCTCGGCAGCGTCCTCGTAGTCACCACTGCGTCTTCCAAAATGATGGGGGAATACGGCTACTTCGCTGCGACCGGCATCAGCATCGCTACCGCAGTTGTTGCCTTCCGCTTCCGCTCGATTATGGAATCGATCGTCGGCGTGACAGGCATGACCAGCCCCGCTGCCGCGATCGGAGGACTTCTTGCCGCCCGTGCTGCGGGCAAGGCCGGGTGGGGCCTGACCAAGGCAGTCGGCCGCGGTGTTGGAGCCATGCGGATGCCGCGTCTCCCGAGGTTGCCCCGCCGCGGCGGTGGCGGTGGCGGCGGTGGGGGCGGCAACGACGGGAGCGGGATGCCGCAGCTTCCCGGAGGTGGCGCCCCTGGGGCCATGTCCGGGGCGCGGCGGCCCATGCCGCCCTTGCCCTCCGGCGCGGGAGCAGCAGCCCCATTGCCTGGCAGCTCCAGCCGCAGGGAAGTCGGCCCGCTCGCCAGCCGTCCCGAACTCCCCTCGTCCACGGCGCCGGCGCGAGGCCGTTCAGTGGCCGACGGCCCGGCAACAACAGTTCCCGGCAGTCGACGCCCGGTCGAAGTCGGTGGCAGCACGCGTCCTGCGCTGCCCGCGGGCAGCAGCACCCGTCCCGCGATACCCGCAGGCAGCAGCACCGGCCAGCCTGCGCAGGTTACTGCGGGGCGCCCGTCGCCAGCACTTCGTCCGGAAGCGGGGACCAACGCGAACTACCAGTTCCGGCAGGGCCCGAGGCCGGGCACGTCCGCACCGCGGGTCATCCAAGGCGAGGTCATCCGCAGCACGCCGAACCGCTCGACCCGGCCGGGGGGACCGACCGGACCACACCCGACCCGCCCGCAGGCGAGGGGCCGGGGCAGCGGCCGCCGTCTCGCGGCGCCGGGAACCCGCCGCAGGGGGAACTGAGTGGGCGACAACGACAAGGGCCGTACTCCGGCAGATTTCCGCGAACTGCTGAAAGAGCAATACGAGGTCCCGGAGGAGGCGCGAAAAGGGAAGCGCCGCCAACGACGCCAGGCTCGGAGGAGATGGAAGGAAAGCCGCCGGGCGGTCACCAAGCAGGTCCTGGAGGAGGAGCGTCGCCGGGAACCCATGACCGCTGCAGGGGCAGCCGTCATGATCGCGGTCATTCTGCTGATCGGATTTGCCGCCACTCACTGGTGGGACGGGAACGACGACGACACGAAGCCGAAGACTGTCACCAGCGGCCCGACTCCGGCCGTGACCGAGGGCGGCGAGGGCAGCGCGCCTTCGAGTCCAGACACGTCAGCCTCACCTTCTCCCTCCGCCACGGTGGATCTCAGTTCGCCGGACAGGGCAGCGGAGGGGTGGGCGCGGACCTACCTGACCCGGAACCCGCCGGTCGACGAGAAGCACCAAAGAGTCGTCGAGCGTGCGGCGCCGTGGATGACCGATTCCCTCACCAGGAACCTAGTTGGCAACGACGACAAGCTCTGGAACGACCTGGTGTCCAACGGCGGCATCGCGAAGGTGACGGCCGTCGACGTCAACCAGGCCAGTGAGGGGCTGCCCGTGGACACGCCCCTGCGGGTGTGGCGCGAGGTCACCGTGAAGACCGCGATCGACGGCTACAAGCAGTACGACCAGACCACGGTCTTGCAGACGGAACTGACCCACAGCGGCGACAAGTGGCGCGTATCGCGAGTGCTGGGGGTCTGACGAGTGGATACGCGCCAGGCCGCAATGCTGGCCGCGGGGGCGGCGCGACGCGGAGCGGCGATCAAGCTCGCCGTTCCGGCCGGCATCCTCTTCTTCGTCATGCTCCTGGGCATCGGGATCGTCGGTGGCATCGCAGGAGGCTCCCAGGCCTCAGCCGCTTCCTGCGGTGATGCCGGTCAACCGGACACCGAGTACGGCGACGGGGACACCGACAGCAGCAGCAAGGACGACACCGACGGTCTACACGCTCAGCAACTGGCGAACGCCAAAATCATCGACGAGGAGGCGACCAAGGCGGGACTGCCCGGCCGAGCCACCCTCATCGGCCTCATGACTGCGCTGCAAGAAAGCACATTGCTCAACCTCGACCACGGCGACGCGGACAGCATCGGCGTGTTCCAGCAACGGCCGTTGGCAGGCTGGGGCACGAAGCAGCAAATCATGAACGTGCACTACGCGGCTCGTATGTTCTTCCTCGGAGACGAGGACGGCAGCCCCGAAGGGCTCACTGACAAGAACTGGGAGAACAAAGGACTAGGGGAGGCGGCGCAATCCGTTCAGCGCAGCAGGTACCCCACCCTGTACGACGGCCAAGAGGCAGAGGCCCGACGGATCGCCAAGGAAGCCGGGATCAACCTCACGCGGGCCGGTAAGCCCACCGGCAACCGGCCGCCCCCCAGTGCCTCCGGCGATATGAGCCAGAACCCGAATGGTGAGATTCCCACCAACCGGTGCAGTGACAGTGGCGAGGCCCGGGACTCCGCGAAGCCGGGCCAGGCGTTCCACGACGGCAGCGCCCCGTGGCCCAACCAGGTGGAGAATCCCCGCTCGACAGAGGACGCCATCGCATGGGCTCGCCGCGAAGCCAGCAGCGGGTCCAAGGAGTGGTACCGCAAGTGTCTCGCCTTCGTGGCACAGGCGTACGGCTGGTCGTACTCCGGCACCCTCTACGCCATCGATCACTACTACGAGATGCCGCTGAGCATGAGGCACAACCGGGACCGCAATCCGCCGGTGGGTGCCCTTATGTACTGGCGGACATCCAGCCGAGCTGGCCACGTGGCGATCTATGTCGGGAACGGCCAGATCGCGTCCAACGACATCCGGGTGGCGGGCCAGATTTCGGTCGTTCCTGCCGAGGACATCGAGAATAAATGGGGGAGTACGTACGTCGGGTGGGCGCCGCCACACTTCCCTAAAGCTGGATAGACAGCGTCAAATCTACTGAAGAAACCTATTTCTCATCAAAGGGGCAGATATGGCCGAGCAGGTGATCCTGGTCGATGACCTCGACGCGAGCAGGGAGAACGTTGAGAGGGTCGATTTCAGCTGGCTTGGCAAGGATTACGAGATCGACCTGACACGCTTCCACGTGGAGGAGTACAGCGAACTGCTGGCCCCCCTGCTGAAGGCAGCCCGACCGAAGTCCACCGGCCGTAAGGGAAGGTCAAACCGCCAGAAGGCAGACGCGGCGGAGATGAAGAGGGTTCGCGACTGGGCGCGGGCGAACGGATTCCACGTGCCAGCAGACCGTGGACCGGTGCCGAAAGACGCTCGCCAGGCATACGCCGCAGCCCAGGCCGCAGGTACGCAGTCCACCGTCCCACCGCAGGGACACAAGGATGCAACCGAGGCCGAGAACCCCTACGCCAACCGCTGAAGAACGGCAGACCAAGGGATGTCTGCCGCCATCTCGATCACCAGAATCCGGATCGGTGCGACTCCGCCCTGTCCAGCGCTCAATGCCGTCAAGGGAATCCCCGCCACGACCGAGACCCATCCCGACCAGCTGGACAAAGAACAGCAGTAAGGAAGCGCGATGCCTGAGGTGACGGACCCCAACTCGGTTCCCTTGACGCCCGTTTACACCATCGTGATCAGCGAGGACGACGAGGCGCGTATCGACGGGCAGCCAGTCGCCAGGCTCCCGCACCACAAAGACGCTCGCGACGCGGCGATCGCGGAACTCGCCGTGCGGGCTGCCCGCCGGGACCGCCCAGTGCGGGCCATAGCCAAGGAGCCGGACGGCTCGGTCTGGCCGATCATCGTCGACTTCGACGCCGAGGTGACTCCGCTCGACGCGCCGCACCCTGTGCCCACAACCGTCGAGAGGCAGCCCGCACACATGCCCGCGGCGACACGGGAAGCCGCTGTACTCCCGCCACCGGTCGGTGAACCGCTGATCCCAGCCCCCGTCGTTCCTACGGTGGACTGGATGGCGGCGCTGCCAGCCGACTTCGAGGAGATGTTCGCCCGGGTACAGACTGCTGGCGTTGAAGGGGGGGCGGTCGCCGCCGCGGTGGCTGCGGAGGATCTCGAAGACGCCTTGGACGATGCCTTCGGCCCGATGCATCCCTACACGGTGAATGTGCTGGGGCTCCGGGCCAGTCTGGTCCTACACACGGCGGACTGGCGCACCAGCATGGAACTGCACCTGCGGGCGGCCGAGCGCCGTCACCTGATGCAGGCTCCACGCGCCGAGACCCTGAAGCTTGCCCACAACGCGCATTTCTGCTGGAAGCACTTGGTCAAACCCTCGGTGAAATATCCCGGTACCCACGATCCCGCAGCCGCCGCACAATGGACCGGCGAGGTCCTGCGAGTGCTGCGGACAGTCGGCGTCGAGCCGATCATCATCGCGACCACCGAGCACTGGGCGGCCACGATGCTGCCCGCAGCGTGCTGAACAACTAAGAACGGGAGATCACCAGTTGGCCATCCGCGTTGGAGCCGGCCAGTCCGCGCAGAACGAGTACGCAAGGCGCCTGCGCGCTTGGCGGACCGCCTCTCGCCGCCGCTTCCTGCTCGGACTGCCCGTTGTGCTGGCCACCGCCGCGCTGCTGGAGTGGTGGATCGGCTGGCACGCCATTGGCGTCCCGCTGTACGGGCACATCGCTGCCCTCACCGTGATCGTGGCATGGGGCAGATCACTGACCGCTCCCCAGCACGTGACGGCTTGGCGGTCCGGAGCGGAAGGAGAGCGGAAGACAGCGCGAGCCCTCACCCGGCTTGCCCGCCGCGGCGCCGTCATACTTCACGACCGCGCGATGGGACAGGTCGCAAATCTTGACACGCTCGCCATCGGCCCTTGGGGCATTGCGGCCATCAACACCAAGAACTGGCAGGTCAAGGGAGCCAAGGTCGCTGTCAGCAGGGACGGCGCGACACTGTGGTACGGCACCAAAGCCCGGAACAAAGAGGTCGCCGGGGTACGCAGGGAAGCGCGTCAAGCTGCCTCCGCTGTTCGCGACTCGCTCGGTAGTCTTCCTGCCGAGGTCCAACCCATCATGGCTGTCTGGGGCGCTCGCGTCGGGCGTCGCGGAATCTTGTACTTCGACGGAGTGACGGTCCTGGAAGCCCGTCAGTTGGCCAGGTACCTCAGGCGCCAGCGCGTAGTCCTTTCACCTGCCGAGATCGCTCGGGCAGGCCTGGCCGCAGGCCACGCCCTCCCGCCCAAGACCTGACCGAGAACAGAATTACCGCGCCAATGGGACCGGAATTGACCAGACCCATTGTTGTGCATCTCGTGCTGCCTGTTTAATGGATGCATGGCAGCAACTCAGCGCGTCATCATCCACATGTCCGAAGATCTTGCTCTGCGGGTCAGCAGCACCGCCCGGTCATATCGAGATGCAGAAAAGACGTGGCGTCGGCTTTCACTCGCCACAGCAGTCGGTGCGAAGCAGAGGAAGGCCATCAGGATTCAGGCTGCCCTTCGGCGACGCGCCGAGTGGCCTACGGAGGACCATCTCGCCGAAGCCTGCCTGAGGGGCAGGATGGCCCAGCCTGATCTTGACCGCGACTGGCCGGCGCTGACCGAGGAGGAGCGGGCAGAGCTATCGCTTCCCGGCATGTGGCCAGGCTCAGAACGGCCAGATGAGGACTTCAGCGAGGCTTGCGCGTACACCCTGGACTACGACCTGATCTGGCGAGCCCGCACTGCGGCATGGAGGATCAGCGAGCCTTGGATCAACGAGATCCTGGCGCAAGGACTGGGCAACCTCCGGGCACTCACTGAGGACCAGCGCGCGCAACGGGCAGCTCTCGGCGTGAACGTGATCACCTTCGGCGCGATCGTCCGCCAGGGCATCAAGAGGCACTGGCCAACCAAAGGGCACACCCTTTTTTCGAAGTAAACAGCGAAAGAGGCATAACCAATAACGTTATTTGGCGCATGTTCTATTTGCACCTTCTGGTTCCGTGTTTGCTGGAGTGCTTCTTTTCTCCTTGCGCTGCTGTATCTGTAGGTGTTATTAAATTGGGTGTCCGGTTGTTTTTCTGGAGGGAGCAAGGTGAATCACGAAGCCGTTGAAGTGGCGGCCGGGGCGACTTCTGGGGATCGTTCTCGGGTGGTCAACGGAACGCAGTTGGCGGGGGAGCTCGACATCTCGCCGGGGATGGTGACCCGAGCGCTGGAGCTGGGGCTGATCCCGCCGCGCGACAAGCCGCGCGGGTGGTCGCGCGAGGTCGCCGACGAGATCGCCCAACGGGTCGAGGCGATCCGTGAGGGGATCGAGGACCGCGAAGGTCTCGGCTCCCGGCGTATCGCGGAGTTGCTGGCCGAGCTGACCGGGCTCGCGGTCGAGGCGGCCGACGTGCCGCCCCTCGCCGAGCGGTCGAGGATCAGAGTCATCGACGAGTACAAAGGGTGGCCCATGTACTCGGTGAAGGACGCGAGGGCTCTGGGGGAGTCGGAGGAGGCCCGCACCGTGCTGTCCGAGCTGATCGCGGCCCGGAAGGTGGAGACGGCCCGCCGTGAGGCCGAGTGGCAGGCGTGGGTCGAGGTGAGTCTCCCGCCCGGCGAGGCGGCCGGACGGCTGGGCTGGATGGTTTACGAGCTGGAGAAGACCGCCCAGGCCGGGCGGATCAGCGCGGGCAAGGGGGGCCGGTACGCGACCGCCGACCTGGACGAGCTTGCCGCCGACGAAGAGCTCTGCGAGCAGGTGACGGGCGACCGGCAGATCCGAGGCGACGAGGCGGCCGGACTGCTGGAGATCAGGTATCCCACGGACTGGAAGTACGTCGTCGACGCGGGATGGGTCCAGCCGAAGACCGTCACACAGGCCCAGGTCGGGCGCCGCCGGTGGATCGATGTGCCGCTGTATGCGACGCGCGACGTCGAGGCCCTGCGGGATCTGCCCGGCGTGCCGTGGGAGGAGGTTCGCGCGGTCCGGGCCGGAGAGCCGAGTCCCCTGCGGGAGTACGTCAGCCGGGTACTGAGCAGGGCCGAGGCGATCCACGCCTTCGCCGCCGGCCTCGCCGACCGCCACCAGGTCGAGGTCTGGGCCTACCACGACGACCGCACCGGCTCGTGGGAACTGGACTGGACGCACGGCGACCAGGAGGGCCCCACGCGTGAGCAGGTCGCCGCCGAACTCCGGGCTGACCCGCAGGCCGCACGCCACCGGGCGGACATCCAGGTGGGCGGCACCCGATGGGGGAGCCGGGCCCGGTGGGCGCGCGAGGTGCTGGCGACGGGCAACCCGGTGGTGCTGTGCACCAGGTCCTCGGGGACACCGACGACCGACACGGAGACCACCGAGGTCATCGAGGTCGCCGTCGTCGACGTGACCACCGGCAAGGAACTGCTCAACCGCCGGGTGCGGCCGACCGTGCCGCTGGGCGAGCGCAGGGTCAGCGGACTGACCGACGAAGACCTTGCAGACGCGCCCGAGTGGGAGCGCGTCCTGCCCCGGGTACGGGAGGTGACCCGCGGACGGCTGATCGTCCCGTGCCACCCAGGCGACGACCGGAAGCGCATCGTCGAGGACACCGAACGGGCGGGCAAGCGGCCGATGCACCTTGCCGCCGCCGACTCGTGGGCCCTGGCCGAGACGGATCGCCCGCTGGACCAGGTCACCGGCTGGTCCGCGCTCAGGGGATGCGAGTACGTACGGGAGGAACTGCTGCGGCGCTCCCGCGGCTGGGGCCGCGCTCACCTCCCCGAGACCCAGACGGAATCGGGCCCACACGCCGGGTGACGTCCGCTAGCCTGGAACGAGGTCGCCATGCTGCGACGACCATGGCCGAGTAGTCCGGGCCCGTGACCCGGACGGCGACGACAGCCCGAACCCGCCCTGCGGGAATCGGCAGCACCAGATGACGAAGTCCGCTTCCAGGTCCGCTCTGCCCTTCAGGCGTGCCCGGGTCACGGGACCGCGTGCGCCGGAGAACGCGAGCCGACCATGACGGACAGCAACCAGGCCCGGAAGAACGCCTCCCGCCGCCGGAAGCAGCAGACCGGCCAGGGCTACCAGGCAGCCCAGCAGGACGTACAGCGCGAACGGATGGGCTTCGACGACGCCGCCGGGCCCACCGAATATCGGCCCCAGACCGCTGGCACCGGCTACTTCTGCGCGTGGGGTGCGGAGGAACTGCTCGGCACGGAACAGCTGAGCATGCTCGTCGAGCACGCAGAGAAGCACGGACGCCCCGACGCGGCCGACAAGATCGTGTGCAGCCTGTGCGACAAGCCCATCGACGTCACCCGGGAGCCGGAGGTCCACGTCGGCCTGGCGCTCCGCGAGGAGCAGCTTCCGGGCGAACCGGTCACGGAGATGACGTTCCCGGTGTGGACACACGAAACCTGCGGGCACACCCGCGTCTGGTCCTGGTCACAGCTCACTCTGGAGCGGCGCCGCCGAGGCCTGCGCATCAACACCGCCGACCTCCCGCCCAAGGAACACCGCCGCAACAAGGTGCCGGTGGACGACTACTGCAGCTTCACCGTGCCGCCGAACAGTGCACCCCTCTTCTACCTGCAGCCTGGTTCCGACCACCGTCACGGTCCCCTCGGATTCCGCGCCGACCGGCTGTCGGACGGCCTTCCCGAGCTCGATCTGTCCCGGCAGCAGGCGCGCACCCTGCCGGAGTGGTCGATCGCCGCGGACCGCACCGGCCTGTCGTACATCGAGCGGCAGGGCACCGGCCGCTGGTACCAGCCGGCCCGTCCCTGGTCTCCGCTGGCCGCGTGGCTCGCAGCCGCGCACTACCACCAGAGCGTCATCTTCCTGACCGCCCCGGCCGGTTCGGTACCGCCCGCACAGCTGGAGGCGGGCACCGGTGACCTCTCCGCACTGTTCGCGGTGGGCCGCAACGACCTGTTGTTCGGCGCCCGGATGGCAGTCACCGGCCTCGCCTGACGCTCGGGCCGGACCCCGTCCACTGCCCCCGGCCTGGTCCCACAAGGACTGACCACCCGTGACCGGACCCTCCCGCATCGCTTCCTTTGGAGACCCGTAACCACCATGCCCGACAGCGACGTAACCCTCTCCCAGATCGCCCGCACGGCCGGGGTCGGCCGTGCGGCAGTCGTCAACTGGCGCCGCCGCCACGGCGGCCTCGACGCCACGGGCGGCACCGACGAGAGCCCGACCTTCCCCCGCGCCGCCGCCGAACAGTGGCTCCGCGACCTCGGCAAGCTCTACGAGCCGGAACCGCCCCGGCCGCCCGCGACCCTGACCTTCGGCAATGGAGCAACGCTCACCGCGTACGCGCCCGATCTGTGCATCCCCGCGCGAGAGGGGAGTGGCGGGGAGGGCTACGAGGAGTTCGGCGGGTACATCGACGCCGAGGGCCGGGACGGAATCCCCTGGCCCCGGGCCAACGTGCGGGTCGAGACGGAGGGACAGCCGCCGTACGAGGTGACGGACGCGGACGTCGACATCAGCTATGCCGGAGGGTCCGCGCAGTACCTGAAACTGGTCTGGCGTGCGGAGAAGGGCCGGAGCGAGGGGAGCGCGTTGTGACTTCACGTGCCCTGGCAGTACGCCACCAGGCGGTGAGTGACTGATGGCGGAGGTTCGGATCGTGGGCGCCACCGTCGAGGAGGAGGAACAGGTCGCCGAGCTGATCAGGCTGGCACTGGCCGCGTACCCGGTCCCGGTCGCGGTCGACGCGCCGCGCCGACTGCCGAACCGGCAGACCACTCCGGATACACCCGCGTACCGCATCGTGCTCTCGGTCATTCCCGCTGCTCCGCCAGACGGTCAGGCTCAGCCCACAGCGCAGGCAGAACGCGGGGAACCCGCTCACGGTCGAGGCGAGAACCGAGGCAGCCGTGCCCTGACACGGCGCCGGGGCCGCCCGGCTCTGCCACCGGGCGACGGCAGGTAGCCGTCGGGGCGAGGGGGTGCTGCCGGTTGTCTCCCGCGCGGGTCCTTGCCACCGCTACCCTGGGGGAGAGGGCCCGAAGCTCGACCAGAGCCGGGCACAGCGCGACGATGGACGAGGCGGTGACCATGCGCGAGGCGATGAACCCGAGCGAGGGGGAGTGGACCCCGGACAGCATCACTCACGCTCTTCCCGATTCCAGCCTTCGCATGGAGTTTCTGCGGCAGCTGAACACGACCCCATTTGCTGAGCTCGAAGCGCTCGGTGAGCGCTGGCTCCAGGTCATCAACGACCTGGAGGACGCTGTGCAGCGGGGCCAGGAGGCGCATGCCTATCAACTGCAGCACGGAGGCGAACTGCCGCCGCAGTACCAGGACTTCACCCAAATGATCATCGAGCGGCAGGTTGCCTGAGTGTTCAGGCTTTACATGGATCCCACGATCCACGAGGTGTACGCGAGCTTGCCGGATAAGGCCCGCGACCGGGTCGCCAGATTCCTCCTCGATTCGCTCACTGATCCTCGGGGGGCCACAGCACCGTACGGCGACATCGACGACGGTGTGATGCGGCTGTGGGCAAGCGGAGATCTTGCCGTGGTGCTGTTGGTGGGCGACACCTCTAAGACCGTGACGGTCCTCGGCATCACGTATGCGGGACTGGACTGACAGAGAAGCGCGCGGGCCTCTCTTCTCTCGTTTCTGGCGCCTAGCCACAGAACGTCACCTCCGACCGCCCGCAGACGATCGCTGACGCGCGGAGGTACTCAGCCGGGCGGCCGCCAGGCCGAACGGCGGCACCCGCACTGGCATGAGCCACGCTTCCATGTCTTTGAACGCGCGGCGCCCAGACAACAAACGCCCCGAGCCGCTACACACGGCTCGGGGCGCCTTCGACTTCAAAACCGGCGTAACAGCTATCCAAGCTGCCGCAACCAGCGACGAGACCCTACTTGCTGAGGCCCTTCCAGATGTACGGCTCGCCCTCCTTGCCGTCCACCTCCTCGGTCCAATGGACCTCCAGAGACGTCGGCTTGGCGGCTACGAGGTATGTTTCACAAAAAGTGTGGGATTCGCCCGACTTCCAGCTCTCAACGTCGTACGGGTCCTCGCAGCCGGCGGCATCCTCGGGAGCGAAGATCAGATTGGTGCCGGGGCGCCCGCCAGCCCAGATGGTGGTGCTGTCACCGGCGTCGGAGCTGTTGGTGAGGGTGGGGCCCGACTTGTGCGTATACGTCACGTAGGCGGTGGCGGGCACGAGGCCCTTCACGTCTGCCCTGTCCTCGTCATCCAGCGGCAGCTTTGCGGTGTCGGCCTCGGTCCCGACGTCTACCTTCGTTACTGCGATGTCGTAGGTGACCGTGCCGTCCTCTTCCTCGACCGTCGCCGTGGCCTTCTCGCCGGCGACCAGCTCACCGCCGGAGGACACCTTCTTGGCCGGTGATGTGGAGGACTCGGGCTGTGATGCGGAGGCCGTGGGGGAGGACTTCTTCGCATTGTTGTCGGCGTTGTCGTCCCCGCCTCCGCACGCGCTCAGAGTGAGTACGAGACTGAGGGCCGCCACGGTGGGGCCGCTCACGCGGGCTATGGGGCGGTACTGGGTCTTCACGGAGTTGCTCCTCTTTGGAACGTGTACTGGTGGGGGGATGGGGTGATCCGTGTGCCAGGCTGCGGGTCTGTTGCCGTGGGGGATCGGGGTTCCTGGGGTACTTCTGGCAGGTCGATGTCGCCGAGCGCGGCCCTGGTCGGGGCCGCGCGGCGACACACCCTCAGTTCGGTGGCACGTGGCCGCCGGGGCTGTCGACGAGGGACGTCAGTCGACGTACCACTCCTTCTTGGAGCCGCACTTAACCGGCTTCGCGCTCCCCTTCTGCAGGCAGGCCCGGATCTTGTGCGTCCCTTCGAAGAGGGTCGGCGTCTTCCAGGCGCAGGAGTTGTTGTTCTTGGCGTCCCTGACGGTGACGAGGAGGCGGTCGTCCTTGGAGAACACCTGAGTGACGGCCGCGTACCCGTCGGTCTTGATGTCGCAGGCGTTGACCCGCTCGTTTCCGTAGTAGTACCAACCCTCCGCTCCACGGTTGGTTGAGTAGACGTAGCCGGAGCTCGCTGCGGAGGCGGGCGCGGCGGAGAGCGCGGTGACGACGAGAGCGCCGCCCAGGAGGGCAGGCGCTACGCGCTTGGCAAAGCTGGAGATGGGCACAGAGGCTCCTTCGTGTATTCAGTGGGGGAATCGGATGGTTTGTAGGTCGGGCCACTGGTCTGTGGGCACGGCGAACGCCGTCGGCGGAGTCCGCCGACGGCGGCTATGCGGCTGAGGCTTGGGGCGTGCTGACCGCGGACACAGTGGTGTTCCAACGCGGTCTGTACTGCGCCTTGTAGGCGTGCTGGCCAGGGGCGGTGCGTCCCAGGTCAAGCGTCTGGAATCCCTCGCTGGCGAGGTCCACAGCGAGGTGGCGCAGTAGGGCGTGGCCGGGCGCAAGGTGTCTGTGGCCCGGGTCCACGGCGGGTACGACAGCGAAGGCATCTCGACCGCGGACAAGGCACAGCTGAGCGGCGATCGCGACACCGTCTACCGCGAGGGTGGCGATGAACGCGGTGCTGGCGCACCGTTCCAGAACGGCCCGCCACTGCACGGAACCTGCGGCGAATGTGGAGCCGGGCAGCAGAGCCTCAGAGGCCCGCTGGCGCTCGTGGAGGTCGGCCAGTACGCCGTACGCGACCAGGAGTTCCTTCGTGTGCCGGGTTCGGTGATAGACGACTCGATGACCGTCTGCGAGCCGGGACCAAGTGCGTTGACGCCGTTGGTGATCACGCTTGGAGGAGCGGGGCATCGATTGAAAGTCGAGGGGGAGGCGTATCTCGGCGCACTCCGTGGTCCCGTGACCCCAGGCACCGTCTGCGCAGGTCTGGGCCAGGTAGTGGCCCAAGCTGCTGGTGGTGGGCACATCAGTCATCTCGACTCGCTCGCCCTCTGCGGCGAGCAGGGTCAGGTAGAAGGCAAAGGAGCCCGCTATCGCAGAATCCTCGGCATGAGGGCCGATGGGGCGTACGTACTCCGCGATGGGTGCAGAGAGGGGATACATTCGTGCGGCCCCAGTTCCGCCCTGATCTTCTCGGGCGAGGGCCAGGGCGGCGAGTGTCCGGCCGGTCGGTGCCTGGGCGACGAGGACAACGGGGGTGGCGGTGTACGGCAGTTGCTCCGCCCATCCGGCGAGCCATTGCGGGGACTGGTACGGCGTTGCCTCGCTGTCCTGGTGATACAGGTCCCGCCACTGGGAGGTGAGGTAGTCCATGGCGACGTGGCCGCTGAGTTCGCGTATGGCGTGGGGCATGATCGTCGTCCTCCTCTGACGTGTACTGGCTGGTTTGGTCAGGCGGCGGCGCGGGCGGGGTGGCGCACGCCGGCGGCGAACTCCCTGGCAGTGGCCGCCGCGGCGGCCACTGCCGTGTTCGGCGCGGCGGCCATCCGGCGGATCACGGCGGAGCCGACCACGACGGCATCGGCGATCGCGGAGATGCTGGAGGCCTGGGCTGCGGTGGAGACGCCGATCCCGACGCCCACCGGAAGCGCGGTGACCCTGCGCAGGCGGTCGATGAGCTGCGGCAGGTCAGAGCTGAGCGGCCCTTGGTTGCCGGTGACCCCTTTGGTGGCGGGGGCGTAGATCATGCCGCTGGACGCGGCGCATATCCGAGCGAGTCGGGCGGCGTTGGTGTTTGGAGCGACGAGATTGACGGTGTGCAGCCCGGCTGCCCGTGCAGCGTCCAGCCACGGATCCGCCTCTTCGAGGGGCAGATCGGGAACCAAAACACCCGAAGCCCCAGCGGCAGCGAGTTCGTTCGCGAACCGCTCGGGCTGGTAGCGGTGGATCGGTTGCCAGTACGACATGACGAGCAACGCGGCACGCGATGACGACGACAACTCGCGGGCGGCGGTGAAGAGGTCCGTCATGCGGAATCCGGCGGTGAGTGCCTGCGCGGTGGCGCCCTGGATGACAGGACCGTCCATGACGGGATCCGAGTACGGAACTCCCAGTTCCACGATGTCAGCGAACTGAGCAAGGACGTGGAGAGCATCCAGACCAGTGATGCGGTTGGGGTAGCCGACCGGCATGTACGTGGCGAGCGCGGCGCGCTCCTGAAGCCGCGCAGCTGCGAGGACCTGGTCGAGCCGAGCAGAGGGCCAGGACATGGACGACGGCGCGGTCATGGGAACTCTCCAGTGGGGGTGGCAGGCAACCTCGGTGTGACGGATCCCAGGTGCCGGAGTTGGGGAGTGGGAGGGCGGAGGGTGCCGCCGGGGGGGCCGACGGCACCCCAAAGACCGAGGGAGCCAGCCGGCAGAGGAACCGCGCAGCTCACACGTCGGACGGACGACGCAACCTCGGCCTCACCCGGTCAGGCAGGGGGTGCCGCGACCGGGAGTCGACGTGCGGGACGGGAGAGAGGGGGGGGCTGAAGTCCCACATCGGTAGCGGCGTCAGAGAGCCAGGCAGCGCGAAACAGGGCTCAGCGCGTCGGTGCCCCGGTCAGACACGTGTGGAAGCGACGAAGCCGAAGCTCCAGCGGTGTTGTCGGTGCACTGCGGGGTGGATGCCGAGGGCGAGGAAGAGGTCACCGTGCTCGCCGTGACCAGGGCGCCGACTGCCGTGAGTGATGCGGCGGCGGCACGAAGAGCGGGCCGGGAGCGGTGGCTGGTTGAGCGTGGAGCAGGCACAGCGCATCTCCTTGAGATGTGCAGGGTGCTCCGACGACAGGAGCCCGCTCGCATCCGGGTATCGGATCACCAGATGACGAGCAGGGGTAGCCTGTATGTGGCGTGATCGCACACGCCTGTTAGAGCACCCCAGTTTGGTTTCGGACCGTGGGGTGTTGACTCGGGAACGAGTCACGTTGGCCGTTCCCGTTACCGCGGGGGCGGCCAAACGTGTTGCGGTGTGGATACCGGCCAGCCGGTCGCAACGGCTGTCCGGTGAAGGGCTATTGAGATCAGCCCGCTTGCGTCGTCGGAATCGCCCGGGTGGCCGCTTCCGACATCAATAGATCCTCATGCACCACGCGCCACAGTGTCAACATACAGATACACCGCGAGATCGTAGTGCGGCCGGTGGCTGCTTCTACGGCTGCCTCGGTTGGCCCTGTTCCTCTCGCCCTTGCACCCGTTCGCGGGCGGCTAGCGCGTCGAAGATCGGCACGAGGTCTCGCAGGTCTGGCGTCCCGTCACCTGTATGACGCAGGGCCACCTGGGTCACGCCCATGGCTTCGATCCCGGCCCGGATTGCTGCTGCGGGAAGGGCCTTTTCGACGAGATCCTGTAGGTAAGCCGCCAGAGCCTCGCCTTCCGGCATCGAAAGGAACCCCTTCGGCACCCTGAAGTGACGCTCCAGCGTGTCGATCTCGTGCACTCTCGCACTGAGCCTGCCTTTGAGCAGGTGGTCGATCTGGGAATGCGAGATTTGGACGTCGTCGGCGATCCGGCGCAGGCTTGGGCTACGACCCCCCGACTCCTGAGCGGCATGCTTCCGGACCAGGGCCAGGCGCTGCTTGATCAGCGACTTGAAGAATTCTTCGCGCGCGTCCTTGTCATGCGGTGGTGCTTCAGGGGTCGCACCGGCGAGCAGTTCGAGAACTCGGCTCTCTTCGATGGCTGTGTGCAGGGAGATGGTCGCGGCTTCGAGGACGTCGGCCCTGGTCTTGCCCAGGCGCCAGGCTCCGGCGTCGACGTCAGCGAGGAGCTGGTCGAGGACGGCTCTGGTCACCTCACGGGAGGATTCAGTCACCGATGGTCTCCAAGGGGGCCATGGCACGGGGGCGTGCGCCCGCAGCGTACCCAGCAGGCGTCGGCCCTGGCCAGCGCTGTACCTATTTGTTGACAGTGCGGTCAGGGTCCTTCAGGATCGCATGTATTTACAGCTGGTGCTTCGTACCCGGCACATGCTCCGCTCGGCCCCTTCCCCTGACATGGAATCTGGTGGCATGACTTCACACTCGGCTCAGCACTCGCCCAGCGGCCCGCCGTTACTGTCCGGGGCCTGCCCGGTCCGGCATGGAAACCCTGCGGCGGTGCCTCTGTCCAGTCAGCAGATGCTCGATGATCCCAGCGTGTTCTACGCGGGCCTGCGAGAGTACGGCCCCGTCATGCCCATACACCTCGACGGCGACGTACCGGCCTGGCTCGTGACCGGCTACGACGCGGGCTGCCACGTGCTCAAGGGCAGCCACAAGGGCAGGCGCCTGTTCACGCGTGACCTGGGCCAGTGGGGCGTGGCCGCGCAAGGCCAGCTGCCGCCGGGCTGGCCGCTGGCGCCGCACGTCGCGCCGATGGAGAACATGCTGTTCGCCAGCGGAGATGAGCATGTGAGGCTGCGCGGCGCGTTTCGGTCCAGCCTGCGCAGGGTCAGTTCCGCCCGGCGGAAGGTGATAATCGGCCGCGCTGCCGATCAGCTCATCGACTCCTTCGTCGACCAGGGCAGCGCCGACCTCGTCAGCCAGTACGCCCTTCCGCTGCCGGTGGCCGTCTTGACCCGCCTCTTCGGCTTTCCGCCGGAGGAAGCAGCGCGGCTCCAGCGGGTGATCCCGACCCTGCTGGCCGGCGGCGAGGGAGCGCTCGACGCCAACGAGGAACTCACCGACGTCATTGCCTCGCACGTGGAACGGCGCCGCCGAACCCCCCGAGGGGACATCGTCAGCGGCCTCATTGAGGCAGGCCTGACGGCCCAGGAGACCTGCAACACCGTCTGGCTGGCGATCAACGCGGGCGTCGGCGCAACCACCGCCTGGACCGCCAACACCTGCGTCCTGGTGGCCAGGGCCGAGGACGCGCGGATCGACCTGCGCACCGGCATGACGTCGACCCCGGCCGTCATGAACGAGGTGCTGTGGAATCACACTCCCGTCCAGCAGGTCATCGGCCGCGTCGCGACCGCCGACGTGGATCTCTTCAACACGGATGTCCGCCGCGGCGACCTGCTCGTCATCTCTGTGGGCGCATCCAACCTCGATGAGCAGTTCGGTGACGCCCGCACCCGCCCGAGGAACATCGTCGGCAACGAGAGCCACCTCAGCTGGGGCCTGGGCGACCACGAATGCCCAGCCCAGCCCGAGGCCACCTCGATCGTTGAAGGCGGTGTCAACCGCCTGTGGACGCGCCTGGACGACCTCCACCTGAGCAATCCCGAACAGCCCACGCAGTGGAATCCCTCGATCATCGTGCGCATCCCCACCCGGGTCGACGTCAGTTTCGACCCGGTCCGGGCCCGTGCGCGTGCCCAAACCCTCGCCCCGACTGGAGACCATCCATGACGCTCGCCACCCACCCGGACCCCTTTCTCCTCGATGCGACCGCCGCCGACGTGCAAGGCGACGCGCGCCGCCTCGCCGCCCGGGGCCCCCTTGTTGAGGCAGTCCTCAGCGACGTCGGGCTCCGCGTCTGGGCCACCGGCAACCGTGCCGTCGCTGAGCACATACTCGGCGACCGCGACGCCTTCGTGAAGGATCCCAAGCACTGGGCAGACCTGACGGAAGGAAAGGTCCCCGGCAACTGGGGGATCGCAGAGTTCATCACGATGCCCGGCATGCTGAATGCGGACGGAGCCGAGCACCGCAAACTCCGGCAGCTGGTCAGCGGCGCGTTCACCGCCCGTCGCGTTGAGGATTTGCGCCCGCGCATCGACGAGATCGTGCGAGAGCTGATAGCCGACCTGGCGCAGGCCGCTCCGCACGGGTTCATCGAACTGCGCCGGCGGTTCGCCTTCGAACTCCCCATGCAGATCATCTGCGAACTGTTCGGTCTGGACCCTGGCAGCGGCGAGGCCCTCACCCGGAACTACACGGCCATGCATGCCAGCAGCAGCACCGTCGAGGAGGCCACTGCGGGCAAGCAGGGCGTCGTGGCCATCATCGCCGCGCTGATCAAAGAGAAGCGCCGGAGTCCGGCCGACGACCTGACCTCCGCCTTGATTGCCGCGACCGACGGCGAGGACGCCACCCTCGACGACGGGTTGTTGCTGTACACCCTGATGTTGTTCCTCTTCGCGGGGCAGTCGACGACCCAGGACTTGATCGTCAACTGCCTGAAGGCGTTGGCGGACCACCCCAGCCAACTGGCCCGGGTGCGCGCGGGAGCGGTCCCGATCGAAGACGTGGTGGAGGAGGTGCTCCGCTGGCAGTCGCCAATCAACACGATCATGTTCCGGTACGCCGCCCGTGACGTGGTGGTGCCCGGCACGAACGTCATCGTGAAGAAGGGCGAAGCGGTCGTCATCTGCGTGGCGGCGACCGGTCGCGATGAGCAGTCCTTCGGCCCAGACGCCCACGCCTTCGACCCGGGCCGCGGAGTCCTCGCGCGGCACCTCTCCTTCGGCTGGGGGGTCCATGTCTGCATGGGCGCGCCCCTGGCCCGCATGATGACCGCGACAGCGGTCGGCGCGATTGTGGAGGCCTTCGACCTGGACCGTTCCGGCGCGCCGGAACCAGCGCCGATCAGCTCCTTCTCTCCCAACTCCTTCGTTGAACTGTGGATGGGACTGACGGCCAGGACCACGGCGTCCGCCGTGGCGTAGACGGCTGCTGCGGCACGGTCGTCGACGGCTGACGCCGTGCCGCAGCAGCCGCACGCACCAACCATCACGATCGAAGGAGACTGATAATCTCTCTCCGCATGCCATCGGGCACGGCCAGTCACATGAGGGGACCGGGGGCGTGATTCGGCCATTGCGAGTCAACTGCCTCTGGGAGCCGTCCAGCGCGCAGATATCTGGCACGGTAGTGCTACCGCGCGACGGGCATTTGAAGGCCTGCGAAGGTACGAGGCAGGAGGGCTGAACGGCACATGATCACCGGCGCTACACCCCCATATCGCGCCGCCCTCGCACATATAACTGAGGCTACCCAGCGGCTCCGCTCAGCCAGGGACGAGCGCCGCGCGTGGGCCCGCGAACGCCAGGAAGCTCTCCGGGTGTTTCACGACGACCTCGGCCTGAAAGCGGGGGCCAGTCTGATGGAAGTCGTGGAAGCCTATGGCCGCGTGCGTGGCCGCACTCTCGTCTTGGAGGAAGCCGAGCTGGGACCGGAACTCAGCGGGGTGTGCGTGACAGAGCCGGACCAGGACGTCATCTACGTCACGTCGATCGCAAGCCCGCGCCACAAGATTCACATTCGGCTACACGAAGTGGCGCACCTTCCCCTGCCGCGGCAGGGCGCCGCTGAAATCGCCACCTTCGAGGCGTGCTCCATCTCCGGACACAGCAGCATCGACATCGAAACACTTACCAGACACATGTCGATCCTGCCGCCGCGAGTCGTGGAGGAACTGCAGACCAGCCCGACGAGCGTGAATTTCCGAACTACTTACGCTTTCGCCGCGGAGCGCCGCTCGGAGCAATTCGCCACCCACGTGATCAACCTGCTGGATCTCGATGCGACCAGCCGGCACACCGGCCCTATCCGGAGTGCTTTCAGCAATCGCAGGTCTGTCTGATGTGGATCGATGCCGTCACCGTAATCAACATGATCATCGCCACGGCGACGGGAACCCTCGGCATTGGCAAGGCGATGTCAGCGAGGCACGAGAAAGAGCTGACGCTCTGGCTGACGTCCTCTGTGTTGCTGTTCGCCGCGGCGATCTTCCTGCTTGCTACTCCCGTTGTGTATCGGGCAGTCGGCGCCATCACTTCGCCGAATCTGTCCGGCCTCCTCGTTCCTGTCGCCACGCTCGCCTGTGTGGCCCATGCCCATTGGCTGACGCAGCTCTGGCAGCCGGACCGCAGAACCCAGGTTGCTCTGCGGCGCGCAGCGATGATCTGGGGGCCCGTCTACGGAGGCGCCATTGTCCTGATGGTGGGCCTGTACGCCACGGCTGACCTGGGGCCAGCCGCTCCACTTCGCTTCGCCGCGGCCTACGCCCACGTCCCGCAGGTCGTCGCGTTCCAGCTCGTCTACACCGTGGCGCTGATCACGACGGTGGTGGCCACTGTGCGTCAGTGCCGGGCGCTGGCCCTGCCGGGTCGCCCGGATTTCGCTGGGGAACTGAAGAAGAGCGTCGGATTCTTCGCTCTGGCCTTGGGGTTTGATCTTGTCAATGTAGCCATCACCCTGACCGCCATGATCGGTGTCGCCACCGGCCACGCTGGTCTTGGTGACATCGCTGAAACGGCCTGGCTTGCCACGATCTGTTCCTGCATCGCTGCCAACTGGGGCCTCGGCCGGATGGTGGTCCCGACACTCTTGGAGGAGTTCCGCGACGACCGTGTCTTGGAGCCTCTCTGGAAAACGGTCACGGACGGCGCACCGGGGGTGATCCTGGCTCCGAGGTCTTGGTGGAACCGTTTGAACACGAGGGTCACCCTGGGCCGAAGGATCACCGAAGTCCGTGACGGCGAGAAACACCTGAGCCCGTGGTGGAGTGTTGTGCCCGGCCTCGCCGTGGAGTATCAAGTCACAAACCAGGAGGGCCGCCGCGTGCCGGGCGACCAGCAGGATCAGGCCTGGGACCTCGTGGCGGCGAAGGATGCCGCCACCTTGCTCTATGCGGCGCAGCTCAGGCGGAGAATCGGAGCCCCCACTCCGCAGCAGGGAGAGCGCCTCATGAAATTGCCCGGGATGGATGTCTCTATTTCCGAGGAGCGCGCCCATCTTGTCCGCGTGGCTCGCCATCTGACGCACCCGACCGTGCTCCAGGCGGTCAAACTCGCCCATGCAAAGGCTGCCAGCACTATGCAGGGCTAAGCTCAGGCGCCGGTCCGCGCCATCTTGTGGTCTCGCGGTTCCGAGGCGCCATCAAGTGCGAAGCATTCCGAGGCACCCGAGTAATTGGAACGAAGGGAAGGGAAAGCCCCGGGCGCTCTCCTGCGCCGGACGACACGACGCTCAATACCACCTACGAGAGCGCTGCCAACGCCTCGGTGGTGATCTGTGCGTCGTCCACCACCGCGCGGATCAGGTCCGGCAGTAATGTCACCCTCAGCACGATGGACGCGGAGATGACCGTTGCTCGCTCCTCGTCGGTGTGTGGGGCGAACGGGGTGTCGTCGAGGTGATGCCGGACGGTGGCTGCAAGGAAGCTGCCCAGGCGCGCGCCGGTCATCTCCCGGCCGGCGACGGACAGGAACGCCGCGTACAGGCTCTTCGGGATGGTCTCAGGGGTGATATCCGCCGCCGCCAACCTGGCGGCCAGGTCCTCTCGGGAGGGAATGAGGGCAGTAGCGGACACGGGAACGCTCCCTGAGAGGTCGGATCGAGGCCGGCGCCGGGGTGTACTCAGCGTGCCGCAGCGTCTCGGCCACGAGCAACCGGCCAGCGACAGCCGGAAGTTGGCCGCCCTGGTCGGGGCAAGTCTTGCTGAGGGATTCGTTCCGGGACCCTGGCGGCCACCCCAACGCCTTGGGGTGGCCGCTTCGTCACTCCGGGCGATCCAGGACAGACCGCCGCCCCTGCGGCTCTGGGTCAGTGGGTTGGCGCTGGGAGCTCTTTCACCGTCATCACCAGGGTTCGGGGGCGCACCGTGGCCCGGGCGATTGGTCTTACCGTCTGGCCAGGCGCGAGGCGCAGCCGCACGCGGCGGAGGATCGTCGCGAGCGCAGTGATCAGTTCGGTGGTGGCGAATCGGTCCCCGAGGCACTTGTGCTTGCCCGCTCCGAAGGGCACGAAGGCGCCTGGCGGGAGCGTCTGTCTGCCGTCGAGCCAGCGGTCCGGATCGAAGGTGAGGGGTTGGGGGAAATACTTGGGATCGCGATGCAACGAGTGCTGGCAATACGCCAAGTCGGTGCCGGCCGGCAGGGTCCACGCGCCGAGCCGGGTCTCCGTGATGGTGCGGCGGGTTACGATCCATCCGGTGTGGTGAAGTCTCAGGGCCTCGTCAATGACGCGGTTGAGGTAGGGGAGTTGGGTGACGTCGTTGACCGTCACCGGCCGGTCGCCGAGGACCTCGTCGAGTTCGGCCAGGACGCGGCTCTCGATGCTCGGGTGGCGAGCGAGTTCGTACAGCACCCAGGACATCACGGAGGCTGTGTTCTCGGTCCCGGCGAGTGCGAGGGTGAGGATTTCCGAGCAGATCTGCTGCTCGGTCAGCGGATGGCCGGTCGTCTCGTCGGTGGCTCGTAGCAGCAGAGACAGCATGTCGCCCGTGTCGTGGCCGGACTCTTGCAGGGCTGCGATGGCGCTCCCGATCGTGGCACGGACGGCGTCGCGGGCGGCGGTGAAGCGCCGGTTCGCGGGCAGCGGCAGGCGCTCGACCCAGTCGGGCAGCATGATGCGGACGCCGACGCTGTCCATCACTACTGCCAAGTTCCGACGCAGTTGGGCGAAGGCCCCGGAGTCCAGGCTGCCGGAGAACACGGTCTGGGTGAGCATGTCGAGGGAGAGTTCGACCATCGCCTCGCGGACGTCGAGTTGCTGCCCTGGCGTCCAGCTATCGACGGCGGCGGTCACTTCGCGACCCATGATGTCGACGTAGCGGGCGATCTCAGACCTCCCGAAGGCGGGCTGAAGCTGTCGGCGCTTGCGGACGTGCTCCTGTCCGGCGACGGTGACCACGCTGTCGCCCAGGAGCTGGCCCATCTTCTCGAAGAAGCGGCCTTTGTCGAGGCTGGGTCCGAGGTCGGTGAGCATTGTGCGGATGAGCTCGGGATCCTGGACCACGATGGTGCGGGTGCCTGGCTGGAGGGTGATTTCCACCAGTGGGCCGTACTGCTCGCGCAGGTTGGCGATGAACGAGAGGTTGTCGCGCCAGAGCTGTATCGCGTGACCCAGCAGCGGGAGCGATCCCGCCGCCCTGGGTATGGGGGGAGGCGCTACGAGCGTCATGCGGGGGTTCCCTTCATGGCGATCACGGGCGCTCTATGGCTTCCCTGCACCGCTGTACTGGCAATCCCGGGCCGGGTGTCTTCCGCCACGGGCAACGGCGCTGATGCCACCAGGTGAGTCCCCAGCGGTTTGCCGTGCGAGTCGGGGATGGCCCGGCAGAGCGAAGGTGGCACGGATCCGTTCAGGCGTTGGAGGAGCGTGGCAGGGCGCGTGTTCCAGTCAGGGTTGCTCCGTCACGTGTCTCTCGATCCTGCCCTGGGAAGACAGTCATCTCGATGTTCTTATGAGGAAGGGAGGGAGAGCCATGATTGGATCCACGCATATCGGCGCATTGCGATGGCTCGCGGTAGGCGCGCTATTCCGAAAGATCGGCGCGGTGATCGTTGCGCCGTTCGCCGTGGCACGGCGCGACCGATAGGTCGGTCGCTGTCCAACGCCGAAGCGACTCGTCCCCGGGCGCTTTGGCGTTGGAAGAGCAATGTTCATCGCGGCGGGGGCAGCCAACGGACTAGGTCCGTGTGTCGGCCGGAGGTTCGCCGCGTGCCGCGCGAGCGTCTCGGACGGACTGCTGAAGCGCCGTCATGAGATCGACGAGGCCCTCGCGCTGAGGCCCAGGCTGCGGGGTGGCGGGTCGGTCGTGGACCTTGGCGTCGATCAGGGAGTCGAGGGCTTGGGCGTAGTGGTCAGTGAGGTCGGGGATCTCGTCGAGTCGGTCGACGCTGCGGGCCTCGATGAGCGCGAGGGCCGCGGATAGTTCGTCCTCGTCGACGGCAGCGGTCGCCGGGGCGAGACCGGGTTCGACGTCGCGGATCTCGTCGCTCCAGCGGAGTCCGTGGAGGTTATGGGCAGGACGTCGTAGAGGGGGCGGAGGATGCCGAGACGCTCGCGGTCGCCTCGTACCGCGTACTTGACGACGACTACCTGCGCGGTGCGGGCGAGGACCTCGCGGAGCAGGACGTACGGCTTGGCGGCAGCGGGAGCGCGGTCCGCACCGAGGTAGTAGGAGGCGGCGCCGATCTGGCGGGGGTCTATGCGGTCGGCGGGAACAACGGCGATCAGCTCGACCGCCCGGGCGGTGGCAATCGGGAGGTTGTCGAGGTCCTCGTTGCTGATCGGCACGATGCCGGTCGGGGTTTCGAATCCACGGCCCATGTCCTGCTCAGCCACCTCCTCCTCGTCGAGCTCACACACCTTGCGGTAGCGGATGCGGCCGAGGCAGTCGTCTGTGGTGTGGACGAGGTGCAGGGGGGTAGTGCCCCGCTCGGTCGCAGCATGCAGGCGGATGGGTACGAGGACGAGGCCGAAGACAATATGGCCGCTCCAGAGGGCTGGTCCAATCATCGGGTGTGCCCTCCCCTCGTTGACCTGGGGTTTCATGCTAGATCGCGGTGGGGCGGACGTCGCCTTGGCGGCTGCCGTACGAAACAGTCCGGATGAAGGCAGCGCTTCCTACCCCCTCGCGTGTTCGATTTCATTTCGATTATGGTGGCGGACTGAAGAGGAGGAGGTGGAGATGAACGATTCCGTACGGGACCGGGTGGCGAGCGTGATGCACGTGCGGTGTCCTGTCGGGCTGCCGGAACCGCAGTTCAGAGCGGTACTGCGGCTCCTCGCGGAGTTCTCGCCGGTTGTTCAGGCTGTGCCGCCGGGGGCCGCGATCGTGGCGCTGCGAGGTGCGCTGCGCTATTACGGGGTCGATGCACAGCGCCTGGGTGAGGTGGCCCGGCTGCGGGCGGCGGCGCGGTTGGGTGTGAGTCTGCGGATCGGGATCGCGAGGACGATCGCCACGGCGGCAACGGCGTCCGGGCAGGTTGAGGGAGCCGGCGGAGTGCTGTACGTCGAGCCGGATCGAGTGGGGGAGTGGCTGGGCCCGCTGCCAGTCGAGGCGCTCTATGGGATCGGCCCGCGGCAAGCGAAGGCGTTGCGAGGCTACGGCGTTCACTGCGTGGGTCTGCTCGCGTCGATCCCACCGGCGACCGCGCAACGCATCCTCGGCGGACGTGAGGGGAGGCTGGCAGCTGAACGCTCCCGCGGGATCGACCCTCGTCCGGTGACGCCCCACGAGATGCCTGCATCAGTTTCCGTACGCCGCGACTTTGCTCGACACGAGTTGGATGGGGCTCCGGTACGAGCGACACTTCTCGACCTGGTGGTCAGGCTCGGCACTCTGTTGCGCTGCCGCGAACAGCGAGCACGAACGTTGTCGTTGACGCTGCGGTTCGCGGACGGAGCCTCCTGGACGAAGTCGCGCGGACTCGCGGAGGCGTCCGCGCATGAGGATGATCTCCGGCGCCAGGCCTACTGGCTGATGGACGCCGGCGCCTTGGAGCGAGCGCGGCTCATCGGCCTCGTCCTGCGCGCCGAGAACCTGATCGACGCCGAAAAAGTGGCGGAGCAGATCACGATGGACGAGGCGCGCGAGGCCAGGCTGCGGGCGGAAGACGCCGTCGACCGGGCACGAGCACGATACGGACCAGGCGTGATGGTGGAGCCAGCCGCACTGCTGGGCAAGGCGTCGTAAGGAGCGAGGATGCGTAGCTCGTGGCCGGGACTGCCACACGAGGCGTACATGGAGCTCGTCGACCGCGCCCTCATCGACAGGGGCGTGATGCCGGGTAAATTCTGGGCGTTCTACACGGCATTCCCACACCTTCGGTCGACGAGCCGCCGCGACGAGCTGCTCATGTGCGCGTGCGTCGAGTGGGATGCGAGCCGCCTGCTCAACCGTCATGGCGGACTGGTCTGGCTGTGGGACGACATCGGAGGATGGAGGATCGGCATCACGAGACCCCGTGACAACCGTCCTGTGAAGGGGAGTCTGCGCCCGCTGCCGGGTTTCCCCATCTACGCAGCGCCCTCGGCCCTGGCCGACGTAGCCGACGCCCTCGCCCACAAACGACGGCTTCCCGGGCCCGAAGCCGAGCAGCAGCATGAGTGGGAAGGCGCGGCGACAGCCCGTGCGGCCGTCGACGCGTTCCGTTCATCAGGCAGACGCTGAGTAGGTTCGACGGCTTCCGCCATGACGTCATCGAGACGCCATCTGCTCGATCTTCGTTAGCAGGAAGCGGCAATCCTCCACGGCATTGTGCGGGCCCCCGAGCTTCTGGGGTCGGTACCTGCCGCGCTTGACGGACCACAGCCCCTTCCACACGGCGTATGGCTCCATCGCGTCCCTCCACCGGCAGCCGTCCAGCCACTGCTCGGCGACGTCGGTGGAACCGTGATGGCGGGTCAGTTCTCGTGCCAAGCAGTCGCGATCGAAGGGCATGTTGTACGCCGCACACGTCCGGCCATGCAGGGCCTCGGTGAGTGTGGGCAGCAGTTCACCGAACGTGGCCGCAGCAGCGACCTGTTCGGGAGTGATCTTGTGAATGGCGATGGCGGCCTTGTCGATCTCAGCGAGCGGGTTGACGTACTCGTTGAAGAGCACCGTTCCATCCCGAGCGACGGCAGCGATCTGTACGGCCCACGCCTTGCCGAGTCCGGTGGTCTCGATGTCTACGGCGGCGAGAGACTCGTCGGCCAGGAGCCGCCGGGCCCAGTTGCTGACCTGCGCGCGCTCGTGGGGCCAGGACGAGGGCCTGCGCAGGGCACGTACGGCGTCATCGAGCTGACGATGCCGTTCTTGTGACGAACCCAGGCGCCACAGCGCTTCCCCGGCCTCGGCATAGATCATGCCGAGGAACTGGTCCCCGTCGTATGCCGCCCAGTCCGGGCGGTTGGTGTCCGCCGGCCGCACGAACTGGACTGCTCGCTCGTCGACCTCCCGCGTGAACAGGTCTTCCAACGCGGCCGGATCCGTGACGGTCACTGACCGCTCCCCTCGTCGACCGGCAGACCGCTGTCGTCGACGATGGTCGGCTGGCCGGGGATCGCGTCGTTGTCGCCCACGGGCACCGTCACCCGGTCCCGACCGCGAGTCTCCTCCGCCGCCGTAGAGCCCTCCGCCTTACGCAGTTTGTCGTGCGCGGCGCGGAGATCCTTCTCCAGCCGCTCGACCCGGCGCTGTGCCGTCGCGCGGGCCCGCTCGCTGGCCTTCGCCGCCTCCGCCTGCTGGGTGCCGAACTCCCGGTTCTGGCGGAGCTCTTCGAGGAGGCGGTTACGGTCCTCTTCGTGCTGCTTGTGCAGCTGTGTGGTCTGCCGCAGGTGCTCTTCGATGGCCTCGCGGCGGGCTGTCTTGGCCTCCTCAGCGAGCTCCTTCGAGGCGGCGGCCGCAGCCTTGTGCTCAGCCGTCTCGGCCTGAGTAGCGGCGATGCGCTCGGTCGCGTCCTCCTGGACCTCCCGTAGCTTGCCTTCGATCTCGTCGACCCGCTCTTGCGCGGCCGCACGGGCTTCAGCGACGGTCTTTTCCATCTCTGCCCGGTGCTTCTGAACCCGGGTCTCAGCCGCCGCCTTCGCCTGTTCGACCGTGCGGGTGGCCTCGTCGCGGGCCGCCCTGATCTCGTCGGCCGTCTTCGCGCGGACCTCTTCCACCGTGGCCCGTGCGGATTCTTCGGCGGTCCGGGCCCGCTCGTCCGCCGCGGCGTGCGCGGCCGAGATCTCCTCGGTGGCTCGTACAGCGGCGGTCTGCTGTTCCCGTGAGGCGAGGACGGCAAGAGCGAACATCATGGCCGCCGTCGAGCGGTCCTGTTCGCTGGCCTGTTCCGCCTGTTCGCGCAGCTCATCCGCCTCAAGTACGGCGGCCGTGGCTTCCTCCACGCGCTCTTTGAGCTTGCGCTGTTTCTCCTCCGCCGCGAGGCGGAGTTCATGCTCGTCGCCGTACTTCGCCTCTGCTTCGGCGACGGCGAGACGGGATTTGTTCTGTGCGTTGGTGACCTGGAGGCTGGCCAGCTGAGGGTCACCGGCGGCCTGAACCGCCTGCAGATGACCGGGCAGCACTTCGAGGAGCCGGGACATCAGCACCGTCACCGACGTCTCGGCGGTCTGCGCCTCGGCGACGGCCGCCGTGTACGGCATCTCCGACAGGTCGTCCGGCACCACGACCGTGGCAGACGCGCTCTTGTCCTCGTACTTCTCGCGCCACCGCACCGCTTTGAGCGGGGTGTGGTCGGGGTCGTCGCAGTACTCCGACTTGCGGCCCGGGGTGCCCGGTTCCTTCTTCTTCGCAGGACGGGAGCACCCGCCCGGCCACTTGCACAGCTTCTCGGACGTCGAGGAGGTCTCCGGGACTTCCACGCCGGGCTGGTCGGTCATGGGGTTGATCTCTCCGTTCCTAGGCCGGGTCAGGCGGTCTTGCGAGCGGTGGGCAGGGCGATGACGGCGGCTTCCTTCGCCGATGCGAGGGTGGTGGTGAAGGCACTGGCGACGACGGCCGCCTCTCCCGTCATGCCTTCGATCTCCGCCACGGCGAGGTCGTCGCGGACGGTGCGGGCGAGGAGGTCGAGGACATCGCTGCTGCCCTCGGTGAGGTGCTGGATCTGCTGAAGTTCGCGGTACTGCCGGTCCGCTTCCGCGACCTGGGCGGCGTAGGTCTCCAGGGCGGTGACGCGGCGGGCGATGCCGTCGAGGCTGGTCCGGAGGGCCTTGCGCCGGGTGTCGAGCAAGGCGGTGACGTTCTCGCCCTCCGCTGTTTTCGGCTCTGCCTTGACCAGGCGGGTGTACTCCCGCAGCGTCTCGGCTATCTCCCATTTCTGCTGGGGGAGTGCCATCTCGTTGCGCTGCCGGTCGATCAGGTTCTGCTTGTGGACGGCGGAGCCGAGCACTGACGAGGCGGCGCGGGCAGCGCGGGCCAGCAGTTGCCCCGCGTCCTTGTCCAGGTCCGTGTCCAGCACGTAGTACGCGTGGGCGTTCTGGAGCTGCCGCAGACGGTTCCGCTCGTGCCGGCGGGCCCAGACGATGAACGTCGACCAGAGGGTCACGATTCCCCCTCCGATGCCCAGTGACCACCACTGGAAGGGCGCGAACGCGTCGGATGTGCCGGGCGCGGACCAGACGAGAAGCCAGGCGAGAGCGGCTACACCGGTCTCCTTGCCCAACGGGGCCATGGTGATTTCGTGCTCGAAGAGCGCCGACCAGACAGCAACGTCTTCGGGGGACTTCGCCAGGTCCCGAGGGGTCGCCGCGCGAAGCAGGGCCTGGAAGCCGTCAGGGGCGTCCGGGTTCAGGGTTACTTGCGGCACGACGAGGTCCGACGCCGGGGCGCCGTTCGTCTTCTCGTCCAATGGGTCAATTCCCTTCAGGCGGGTCTGGCGGGCGCGGTGGGCAGGGCGATGACGGCGGCTTCCTTGGCCCGGTTCGAGGGCGGTGGTGAAGGCACTGGCGAGGACGGCCGCCTCTCCGGTCATGCCTTCTCTTCTCGTCACCCCTCTGTTCCTCCCCTTGTCCTGAACACGGGACTTCTGCGTGCGGGTGAGGGGCCTCACGGTCTCACGCCGCACGGACGGCCGGGCGGCTCCCGGCCTCTCCTCCGTGAGCCCGACGGTGTGCCGCTATGACTCCGCACTGTAGTCGAAACCATTGCAAGATCGCAATGCAATGAAACGAAACGCAATGAAATGTAATGCAATGAAATTGATTCGGCACCAGGTCTGATCAGGCATCATTCGACACACGCCGATCTGAAGTAGGGGTTTCGTTTCAAGGCAGGGGTCTACCGGGTCGGAAGGCGATAGCTGCAGACAGCCGCCCAGCGGTTCGCCCCTCCCGGCCGCGCTGCCGCTGCTGTTCTCCATCCGCGCACCGACGAGCGCGGCACCGGCGCACCGGCCGCGAGGGGGTCGGAGCGGAGGATCGCTCTCACAGAACCGTTAGACAGTCGAACTACCCGTCCGGGCGACGCCGAAGACCCCTGCCGACGGGCTGATTTCCGATACCGTCTCCTTAGCGGAAATCAGAAACAGCGCGCTTGCAGACGCCTACAACAGGCGCTGGCAACTACCTGAGGGGGCGGCGATGCCGGAGCGAGGCGAGTCCGAGGAGCCGGGCCGGTCGGTCGAGGAGGTCCAGCAGCTACTGCAGGCCGAGGCCGAGCGCCGCGGCGTCAGCGGTCCCGAACTGCTCGACCAGCTCGTCCGCGAAGGCCGGTACACCGGTCTAGCCGACACCGACCCACAGGACGACCTCACGGGGTGGACCACCACGGTGATCGACCGACGCGGCATCGCCCGGGGCGGCGAGGAGAAGACCGTGTCCGTCCAGCCCCTGGTATCGCCCGAGCTGTTCGGCGGCGGACCGGTGACGATCCTGGACGGCGCCGAGGGGGCCGTCATCATGGGCCCGCCGAGCAGCGGGAAGACCAGCGCCGTCGACCAGACCCGGGCCCAACTGGACGCCGCTGGCCTCCCGTACGCGGAGCAGCTCGTCACGGACGACTTCGGCGTCCAGCGCGTCGAGTTCACCGTCGAGCGGCCGGAGAGCGGGCAGTGACCGGCGACCGGATGCCGTACGGCCGGTGGTGCATGGAGGCCGACGCGGCGGACGCCCAGCGCGAGGACCTGGTCCCGCTCGCCGAGCTGCCCGGCCTGGCGTCCGGCAGGGCGAGCCTGAGCCGGGCGCTGGAGCTTCTACAGGAGGCCCCCAGCCGGCCCGCCACGCTGGACGAGGCCCGCGAGGCGATCCGGACCGCCCTGGAGCAGGTGCCCCAGACCGGCCGTGACCAGCACTGTCACGAGTACCGGTGGCGGTCGGAGGATGCCCCGGTGTGTTCCGTGAAGACCTGCGGGCGGTGTGCGCCGATCCGGGCCGCCCGCGACCGGCAGGGCGCGCTGTGACCGCCCGTACACCCGGGCGGAGGCCGGGCGGGACCGGCTGGACGAGCAGATCGTCACGACCGCCGGGAACGTGCAGCGTCTCGCCGAGGAGATCGCCGTCGAGGCCGCGGAACTGGGGCGGCTGGCCGCAGCCGGGCGCCGTTGAGTGCGCAGGCCAGGAAGCTGACCGCCTGTCTCGAAGGCGTGGCCCGGGGTGCCGCCCGCCACGACGCCCTGACCGACGCGGCGAAAGCGGTGTACGGCAGACCGGTCGTACCAGCAGACGCTCCCACCAAAGTCCTCCCCCTCCCCTCCCCGGCGGACGAGCCGTTCCGGGGAGACCGCGTGATCCGGCTGACCGCCGCGGAACTGCAGGAAAAGATGCGCACCCTGAGCAACGACACCACCGGCACGGAAGGCACGGACGGGTGACCCAGACCTACGAGCAGGCCCGCACCCAGGGGTGGGGGCCCGAGGCCGAAGCGATCAAGACCCGAGTCCATGCCGCCCTGCGGCGCGGCCGTGGCATCGCCGTCTTCCCGTTGGTGGAACTGCTGCTGGACGGCGAGGAGTTCGACCTGACCGGCCTGCCCGACGAACGCCGTCGGCTGGAGATCGGATTCGCCTACCGCGCCAGCCGGATGGAGGTCGAGACCTTCCCCGCCACGCTGCTGTCCGACCCGGGCGAAGCCGTGCTGGTCTACCGCGCCCAGCCGCTCGACGGCACCGCGGACCCCGTCGCCACGCTGCTGATCGCGCTGAAGGCGATGACCCGGGCGTCCGGCACGGGCGCCGAAGCCGCACACCAGACCGCTCATGACGCGGCGGCCGCCGTACGCGCGATGCTCCCGCCGACCCGCAGCAAGCGGAAGTAAGACCCGGAGGCCCCTGCCGTGACCAGCACTGACATCGCCCTTCCGCCGTCTCGTCCCCTCGCTCGCCAGGTGGAGACGGTGACCACCAGGACCGGAATGCGCCTGTCGGCGTCCGCCGCCAAGTGGTTCGAGGAGAGCGTCCCGCAGTCGAGCCGGGACGCGCGGGCCTGGCGCTGGCGGGAGTACGCGCAGTGGTGCAGCGACGTCGACTGGCACACCGCCGAGCGCGGCGCCGTGGCGTCGTTCATCGCCGCCCTGGCCGACCGGGGGCACCCGGTCAAGACGCTGCAAGCGATGTCAGGCACCCTGCGCGGGATGCGCGCCCTGGACGGATCGCCGCTGGACGCCGAGGAGTTGAAGGCGATCGAGGGCGTCATCCGGGGACGCGCCAAGCACGAGGCGAAGGGGATCGGAGGCGTCCAGCCCGGCCCGCTGAAGGCGGACGGCGTGACCCCGGGAGACCTGCGGCGGATGGTCGCCACCCTGAACCTGAGCACCCCGCGCGGGGCGCGGGACGCGGTCACGCTGGTGCTCGACTGGTGGATGGCGGGGCGGTGCAGTGAGCCCGCCAGCCTGAACGTCCATGACATCCGCATCCTCACCGTGGAGCTCACGGACGAGGGGACTGGCGAGATCCACGAGGTGCCCGCGCTGGAGGTCGAGATCAGGGAGTCCAAGGCCGACCAGGACGCGGAGGGCGAGACCGTCCGCATCCTGGCGCCCCTGGACGCGCCGGAGTTGTGCCCGGTCACCGCCGTGCGGCGGTGGTTCGACGTCCTCGCGGACGCTGGACAGCTCACGGACGGCCCCCTCCTCCGCCGGATCGACCGGCACGGAAAGATCGGCGCGGACGCCGCCGGCCGCCGCAACGACGATGCCGACCGACAGGGCGGTATCACCGCCCGGACCGTGCGCACCATCATCAAGACGGCCGCCCGCGCGGCCGGGCTGATCAAGGACGAGGACGAACAGGCGGTCGCCCAGGTCTGGGAGGACCGCGCGGAGACGATCGCCGCCGCGGCGGCGGCCGACACCGAGGTCGAGGCCAGCAGCATCCTCTCCGGCTGGCGGCTCCGTCTCCGCCGTGCTCTGCAGCAGGGCCGCCGCATCACCGGGCACAGCATGAGGCGCGGGTTCATCCAGGCCGCTCTGCGCAGCAAAAAGCCGCCCCACCAGGTCGCGGCCCACTCTCGTCACGCGCCGAAGAGCAGGGCTTTCTGGGAGTACGTGGACAGCGTCCCGGACTGGGCCCAGAGTCCCACCATGCACATGCGGCTCGTGGCCTAGGAGAATGCCTCCGTGGACTCAACGACGTTGCTCGGTCTCGCCGGCATCGGCGGCACGCTTCTCGGTGCGGTCGTCGGAGCGGCTGGCGCGCTGGGCTCGGCCAGGATCACCAGTCGGGCACAGGCGAACACGGAGGAGCAGAAGGCCCGTCGGCAGGCGTACAGCGCGTGCGCGACGGCTCTCCTCGCCCGGCGGGACGCCGCCGCCGCACTCTTGGACGTGTTCAAGGGTGACGACTTCGACCAGGCCGCCGTGCAGGCACGGCTCCAGGATGTCGACGAGCAGCGTGACGCGGTCGCGCGGGCCGTCGGCGCCGTGGCGATCGAGGGCCCATACGACGTCGCCCACGACGCCGAGATCGCCGCGAAGGCCATCGAGCTTCTGTCCGGACGGATCCGCGACTGGGCTGCGGAAGTCGTTGACGGCCGCGACCGCGATGAACTACTCCAGAGCCAGCTGCAGTTCGCCCACCGGGACCAGGCCGACATGGAGCAGATGCTCAACACCTTCACCGCTGGGTGCCGCAAGGTACTCCGCCCCGCTGAGCTGGACCGGCCGACACGTCAGGGGCTCCTGCGACGCCGCTGAGCTGTCGCCCCGAACGGCGCGGGCGGCACTCGGCGGGACTACCACTGGGGCGGCGAGGGATCAGGAGCGGGCCAGCGGCGAGCACTCCGACGCCATGGCGAGCAGGAGTTCCCGCAGGACATCGAAGCCGACCTGCGGAGCATCCTCCAGTTCGCGGATCGCCGCGGTCTTGCCGTCGCGGTCGTGGCGCTGGACGGCGTTGAGGAATCGGGCGAGCGTGCCGTAGAGAGAGGTGGGGGCGGGCATCTCGGGGTCGGCCGGCACCGGGACACCGAGCGCGGCGGACTCGCCGTACCCCCGGCGGACCCGGTCCACCGCCGCCGCGGCCGCGGCCGGAGAAAGGGCCTTGTCCGGCTGGGGTTTGCCGAAGACGTCACGCACCGCGGCCGGGGCGTGATCGGCGATCTCCTCCGCCCAGAACGTCATGGCGTCAGCGATGCCACCGGGCCCGAACCGGGCGACCAGCCCTCCGCCGATCCGGCTGGCCGTGAGGTGGTCCCCCTCGGCCGTGCTCCGGAGCATGGCGGTGGCGAGTGCCCGCACCGCCCGCTGGTCGTCAGTAGTCAGCTCCACAATGGCCCTCCGCGTCTGCACCGTACGGGAACGCTACCGGGACAGAACGCCAGGATGGCACGGCTTCTGACCGCGCTGACAACGAGTGCGGCAGCCTGCCGAGGTTTCTGAACAATTGATCATCAGAATTCTGCGAGAAGAGTTCACACGGTGGTGAATCTGCTGGCATCCTGTACCGGGTCAGAGACAGCGCACCTGTCGAACGGTTCCTATCGATCTTGGTGGGGCGCTAACTCCCCATGTTTGCAGGGGGACTTGATACCACTCGGATCTCGTGGAACGACTCACCAAAGAGAGACCTCTCGCTGTGAAGATCAGGCCATTGACACCGTCTCCGTGCGCTCGTCCTGTCTGGTCGCCCCTATAGCCGGTCGCCGGGGCAGGGAGCGTGCCGTTCCCCCGCGGTAAGTCGTCTCAGCCCCGGCGGCCCTTCAATCCATGCGTGGAACGGGCCCAACACCTGCCCGGCAGACCGCCTGATGGACGTTGCGCCGATACGGCGTCAGCATCCACCCCGCCACACGACCAAGGAGCGGCCATTCCTATGGCCCTGAGATCCCATATCGCCGTACGGCCACCGGAGGACGCCGCCGCGGACCCGGCAGCCCTTCACCTGCCAGCCGAGGCTTGGAAGACCCCCACCCTGTCTGAGGACGATCTGCATCGGGAGGGATACGCACTGCTGGGTCTTGCGTGGCGGAGCAACATCGCCACTCCGATACGCACCGGCCACCGCTTCGCTGCACTGTCTGTACCGCAGAAGCATGGTGCTCCTGCGCTCGACCATCTACGCAGACTAGGCGCTCCGTGCGGGGCTGTCACCGCAGCCGGTGACGCGTGGACCTTCTTCGTCCCGGCTGACTCCGGCTGTATCCCGTGGCCGAGTTCGGCCACCTATCTCTGTGGCCCTGAAGTGTGGGTGCCACCCCGCGGTGCACGAAGCGGCGAACCCGGTCTGCGGTGGATCACCCGTGCCTTTGGACAGCTCCTCACTGCCCCCTTGTGGCTATGGTCCGCACTTGTCGCACTTGCCGAGCCTGCGAACGGGGAGGGCGGGCCGTCGAGGAGTGCGACCGCGCCGGACGGGTGATCGTCGCCCCTCCCTCGTTACGACCGCTTCGAAGATGCCCCATGTGCACCGCCAGGAGAGCACGTTGACGCACCCCCCGACACCCGCAGTGGGACTCGACCATGCCGACCTCGTCCAGCAGCCACAGGAGCCGCCGGAGATCATGGGTGTGGAGCACATCAGAACGGTCACACGGGGCCGGCTGGCCGATGGCACGTACGGCCCAGGGACAGTACTGCCCGCGGTGCGGGTCCTCTCCTGCGAATTCGGTGTATCCGAGGGGGTCGTCCACCAGGCGCTGCGGCCCCTGGTGGACACAGGGGTTCTGCACGTCAGATCGCAGTGCGGATACGTTGCCGTAGAACGGCAGGCACCGCCACCGGCCCCCTACGGAGCCCAGACGATCGGGCAGGTCCTCGAAGAGCGGCTGCGCAATTCCACGTATCCCGTGGGGACGTGGCTGCCGCCGCTGGCGGCCCTGGCTGCGGAATTCGGAGTGGCCGTCAGGACGGTCCACGCCGCCATGACACCGCTGAAGCGGGACAAGCTCGTCGCCTCGTCCACCCACCCTCCGGGGCTATACGTCATTGACCCGCACCACCCCGGGGCGCCCCTGCCCGGGAAGACGCCGCGCCACGCCGCCCACATTGGACGGGTCATCCGGGGGCGGCTCCTTGAAGGCGTCTATCCGCCCGGCAGTCGGCTGCCCACCAATCGTGTGCTGGCCGCCGAGTTCGGGGTGTGCCCCAACACGATCACGAAGGCAGTCAAGCCGCTCCGGCAGCAGGGCCTCGTCGTCATAGGGCCGGATCTCAGGTTGTACGCCGCCCAGCAAACAGCAGGACCGGAAGGGCCCTCTGTGCTGCCGACTTGACAGCTTGCAAGTTGCCCAACCCCGTATCGCCGCGGTGGTAGGCCACCAGCACATCAGACCAACACCTCGCCAGACAGGAACCTTCGTGACCTTCATAGTCCTCGACGAGACCCGCCGCAACGCTGACTTACGCGACCGGATCCTTGGAATCCTGGACACTGTGGCCCCACACGTAGCGGAGACCACCGGGCTTCCTCTCCCCGCCGAGGTCCGCTACCGCCTGCTGACCCCGAAAGCGTGGCGGGAGGAGCACCGAAAGAACTACGACCGCGTCCTGGCCCGGGACATCACCGACCTGGAACTGACACCAGCAGAGATTGATGGCACCCGGGCAGAGCTCAAGGTCGCGGGAATCTTCCCGATTCTGGTCTGGCCCCTAATGCTCGCGAACACCCACAGGGCTGCCGACGGTCAGCGCGAGACCATCATCGCCCCCAAGACCTGGCGCCACGCCGGGCTGCTGGCTAACGAACCCGCCCTCTATCAGGTGGTGGCCCACGAGCTGGTACACCACTTGCAGGCCGAAGCCCGCCGCGGCGTGATCTGGAAGACCTTCTTCCCTGACAAGCGCGGGATGGGGGACATCCCGCGCAGCAGCTTCACGTTTGTCCTTGAGGGGCATGCGGACTGGACCGACCGGCAGGTCACCACCCGCTTGTTCGGCACACCGGCCGATCACCGGCAAGCGCCGAAATCCTGGCGCTACCGGCTCCACAACGGCCTCCCCGGCATTCGCCACCTCGGCCCCAGCCGCGAAGCGTACGAGCAGGGGGCTGTCCTGATCGCGCACGCTGTGGACGCCCACGGCACGCACGGGGTCAACCGGATCTGGAAGGACGTCTCGCTCCTTCCCACCACGGAAGAGATCGCTGACCCCGGCGTCTGGGCCCGGCGTCTCTCGGTCTGAACCGACTTTCGAGTCCGCGCCGGCGGGTCGCGCCATTCGACCCACCACGCGTACCAGCAGGCCTGACTGACGAACCACCAACCTGGAGGAATTTTGAACTACCCGCAGGAGATCGACACGACGGTGCCGCACTCGGCCCGTATCTGGAACTACTGGATGGGCGGGAAAGACAACTACGAGGTCGACCGGGTGGCTGGCGATGCATACCGCGAAATCGCCCCGAACATCGAGACGATGGCCCGTGCCTCCCGCGACTATCTGATCCGCGCCGTGACCTGGCTTACGACCGTGCGGGGCGTGCGGCAGTTCCTGGATATCGGTACCGGCCTGCCGTCGTACGACAACACTCATGAGGTCGCCCAGCGGATGGCCCCGGAGAGCAGGGTCGTCTACGTCGACAACGACCCGCTGGTCCTGACCCATGCCAGGGCCCTGCTACACAGCTCAACTGGCGGAGGTGGCACCGACTACATCGACGCGGACCTGCACGAGCCCGAGAAGATCCTTGAAGCGGCTGGCGAGATTCTCGACTTCGGCCAACCCGTCGCATTGATGATGATGGGCATCCTGGGCCACATCCAGGACTACGAAGAGGCCGGGTCGATCGTCCGCCGCCTCCAGGAGCCCCTGCCGTCGGGCAGCTACTTCGTGCACTACGACGCAACCGACACCGACGCCGGCCTCAAGCGGGCACAGGAAGGCTACGACGCCACTGGCGCCGTCCCCTACGTGCTGCGCAGCCCGAGGCAGATCACCGCGTTCTACGACGGCCTGGAAATGGTGAAGCCCGGCGTCGTCTCCTGCCCGCTGTGGCGCCCCGAGCCGGACGCCTCCCCGGAGCCGACAGACGTGTACGGGGGCATCGGCCGCCTGTAGCGGGTCCACGCCCCCACTCCGAGCAGTGAGAGCAACCTGACGGCTGTCGCGGTGGATCATCGCGAGCCGACCAGGTGGCTCTCTGGCCCTCACACGACTCAAAGTCACGGCTCTCCGCAACGACCCGGCATCCGTGGAGGAACCCTTTGAACACCCTGCCAGTGACAGTGACAATTTCCGCGTGGCTTTGTGGAATGTGGACCACAAGCGGCGTCTTCCACCTCCGTCGGCGCGCGCCCCATGAGCTCGTCGGGGGGCGGGCATGAGGGTGCGCGGTGTGGTGTGGAACCTCTACGGCGGCGGCGTGGACGGCGTCTCGGAAGAACGGCTCCACACGCAGGCGAAGATCATCGCGGGTCTCGAACCCGATGTGCTCGCTCTGCCAGAGTGCACTTGGTGGGACGAGGACGAGGAGCGGCGACTGCTGTACATGGCCCACAAGTTGGACCTGATGCCGGTCGGCATGGTGCGCTCGCACATCGGTGACGGCCGCAACCACACGACGCTCCTGATCCGTCCCTCGAAACTGCGCCTGCTCGGCCGGCGAACGCTGGGCGAAGGGGTGTTCCACCACGCGTTGATACGAGCCCGGCTGCGACCGGTCGCAGCCGGGGACGACGGCAGCCACGACTTCCTCGCTTTCGGCACCCACTTCAGTTGGGCCGACGGCGATTCGAGGCTGCGTGAGGCTCGGTGGTTGACCGACTACGGCGGCGAGTTTCCCGGCGTCCCTCCGCGGGCGATGCTCTTGGGCGACCTGAACATCCCGGACAGGGAGCCGGAAAGCTGGTCGCTCATCCCAAAGAACCTGCACTCGCGATACCGGCTCGTCCTCGGCACCGGAGAGTTCGGCGGCGTGGACCAACGGGCTTTGCAGGTCCTGATCAAGTCGGGGTGGGTCGACCCACAGACCCTCACCGGCCAGAAGAGAGCAGCGACCGTCGGCTACTTCTACGACAACGAGCGAGTTCCCTGGTGCCTGGACTACGGCCTCGTCTCCGGCCTGAAGGTGACGTCCTATCACACCCACGACACGCCTCAGGCACGGAATGCCTCGGATCACCTGCCAGCGGTGCTCGATGTGGAAGTGGGTCCGTCCACATGACGAAGGTGCAGTACAAGGGGCGTGCTGTGCAACGGCATCCCCTGAATCAGGTCCTCCCACAGCCCACCGAGCACGAGAAGGAGATGGCATGAACGCGCGGTCGCTTCGTATCGGCAGCTACAACACACTCGACGGCGGCCGCGACCGTGACGGCTCGCTTCACCGGTTGGCCACCCAGCTGGAGGTGCTCGGAGAGCTCGAACTGGACGTGTTATGCCTGCAAGAAGGCAAACGCTGGGACGAGAACGGCGGCGAAAGGGTGAACGCGATCGCCGCGGCGCTGAAGATGGAAGCCCGGCTCGCTCCGTCAGCCAGTCATGACTGCCACCTCGTCACGCTGGTCCGACCGTCGAGGGTGCGCTTTCTGCGCTTCTACCCGGACGTCGCCGAGGGCAATTTCCACCATACGGTCTCCCGCGCTGATCTCCAGGTGGACGGGGACGACGCGACGCTGCGGGTCCTGAACACCCATCTCGACCCCTTCGACCCAGACGACCGGGTGGCCGAGGCGAGGTGGCTCACTCAATACGGTGACCGGGACGACACTCTCCTCGTCGGCGACCTCAACACCGAGGCCCCCGGCGATCCCGAGCCCCCGTCCTGGGACTGGCTCCCTCCGACGCTGAATTCGAGCCATCGGATCCAGAATCCGGACGGCAGCTACGGAGGCCTGAACAAGCTCGCGATGAGTACGCTCCTGGCTTCCGGATTCGTCGACCCCGCCGCCGACCTGGAGCTGGAATTCGCACGGACCGCTGGCTACTGGCGCGAGGGCGAGCACCGCGACCACCGGTCCGACTACATCCTGCCGTCGAGGCGCCTGTCCTGGCGTGTGGAGTCCTACACAGTGGCGGACACGCCCCGCGCGTGCAGCGCATCGGATCATCTCCCGGTGGTGGCCCACCTACTCAAATAGCCTCGCACTCTACGGCCCTGGGATCGTCCCAGGGCCGTAGAGACCCAGGGCACACACCTCGTCAACCGCATTGCCCCTGTTCCGGGAGACCGACGTGATCATTCTGCACCGCTTCCTGCGGCAACGGCCCTGCGACCAGTAGCGTTTCGTTGGAGGCCGTGCGACAGGCGCATGCAGGGCGAGGGGAACGGGGAACCGGTGGACGACGTTGAGGGCCTGCGGATCGAGGTCTACCGCGCGCTACAGCTTGCCGGGCTCCCCTTGAGTGATCTTCCGTCGTCCGCGGGCACGGCAGGGCGCGAAGCCGGAGGCGTCGATGTGGTTGAGGCCCCGGAATTGGCCGCGGTCATCGTGGGCTGGGCCGGCAGCGAGGAGCTGATCAAGCAGGCAGCCGCAGCACTCGACAGGGGCGAGGACAAGAACTCGGCTGTGGAACTGCAGGACGAGACGGAGGCTGCTATGGGCGCCGCCCTCGCCCGGATCTTGCAGCGATGCGGTTTCAATACACGTCCGCGGGCTGATGTTCCCGGAAGTCATCAGCTGATCGTGACGGCGCAGGCCGACGGCTGAGGTGATTGTGAGCAGCCTGCGAGGCTGCTACTGCCCCCCTTCACGCCCCCAACGCACCTGTTGCTGAGATCGGTCGAGCGGAATCCGTCCGACCGCCTTCCTGGGACCAATAGGGTTTCGTGTGCCCTTGGAGACCGCCGGGGCTGGCATAGCCCGTGGGGAGATCGGTGATCCTGCGAGGCGCATGAGCGTTGGGGTGCCTTCTTGTTCCACCGCGTGGTGACGGCCTGTCGGCCGCTGCGAATTCCGCTGTTCCGACGGCACGTCACCGCGCGTGTCCTGTCCTGGACCGGCACCGCTGTGTCCCCCGTTGCCCTGGCCTTCGCCGTGCTGCACATTGGCGGAGGCGCCGGGGGGCTGGGCCTGGTGCTCGCGGCCGAGATGGGATCGCTCCTGCTCATGCTGTTGATCGGCGGAGCCGTCGCCGACCAGGTCTCCCGTACGCGCGTACTGGCGTGGGCGAACGCCGGAGCGGGAGCCGGGCAGGCGATGGCGGCGCTGCTGGTGGCGTCCGGGCGGGCAGAGGTGTGGCACCTGGTCGCCCTGGCCGTCGTCGGCGGCGTCACCAGCGCGTTCAGCGGGCCCGCGGCCTCCGGTGTGGTGCGCGAGGTCGTGCCGGACGACGAACTCCAGCAGGCGAACGCGTTGCTGCGGCTCGCCCAGAACACGGTCAAGGCCGCTGGTCCCGCCCTCGGTGGCCTGTTGGTCGCCGTCCTCGGCCCGGCGTGGGCGATCGGCTGGGATGCGTTGACCTATCTGGTCGCGGCCGCGCTGTATGCGCGTCTGCGGCTGCCTGCGCAGCGGGTGAGGATCGGCCCGCCGGGTATGCGCGGAGGGATCGTCGAGGGTTGGCAGGCGTTCGTCGCGCGCCGGTGGCTGTGGTTGATGGTGGGGCAGAGCGCGCTCGTGGTGCCGTGCTGGCTGGTCTCCTACCAGACGTTCGGGCCGGTCTATGGGCAGCAGTATTTGGGCGGGGCCCCTGGCTGGGGGCTGGTGATGTCGGGTTTCACGTGCGGGCTGATCGCCGGGGCGTCGGTGGCGCTGTTGCTCAGGCCGCGCCGGGTCGGATGGCTGGTGTGCGCGGGGACGGCGTCGATGGCGGCGCCCATGGCCGCCATGGCGGCGGGCGGCGGGCTGGCCGTGGTCGTCGCCGCGGCGGCCGTCGCCGGGTGCGGACAGACCCTCGGGTCAACCTCGTGGACTGCGTTCGTGCAGCGGCAGATTCCCGAGGGCCTGTACGGCAGGGTGTCGTCGATCAGCACGCTCGCCCAGCTCGCCCCCGTCCCG
>Ga0307513_10000919_pt1 | contig 42553 bp, 51 predicted proteins | sample 15_EM_MG_FD_202174 | JGI IMG/M metagenome (GOLD analysis project Ga0307513, IMG submission 202174) | Populus trichocarpa ectomycorrhiza microbial communities from riparian zone in the Pacific Northwest, United States - 15_EM | ecosystem: Host-associated > Plants > Roots > Unclassified | place...
GTCAAAGCTACGGCACGCTCCTTGTCGGGCAAGATGACTGAGCAGCACATTCTACATTTTCTTTGGTCATATGCTAGCATCCAGTATCGAACAGTACACCTCGTGGTATCCTCGCTGCAGCCGTCCCTACCCCAAAAAACGTAATACATGCAGTCAGACTTACCGGCTCTCGGGCGCTCTTTGGGAAGGTCGACGCGCCAATCGTGAGACATGGCACACGTCCAGCGTCCGGCGAATCGTAGGAAACGGAGTGCAACTACAAACATTCGTCAAATGAAGGTTAGGGACGACGCGCAGGTTTGAGTGGCTGATGGTGAGGGCGACATCGAATCCCCGCAGAAGAGAGCGTCAGGAATGGCGTCAGGGATAGCGTATGCCCAAAGGGAAAACCAGGTACCAAAGTATGCCAAGTTGCTGAATACCACGCCGAGCGGCGCCTAGAACTCATTTCCGACCTACAAAACGGCGTTAAATGGACCGTTCGGCGGATTGTGGGTGGTTTTGACCTCGTATTGGCAATATTAATGGTGCGATGTGTCTTCTGGGTTGTCGAGGTGGCCAACGCAACCCGACACGGATTCACCAATGTCAAGCAGGGCCGTCTGAAAGGCAGATTAAAGACAGTGACTCATCAGATCGGCATTTGCCTACCCAATCAAGTCACTCTAGATATTCCTCTGTACCAGACGCGCACCTCACCTCTGCAACGACCATGCCGTTCACGACGCGAGTATAAGGCAACAGCTGATATAGCCAGCGGAAGAACATTGGTATTGTAGGATACGGTGCCTATGCGATCCTTCATGAGGTCGGTTCAACGCGTATTGCGTACTGTCACACCGGCAAAAGGTCGTAAGAACAAGACGTAGAAATGGGCTCCACAAACTTGCAATCGACTCGGCACGCCGCGTCAAGAACCATTATAACAAGCAAAATTAGAGACACTGTCCCCCACTGACTTTGATATACTGGGTGAGATGGCAGAAGTAGCCTGTCCAGTGATGCACCAAACAACCCGACAACTGGAGCCTTTCTTAATGACCTTCCACTTCATTGCAAGGAGCCTGTACCATATTTCCAAGAGTCATACTGCAACGGGAAACTCATATCATTTCTATATAGCCTATTTGGGTGACACATTGTCAATGGAAATACTGGCTGCTCACTCAGAGTGATAATAAGAGCTGAGAAATGACTTCAGAACCCCCCAGATTAAGACTGGTCTTATTAATGAATGAGACATCTCAAAGAGTCCAAGGAAGCTGTAATAGAGTCTACACACCCACAGAGTGGAGAGGGGAAAAATAATAATATGAATGTTTCAAAGGGTACTCTGACAATGGCTCTGGAAGTAAGTATGGCATCATGTCTAGTGTGAGGTGACTGGGCCACCGGACTAGCGTATCCGCAAATGGACGAGGAGGAACAGAGGACAGTAAATATTTTAAGAATGACAATAAATACCAGCGATACATCTGCTTGTGCGTTGTTTTATCTGCAAGTTGCTGTGCACACCGTCGTAGTAGTAGTCCCCTTTGCTCCTGGTCCTGGTGCAGGACTGACACCACCTTTTTGGATGTGGTAACATTGCCTTCCAGTCTATTCTGCACCAGGAATGTAGGAGTTCAAGGTGGACTCAAGGCTAGTGCATTGAGGACATGAATAACTCAGCAAAATCCTGAATTGAGGTAGGGGACGCGGCCAGTGTTAATGCTCCATTTTTTCTGTCCTTTGTATCTGGCCTCCATTTCAACTCCAAAATTGGCACTTAGCCACCTGAGCTGTTGCAATATGACCACTGACTCAGACACGCAGGCAATACATGCGCGAACAGCAGCAATGGGGCTCGGGTATGTCCAGATTCAGAGCCCATTATGTGAGTTTCCCTTGTATACATCTCCTCTCTGTGTTTACCAGTAAGCACTGGGAGTACAGGATACATCAGCTAACATACCTCAGGGTGTCTTGATCCCTCCACTTCTTGCCAACATTTATATTGACTTGTATGAAGGTGGGGGGGGGTTAGATATATATAATGGCAAAGAAACCGGGGCTGAAGGGTTGCACCGTCTTCATATCGACAGAGCAGGTGGTATAAGGCATCACGTATTTCGAATTTCAGAGCTGTCCGGGCAAAAGGTGTGAAGAGCCGGGCCATGGGTTGAAATGCTAGGAACTGATATTTTCTCGTGTACAAACTGAGATTCTGTCATCCCCCATTTTTATACAAGTCAACTCCAACTGTGACTCTAGGAACTAACGTTTTTCTTACAAAGGCAGAATAAGACGGTTATAGGTACGAAAACACATAAGAGGAGGATGTATTTTGGCGGGCCCCAGTCTTGCTGCATGACTACGCCGTCACCATCGTCGCTTCTGGAGATCCTGTAGGGACCAGAGGACGGGTATAGCGCCATCCCAATGGATACAATATATGATTCGCCCCCACTTCCTCGCAGATACTGGTCAACATGATCCCGTCGTTGAGTGCCATCAAGGGAGTACGCGAAGGCTCCGACATGGGTTCCTCTAACGCCTCCCGTAACAGATCATAAAAATAGCAATAGCTTGCAATCAAACCAAGTGCTTTTCAGTGATTAAAGCTCACGCAAACTCCCGAACCTGCGAGCGATATAGCGTTGTTACTCTTTTAGTATGTCGATGGGCAGTACCTTAGCTTGGCATTTCATGTTGCTAGGCATTTAACGCCGGTGCTTGTGTTTCAGTTAAACCACTCGATATTTGGTGGTTCTGCCCTCTCTTCCCATCCAGACCCCTCAAGATCTGGCGATATTGACCGTTTCTAGTTCGTGGTCTCGCTTGAATATACTCCCCTTAATGCGCCTCTCGGGCATCTAATGCCGTTGCTGTTTTTTTGTTATGTCCTGATGATTCCGTGGTGCGAATTTAATTGGGCTAGGAACAATAATCGGGCCGAAATCTGTGCCGGGCGTTGGATACCATCCCTCTTGTTTCAAGTTTACCACCTACGAACTAGATTCGGCTATTCACATTACGCTGGATATTCGGGTGGACCTACTTGAAAGTATTACTGTAGTACCAGCAGTTGTTACTTCGATCGATCCACCTACTCGGCCTGAACAGCTTAGATTCGTTGTGAGTATGCAAGAGGGATGTTTGTGTCACTGCTACGTCGTGGTGTGCTGATTTTAGCTAGCCCAAAGATTTGATGTGAAGCGAGCCTGACCTCCACTTCTTGATCCAACGCTGTTGTATATTGCCTTGGTTGGCATGTGAAATGCATTGAGCGCTGGTTACTCTAGTCAAATGAGACCTCGCCGATCCGGACCTAACTCAGACCCCGCTTACTACGAATTCGTGACACGCTTGTGCCATTACAGGACTTAGATGACACGGCGAAAACAGATCAAACTCAAAGTTCTGACCCCTTATAACAATCTGGTGATAAAATCTGGTTTATATATTGCATCACTCCACCATTCCCACCTTGTCGCCGCCGTGCTCTCACGGATTCTCAACCCACTACCCCGTCTCTACTTGCCTATAGTGTTCTAATAGCCCCATTTATCTCTTCTATACCGTCCTCCACAGGAGACGTGAATTTATTGCGACCGTGGCATCTGTCATCGTTCTGTTCAAAGTGTGTCTTCATATACCTTGTGCTTGAGTCACTCTTTCCTATACTTCTGCTCAGGCATTCTGCGGCTTTTCGACCTCGTAATGTTATGTGCTCGCTCTTGGGACGTTGACTAAGAAATATCTCAACTAAGACGGCTTATCTCTCTGAGGCTGCATAAAGGGAAACCCTTGTTGTGGGCCTTTGCGCTTACAGAGGATTTTATACGTCTCTTAGGTACTGTTGCTACCTTTTCCAATGAGAAATGGGAAGAATTGAGAGCGCGTTATTGTCCGAGTCGTAGTCGGGGTGCATTCAAGAATCGCGTCGATATTACATACGCCAGGGATTGTGAGGCTCGTTGCACTCCGTTGCATCACACTCTCCGACATGGATTCAACACCCCATCCAGTGCCCCGCTAGCGGTTAAAGCAACCGAGGCACTGAGGCCGACGAGGCTGAGGTCAAGTTGTGAGGAGCTCCTTGTCACACATTAATGACTAACACATTCTACTAGTTTTTCTCCGGTCATATGCTACCAAACTCTATACCTTGTTGGCCAGCTATCCCATATCTCCAAAAACGTAATTTATGCAGTCAGATTTGTGGGCTCTCATGGGCTCTTTTGGAAGGTCGATGCGCCAATTGTGGATTACGATACGTGCCTAGCGTTTAGCGAACCGTAGGAAACGGGATGCAACTACGGAAATTCGTCAAATAAAGATTAGGGACAACACACAAGTTTGACTGACTGATGGTAATGGCGACATTGAACCCTGCAGAAAGAGAGCATCAGGAATGGCACCTAGCAAACGAGAGAAACCAGATACCAAAGAATGCCAGGATGAGGAACAGGTCTCGCCAACGGTTGCTGAATTCCATGCCAAGCGGCGTGTAGAACTCGTCTCCGACCTACAAAATGGCACCAATCAGACCTTCGATAGATCGTGCGTGTTTCTAACCTTATATTGGCAGTATCGACAGTTCGACGTGTCTTCTGGGTTGTCGAGATAGCCACCGTAGACCGACACGAATTCCCCTGCCCATGCCAGGCAGGTCTGTCCGGCAGGTGGATTAAAGACAGCGAACTCATCAGATTGGCATTTGATGATGAGTCCTCTACGCAATCAAGTCACTGTTAGATACAGAAAAGTATTTCTCTATACCACACACGCACCTCGCCTCCGTAACGATCATACCGCTCACAACGCGAGTATACGGTGACAGCTCATACAGCCACCGGAAAAACTTTGGTATTGTGGGATATGGTGCCTGTGCGGCCGTCTATGAACCTCTCTGTCTAGTCGAGTTAGCGCATAGTACGTACCGTCACACCAGCGAAGGTCGTAAGGACAATACCCAAGAATGGGTTCCACAAAACCGCAATCTACTCAGCACGTCGTGTCAAGATGTGCCAATATCGTGGAGACACCAGCTTCTACTGACCTTGATAGTGGGTGAGATGGCAGAAGTAGCCTGTCCAAGTGATACACCGAACAATTCGACAGCCTGGATCTGTGGCACCAAGTCAGGAGAGCTGGGTGGCCTATTGAAGGAAGGAAATGGACGTTGCCCGTCGGGTCATGCATACCATCAGAAACTGGTATCCATTTGCATTGGCGCCCAACGCTCCTTGCCCCAATCCCATCGGCCAAACCTAAAATCATGGGTGAATAGAGAAATAACGGGACCGATCAGGAGGTATTTGGAAACGCACAAGAAGAGCCCAGAACAGTGTACCGCATATAATGTTATAAGGTATCTCTGACGCCAACTGGCTGATGGCAAAGACATAAGGAGAGTATATGCCCGAGCTAGCCTCGCGGTTGAAGGTTACTGTCACGTGTATGGAATAAGTCATGTGTAATAGAGGCCGGTGGGAGGTGCGTACATCGGTTAAGAATGAAGATCGGAGATATTTGTGCCATGATGATTGCAGGTAGGACAGAAACCATGAACGTGCCGAAGATCTACAAAGGGTTAAAATGTACAATGATGGGTGACTGTGTGCTTACTCTGTATTGCAGGTCACGGACCGAGTTCCCAAGTTGTAAGAGGGTTAAGGAAGTGAAGAGTGCGATGAACACATGGACAAAGAGTCGGCTGAAAATATAGTCCGGGCTTCTCCATAGTGCCAAGAGACTTCTCTTTGTAACAGTTACAACCTGGAACCAGAAAGGGGCAGCATCTGCAAGAGCGTCATCAGGGCGGTCGTTTGTTGGGTGGGAAAGAGATGACCAGTCCATGCTTGGTAATGAAAGGAGGTGCATGTATCAGAGATAACGATAAACTCACAAGCAGCAGCCCGTCCCGCTTGTTCCGTCGGGTCGCTCTTCAGACCTTCTTCCCTCAAGCGAACGATTTCTTTCTTGGTGTCAGCGAATTCTCTTGACTCTGTCCACAGGTCTCCCCAGTTGCGTGACCCAATCCGAGGGGTCACACCAGCGCCAATGGCCTCGAGCATGTACTCTGCGACGTTCAGGTTCGGGGGACAGACTGCCCCTAGTCGGGCTAGGTAGGAGCGGATCACGCTAGAGTCAGGGCCGATGTCTCCGAAGTAGACCGTGCGACCTCCACGTTCAAGCAACAACAGTCGATCTGGGTGGGTTGTCAAGAATAGTTCGAAGGACCACTGTCGCGCGCACCGAAACTCTCAAATAGGAGTGCAGATGGTTGATGGATTGTGCAAAGGATCGCTTGTCCAGCATCCGCGAGCTTACGCAGGAAGCGAACAAGATTCCACGCGGACTGGCTGTCGAGACCAGAGGTGGGTTCATCGAGGAAGAGAAGTAGTTCTGGTTTGGAAGCAAGTTCAACACCAATCGTCAAGCGTTTGCGAGCTGTCGCGGCTGTGAGTAAAGCGCTACATCAATAGTTAAGGTCCAGACTTGCCCTCAACGCTAAGTGTAAAGATAAGAGCGTCTCCAAGAGACTGTAATTCCAACAGTTCGATCATCTCTTCTACGTATGCGTCCTTTTCCTCCTTCGACACATGTGCGGGCTGACGGAGATATGCGGAGAACCGCATAGCCTCCCGTACGGTCGCAGTGCCCTCGTGAACATCGAGTTGCTCGGCTGGGACTAGTAGTGAGTGCTTGTTGGTATTGGAGACTTGTCAACGAACCATATGCAGTACTTCGGGCGAAGTCACTGGGGAGAGGCTTTCCCGCTATACCAAGTTTAGCCACGCTCCAAATCAACACCAGGGATGCACAGACCGACGAGGATGTCACCAGTAACGACACCAATGTTCTTGCGCTGTGCGAGCACATCTAAACAGGTAGTCTTTCCGGCTCCCGATGCACCCATCAACGCGGTCAGCGTTCCAGGTTTCACGTAACCATAAACATCGTCCAGAAGTTTCAAGCTCCCGCCTCCTTTTACTGTGGTGGAGTCAGACCATGCGATCTGGTATCGTTCAGAGGACGTACTCGGCACAGTATAGGACAAATTTTCCCACGTAAAGGGTTTCTTACTGTTCTTGACGCGGAGCTTGGAAGGACTTCCCTTATCTCCTGTCAATTTCGAGTTTTGCTTCTCCTCTAGAGCATGCGTCTCCGGTGTTTCGGGGCCATATATGATGACTCCTTGTCCACCTGCAGTGTGCTATGGCACATTTAGCTCCTAACAGTAGATGGGACGTAAGACGCGAACGTACATGAAGGACCTCCAAGGTCACGATCTGCGCAACAATGAAGAAGATAAAAAAGCCCAGGAGGGCTGGAACGTTGACCTTGTAAGTATTTTCCACATCGTAGGCGTAGGCTTGAGAGATGTACGCAGCACCACTGATGATCGTCTCGCCTGGGGTTGCTCCAAAAAATGTGCAAGCTTGGTTTGGACTGAGTGAAACGCTGGGTTTGCGATGAGATTCTCGTCTCCCTCAGGAACTTCCTCCCACTCACGGATATTTGGTAATTCCTGGGCCGTTCCTGGGGGTGATATAGCTCCCTGAACACTCAAGCTGACGTTTGGTGTGTTGAGTCAATGAGATAGTCCAGGTACTGTGAATCATACCTCCACTCGGGAAAACTCATTCTCCATCAGACCAGAAAATCCTAGAACATAGCTCAAACACTATTAAAACGGTTTGCAGGAAATCGACTCATACCATAACTCAAGGGGTTGATGTAGTACTGGATGAGCAGTGTGATTCAACTATACACCTCTGAAAGTGTAGAACTAGCTCACGATCCAGAACAACCAGCGTTGGAGCCGGAACACCGGAATAATATAGCCTTGGAAATGCCTTAGTCTACGAACGAAAAAAGCCTCAAAGCCTGACGCACCAGCGTATAGGATCATGTTTGGTATAAAGAATGAGCCCAACCGGAAGGCTTGGTCGAAGTTGTTGCATAGAATACCAAGGAGTCGGAAGAAGCCCTGCATTACCAGAAAGGAAATATAGACGAGCATTTGGAATGTGAAGAAGGCGCCAGCACTTCGAGATAAATTGGTCAGGCTGGCGAAGAGACGTTTAGCTACGACCGGCACAAGAGCAGAAGGTGTACTTGCAAATAAACCTAGAAAGATACGTATCAAATCATCCTCCTTGATTGAACGTCGTGTGAAATAGATACGCACGATGATATTGAAGATTAGGATACGGGTGAAGGAGAACGGTATATCAGCTAACGTGTTTGCCAGGGGCAAAGCTGAGGGGCGGAAAAACTTGAAGTCGGTTTGCTTGTAAAGAATTGGGCGTCCGAGCATCTGTAGTGGCATTTCGACAAAGGCATTAAGACAATTAAGAAGCATAGCTGCGGTAGGCGCGATTAACAAAGTGATTACACCAAAGCTCGTGAGCGCACCAAGGAAGATCACCGAGCCACGGGTGAATCCTCCAGCGGTCGTGTTCGGCTGGTTGATAAATGTGACTCCAATGACAATGGCCAATATCTGCACGTGATGGTTAACTTTGAAAGGCGCCGATTCAAAAAGTCAGGTTTACAATGCTCAGACCATAACTCGTAACGAGGTCGAAATGGTCCTGGCTCTGGAGTCGGAATTGTCGACTTGTGAGAACAGCAACTTGCTTCCAGAATGAGACGGTATAAGGGCTATCCCGGGAAACATGTTTGTTCTTGTCCTCCGCCACAGCCTTTCGGAATGCGTCTTGGTCGTGCTTTTCGGTTTCCATAAGTTTGTGATATTCTTCCCGGTCAACTTGAAGGTGGGCATAGTGCTTCGAATTCTTAAATGCCTCGGCAAGTGCAGCAGGTGACGATGGGACGTCCTCGGCTGAGCGGCCTGGCTGGTATTTTCGCTCATTAGGATCAGCTGGGATTTCTTCGTCAGAGCGATCTGGTTGCTAAGAATATACGCACTGCATCCTGTTAAGTAGTCGGCTGTCGTTTGTCGTGGGAAGTCTTGGAACCCAAGGTCGATGAAGTATTGACGGGCTTCCTTTGCCGGTCCGAAAAAGACTTGACGCCCCTGATCGATAACCAACACTTTGTCGAAGAGTCTGAGCAGGGTGTTAGTCGTATCAAACCGAGAGTATTCAAGGTCATTACTCGTAGATACTCTCCCCAGCCTGATACCTGGAAAATAATACACAGATGCACCTAGGAATACTTAGTATTCGACGTACAGGGAGACAAAGGTAGTCCGGCCAAAAATGTCCGTGATGATCCTTAGACTGCGAGTGAAATCGAGCTACCCGTTGCAACACATCAGGCGAACTCGGTAAGCACGAAGAGAAGGTCCTACTGCCGTGCTAGCGTCCAAGCCTCTTGTGCTGTTGTCCCAAGAAGCAACATGGGCCCGCGTCGCCATCATCTCTGCAAGACTGACACGCTTTCTTTCACCACCAGAAACGCCGCGTACGTGTTCATTCCCCACGAGCGTATGCCTCGTATGCTCCATGTTGAACATCTTCAAATACGTATCGAGAATTTCCTCGTTGAACAGCTTCTTCTTTTGCTCTGGAAGTCGTTTACCTGGGGTCTTCAAGGAAAGCGCAAACATGAGTGTTTGCTCAACGGTCAAAGTAGGCATGTGGATGTCATCTACACGACATAGAAAAATAAGCGGAACATGAAAAGAGGAGCTTCTCGCACTCTCACCTTCTTGATTGTATACGACCTCGCCACCGTACAACCTCTCCATTTCCTCAGCAGTGATGCCCGCATAGAGTACATCGCCTTCAATCCGTAGGTAGTCCTTGCGATGATTGGCTATGGACTTGAGGAACGTCGAACAACCTGACCCGGGTCGTCCAAGGACGAGGCACTGCGAGGCACTGAGCTCGACGTCGCCGAACACAACAAACAACTATTTACCATTTCCCCGGGCTTGAGTACACCATTGAAACTATGTTTTCGCGTTAGAATTGACTAGACGGTGAGAAGCACGGAACGGTTACTCTTCGAGAATCTTTCGTGAACCGCCTTCTCTCTTCGTGTGGACAGCATACCACAACCCCATAAACCAGAAGTAGGGAAACAAAAAGAATTGCAGGACTGCTTTTCCGAACGTAGTGACAACGATCTGCTGCGGATGAGCGTGGCCCACAGCGGGTGCCGCTCACAGCGGGTGCGAAGATGACGGACCTTCTGGCTCTCGAATCCAGTAACAACTACACTAAGACCAGTCCATGTAACACCTACGTGTTTGTGGGAAATGCCGTTCGCAGTATTCGCATCGTTCGTAGACTGCATATACTCTCTCAAATCGAAATGATCAGGCTCGCCCTTCTCAGGGTCCACAATAGACACGCCGTTTCCAGAGTTATGTGCGGTGGTAGATAGTCGGCGTTCAAGTTCCGCAAACGCAGCCTTTGCTTCAGCGATGTTGACTTGACCATGCTCGCCAGGCGATGTGGGGATATCTGACAGAGGACCATCCAGAGGTATTCCCGCGTTGGGTGAAAGCGCGCCTTGGTGTAATTGATCCATGCTGCGAGTGAGAGGCGGGAGAGAAGAAGGACAACCTTCGGTGTGAACAAGTACGGGAGTCGTTCTGCTTGACTAGGGTGCAGAGGCGGTCCCGGTCCCGGCAAAATTATCGGCTGAGTAAGTCTGATGGCAATCACCAATCAGGCAGATCGGCACGCTTCACCGGCACGCTTCACCGGAATCAGCGAATAATGGAGTGCAAGTGGTACGATCAAGGTGATGACAAAATACTTTTACTTGGGCGACTCTCTTTCGGGGTTACGCTCTTTTGATTTGCCTCTTTCTCACTCCATCAGAATGAAATATGCTCTCCGGATTAGGTTATTAATTTCCTTGACCGCTCCAACAAAGATCATTTGAGGGGTCTCACATGGTATCTTCGACCACGACCATGGCCACAACCAAACCTGCGTCGTGAGAGATGGAGAGATGGAAATTAGGACCTCCCAACCCGGCTAATGCTGTGTCTGACAACTGTAAAAGAGGCTTTGGATGTTGGGAACCGCAGCCTGGAAGCACGGAAATATCTTTCCAACGGAGTTTCAATGGATAAAGTGCCTTGTATAGTGCTTCTTTTGCCACCCAGCTTTCAACAGAGACACGTGAGTAAGATTGGGGCAGCTTCAGGACTCTAAACACACCGAACTGCAAGGAACCTTTTTTGCTCTGAGGACGGCAACGTAGAGTATAGCTGGTGTTCCCAGGGGGTTAACACGCGCGTCGCAAGCCTTGTTAATCCACCTCGTCTGACACTGAGTTCGTCCAACCGCGCCATCCGGAGAATATCGCAGCCAATACCGCGCACAGGCATTTGTGGTGAATATCCACTGTTATCTACTGTTTGTAATCCCGTTTAAACCCAAAACAACGCCTCGTGGTTGAGAGATCGAAAGGGAGGGTATCCGAGCTTTGACTTGACCGCGAAGCTTTACCCACGTTATGCTTTCGCAGGCGACCCGGACAGCAAGAATTGCCGTCCCCCAATACCTATACCGTTATATCAGTTATCGAGTCAGGGCGAGTCCATCTTCATTTCCGGAATGCCAGGCCTCGCTATGGCCCCGGCACCGTGAAATGGCCACACACCGCAGCCAACCGCTCCAATCGTCCTCCATCTTGTCAGATACGCTCTCTAGAGGTGGGAGTGGTGGTTCAGACTCCGGCGTAGGCCCATTTCAGCTTGGGATTCGGCCCAATGACTATGGCCGCGGCGAACCTGTGAAGAAATGGAAAGAGCTCTCCGCTTCAAGAAAAAGTGGGTGACGTTGGTCTCGTAATCTGGTTCCAGCTGAAATTGGCCCCCATAGTCGCTCGGGCGACAACTCAGACGAGCAGTCTCTTCGTAATCCTCGTCGGTGGTGGCCTTGCGGCATTAATCGTATATGCCCTCGCAACGGAGATGGGTTCCTCTAACTCTCCTACTGTCCTCTACAGTGATGCTTGCGAGCGAATTAAGAGATCACAAGTGGTAAGCAGTCGAGTCTTCAACGTCCTACATTTTATTGAGCGGTGCTGATTTAGCTACAACAACGCATGCCCGGAACATACAAGTTCCACACTTCTCCCCCTCTTCAGGCGTCAGAACGCCCAAGACGTCGGAATCGAACAGTCTCATCGGCCATAATATTGGATCAATGGGGCCGTGAGCACCTCTACCTTAACTTCTGGATCGAGACCACCGCCCCTTCACAAGCTTCCTTGACTTCGTGGGCCGGATTCGATGACTGGGAGTGGACCATGGACCGAATTTCACAGTGGACCCGTCACCAAAGCGAAATATTATGGAAGAAGTCTCGGAGTGTGTTCGCGATGCTTGTGGGGGAATCACCTTCCGGTTCCCTCCTTCCGCCAGAGACTTCACCACCTTCCCCACCCACCACACAGCCGAAAGAGAAGAAATCCTCTTGGTTCTCCATAACAGGTCTCTTCTCATCGGTAAGGTCTTCGAGAATGGTGGCCGAAACGCGTAAAGCCGACCCGGTCACATACACAGCTGGGGAGGTACACGTCGATCTCGTCCGGGTATGTCCTTCCTTATCCAGTGGCAGGCCGCGGGTTCCGCTGACCATTAAATACAGGAGCCTGGAAGCGAATACTTTGTTTACCGATACCTTCTCGTTGACTTACCAAACTCCGCGGCTCGGAATCCGACGCGAGTATTTATTGAGAGAGCCACAGACGTTCGTGAAAATGAGGGCGTCATGCGCTTCTCCTGAGGAAAGAGTTATGATGTACGATAGCATTGGGACTGACATTATCGATAATTCCCGGCGCTTCTGAGGGATGACTTGCTGAGGATGGAACAGCTGTCAGTCCCAACACCTCGAGGCATTAGCGCGGCTTCAACCCCGACACAAGCGAGATCCGTCGTAGTCTGGGGTTCCATCAGTTCGGATAAGTTAAGAGGTGGGCCTGAGCCTCGAATGAGCAACGCGCCTTGTGCGTGTAACTGACCAGGATCGGTTCAAAAGCTGGGCCGCAAAAACAGCTTCTAGGTCAGCGACCACACGCGGCACGCTCTCCAGACTCTCCCCTGATCATCCACGACGTCTCTCCTCACCTTCTGTGCCACTGTAAGTGCACGATCTAGCCCAGCTTCACCGCCTCGCAGCCGCCTCGTGTTGACAGCGCTGTGAAGATTGCGCCTTGAACCCGTCCTCGTCGCTTCCTCGCTTTTTCTAATCGTCTCTGACTTATTCTCTTACGCCTCTACGGCCCCTAGAGACGCCGCAAGAATAACGACAAACCTTTCGTCGCGGAAACCACCTGCCATCCAGCTTTCCGCGTGCTGAAGGCGCACCAGTTCACGACCGTACACGCATAACGCTCACCCAAGATACTTGCATATCCCCCGTGTATCCCTGTTCATCTCATCACACTTGATTTAAGCGGTACGCAACGCCTGGCAGCACGACAAACCCTTTTCGATCTGACTCGTGTCCACAGTAATATCGTCCAAGCAGCATGTCTCATCAAAAAAGCTATCACAACGGTACATCGAGCATGGATTTTAGCCTCTCTAGGCACCACCGGGCTGCTTCAGCATCGTTCAATCCACAGGCCCTCGACGCAGAGTCACCCGCGCATATGCGGTTCAGCTCCATTTCCTCAAAGGGCTCTGCTTCGGACCTATCCTTGCTCCAGACGCCGCAGGACACGCAGAACCTGCAAGATTCTGTTATCAAGCCTCGCGTGGACACGGCATCAAAGCTTGCAGGATCCGTTGCACCCTGGCAGATCAACACTAATAACTCTACCATTACGAGTGATGTGTTGACGGCCTCGCCCACAGACGAACGTCCCCTGAGCGCACTCAAACTCAAGGACAAGCCGGTTCCTTCGCAGATCGTCACCTCTTTCCCTAATCGTCCTCGTCCTCCCCCTACTACTGCCCACCCCGGCCAACGTGCTGTATTTGCTCCTTTCACCGCTGGTCCGCGAAGCGCTAGCGCCGTTTTTGTAACTACTCCAACTGCCGAAAGCCCCACTCAGGATCAGCCAGTAGCCCAGCCAGAGCCAGTAGAACCTGCGCCCCTCTCTTCACAGCACCGCCGTACTCAGTCCGCACCACTCAACGCTACGCCCGCCGGTCTGCAGCTCGAGCAGCAGATGCAGCAGCAGCAACAGCAGCATCAACAGCAGCATCAACAGCAGCAGCAGCAGCATCAACAGCAGCAACAGCAGCCACTAAACCAGCAGTATTCGATCAATTTTATGCAATCTCATATGATGGCTAGGCCAGAACCCACTGTACTTCAAGCCCCCTACGCTCCCATCCCCTCTCCCGCGATGAATGGCGTACCCAGGCACGCCACAATGCCCCAGCTTTCTTCCCCGAGGGTCTACAGCCCTCCCGCATACAACACGATGCCTCCATACACCGCAGTCAATTTCATGCCGGGTCCAATGGCCGCTATGCAGCCGATGATGTATTCTTCGTACTTCCCACCCACTGCCACACAAGCATTCTACTCGCCGCCTCCTATGCCTCCCAAGGAGCCTTCACCTCCCCAGCCAACTGCAGCGGCCGCTCCCGCTTCTGCACTAGCGAACAACCAGTCTCCCTGGAAGGCTATCAACCCCAACTCCCAGCCCCAGATGCCTCTCTCTTGGTTGATTAGCCAGGCTAATGGTGGCCTTATGGTTGGTGGCCCAAGCCCCCACAACAGGAAGGCTGGCTTGTGCGTTATTTATCGTTGATAGGAAGTAGCGCGCCACTAACATTGCTCTCGATTAGGTTCAAGAGCGAGCTCTGCCGCAACTGGGAAGAGAAACGGACCTGCCGCTACGGTTTGAAGTGCCAATTCGCCCATGGCGATGACGAACTCCGTAGGATCCCGAGGCACCCAAAGGTAATATGACCTGCTTTGCGAGTGTGGTTGCGTACTAATGTTGAGTTGCCTTACAGTACAAGACGGAGATCTGCCGAACCTTCTGGGTAACTGGAACATGCCCTTACGGCAAGCGCTGCTGCTTCATCCACACTGACACGACACCGGCTACGACTCCTACTACCAGCAACCCACCCGCTGCGGTTCCCGTTAACGGTCCGAGCTTCGCAAAAGGTACTAACAATGACGAAGAGAACGTCAGTCAGACCGTGTCTCTTCTCGCGCGCCTTGACCTCAAGCAACGTGCGACTCCGGATCGTGGCAGCACTCCTTCAAGCGCCAGTGCTCTCACTCGCAAGACTCCTGACACAGATGTCTCAGACCCGTTCTCTTTCGTGTACCCTGGATCTGCCAAAGCCGTTGCTGCTACTGGCGCGTAAAGGTTGGACACGAACGAGTGGCTTTTCACCGAGAAGCTCCCTTTTGTGGATGAACTTTGTTTGGCGTCACCGAGATAACCCCTGCATGTCCATTCTCACTCTATCAGTTCCTCCTATCCAACCTGGTGTGCCCGTGCGCCTTGTCTGTCTCAATTGTACTGCTCTCTCTTGATCCCGCTGGCCGTGTATGTCCCCACAAAAATGCATTTTCATCTCACCCCTCACCCGAGTGAGCTTTGAACAACCCTTGAAGCCGACGCGCACGTGTTGCTTACAAGTGTTTGGCCATAAGTTGCTTTTCCGACCTCGGCTCCTTCCAGTACTTTCCTCATGGAGACGACGGGTCTCTCTGCTGAAGGCGACAGCTACGATGAGTACGACGCGATATTGGACGCTGATGCATCGCTAGTCAACTGGGCAGCGGTGCCGCTTGTAAATGAACCTCCCATACGTTCAACGAGTATTCAAGCGCCGACACCAGAAAACGGAATATCAAGGAGGAACAGCTCTCCGGATACATCAGATGATTATGGAGAAGCCAATTATGACGATTCTTTCTTGGTTCAGTTGACAGAGTTAGAAGCGAGTGGTACGTCCCTTGTATGCTGTGACACATCTCCGACCGAGACATGGGTCTCGATACCCCACTCCTTCAGTAAGGACCCATCACTAATCCACCGTTTTTGTTCAGTCCAATCTAAATCAACATCCTCACAATGTTGGGCACCCTGAATCTTAAGGCGATGCTGCTCTCTGACGTCTGCGTCTCGTGTCCACATTTAGTGCCATTGGGTAGCGTCACCCAAGGGTCCCGGCCGAGCGCGAAACGTTCTCGCCAAAGCGATCTCTCAAACCAGAGTTCACCTGTATCAAAGCGGATCAAGACAGAAGCTCCTGGTACATCTCCTGATGCAAAAGCAAGACGTATTGTGGAAGGTTACGACGAAGAACTGACTTGCCCGCTGTGCGTCCTCTGTTCTCACGCGCACGGTATCAGACTAACGTCACTGGACAGATGCATCGACTTCTTGTGAGTTGTTCGTCGACACCCAAAAGCTCTAAGCATTTATTCACGATGTTTCAAGCGTTGCAACGCATGTTGCGAATCCTTGTGGTCATTCGGCATGCGGTCCTTGCATCGCTAAATGGACCAAGGTATTTTAGACTGAGGACTATGATCCTGGGTACACCCTCTGATGAAACACCCAGACGAAAAACACTTGCCCCATTTGTCGCACGGAACTCACAGTTGCTTGTTCCTCCCTCCCTAACTTTTCCATGGATAGCACCATAGAAAAGCATATTGCAAGCCTGCGGCAAACCCGTGTTTCTGGGTGGGAAGCGGGTGGTCACCTGACTCTAGAGCGTGAGCAACGGAAGAGGTGGGTAAAAGCGCCGTATGTAACCACGCAGATTCTGACGATAGCTTTATAGTGCATGGGAAGCTTCAAAGAGAGCAAAAGCACCCCAGCACGCATCAGTTCCGCGGCCGCTCGCCCCCACGGTCGAACTTCCGGCCTCTCTTATGGCCGATATCTATGCAGTGTACCTTGCTGCTTTTAACGACAATGGTGCGGCCCCAGACGGGGAAGGGGGTTCGGGTGACATTAATAGCGACGAGGCGAGCGACGGGTCAGACGAAGAACCCACGGAAGAGCCTGCCGACATGGTCTTAGCATCGTCTTTACCGGCCCGTGACCCACCACGAGAGCATTTTATCGACCTCGCAAGGGTTGACGCTCCACAACAGAATACTCACAGAGGAGAACGCGACCGAAGCCGAGACGATAGTGGTAGTGGGAATGGACACCGTGGACAGCGGAATCGGCGGCCTCGTGCGACTAGAAGTAGTAACGACAGGAGTCGGGAATGGAGAGGGAGAGGGAGAGGAAGAGGGAGAGGGAGAGGGAGAGGAGGTCATTGAAACCACTCTCGTAGTTCTCGTTTGTTCATTGGTCCTGCGTCTCTAGTAGCTATCGGGTACATATCACCTGCTTCCCACTCCCGTCAACCGTTCTGTTAGCCAACCAAGAGGTGACCCTAGACCTGCATTAGCTCCCCGAGAGTTCCCTCCCATCATCCCGCCCGCGAGAGACAATGGATTGCCCGCAGCGTATGATGCTTTCCGTGCCTTTGAATTCTCTTCAATTGCAGAAGCAATCTCCTCCACATTCGTTTCTAACACCAGTCCTCCTTGTATGACTTCCGCGAGTATATGGTGAACCTATGGACCGCACACGCTCAATTACTAGCACAGGGCTGATGTGATGGTGCAGGACGAACCTCGTCGAAATGGAATACGAGATCTAACTCGCATACGCTGCGGAAGGCATGATCCAAGCTTTCTACGAATACCTACTCCACAACACCATTAGACCCGTAGCGTTGGAAAGCACACACGGGCGCACCTGGATCAGATCGAGAATCCCTAATTCACTCTCTGCTCCATCAACCACGAAGACGAAATAGAGCGTTGCATAGTTCCTGTAGACAACCCTCACACCATCATCCACCGGGAATCCCAAATCCAGGTCTGGAACATCCAAGAAGTTGCAAGCCTGGGGTGGACGAGACGATATTACTTTGAAAATTCGCTGGGGTACAGTCAAATTGGCATCCGTTGCCTTTAGAGTGGTGTAAAACTTGGTAAGGCGTGGAGTACCCGATGTATTAACTACTCAGTAACGAATACAAGGCCACAGTGCAGAGATTAGGGTTAATATATACTCGATGTAGACCCCAGAGACGCACAGATGAGGACGGCATGAATCATTATAGAGGGTTCAGGTTCAAAGGATATATAGCCTTACAGGGCGTTTGCCTTCCTCGATACCGCGCTACAAGAACAAGTGTCACTAGCAGGCATTCATATCTCTGGCCAATGGGTTGGTTGTACATGCGCGAAACCTTTCGAAGTCTCCAAATAACAATGTGCAACCTTTCCTATCCCCTCTGGTACCCACCCATTTTCCATAATACATGACCTCCAGGCAAGTATACTACTGAATGAAACATAGGCGAGGTAGGGATTCGCCTGTTTTAGTCGTTGGCAGACAGATCTCTCCCAATCTAGCGCGCGTGTAGTAGGAACATGAGAAAAGTAGGGGATGGTAATCTTCCTCAATTTTGTGAATTGAGACAAGATAGAAAGGTGTTCGGCGACGAATACCCTCTAGAAATCAAGTAAGCCTTCAAACCGCACAGATCAGGATACTATGGACTGACAGCGTTGATTCCCCATTCATTACGAGAGGGCGCGGTCACAGTCAGTTTGTGGATGAGCGGGCACTCCGCGAGTATTTCTGCCAGATATTTTTTCAGGTCGCGATCAAGGTGATTTATAGTGAGCGACTTCAATGACGTGCTACTCCCAAAATTTGGAGGTATGCTGCCTATTCGTAGTCCAGGTAGATATCGGTGAGCCTCCATCGCTCCTAATACCAGATGCCGAATCGGACGACCGGGTGTAAACAGTTGGCCATAGAGGGCAATCCCTCTGAACTCCCGAAGTTTGGGGACGAGTCCGTTTGGTAGTACCTTGGGCGGTGACCACGAGGGAGGCCTGTACAAACAACAGGTCAAGGACTCGAGTGCCGAAGCACAGGAGAGAAATTGGATAACTGTTTCTCCCAGGTACCTAACATGAAGGTGGCGTAACCGCGGAAGACAAAGAGAGGGCTCGTGAGGAGGGTGTAGACGGAGAATGCGTCCGAGCATGATGGGTGTATAGCGAAAGAGGTCTAGTGTGATGATGTGCGCCCAGGATGACTTGTGACTGAGGATATCAAGGGACCGAGGCCTGTATATACTATATTCTTGAACTCCAGGGAGCTCGAACGGTTCATTGTGGCCAAAGGTCAGAGAGCACTGCTCCATGATCAAGTGCCGCAAACCGTTAGGTGGGGCTGAAGAAATACAATGAAGATCCATATGCGTAAGTGGAACCATAAGACAGGTCACTTTCGTCAGCCCTTCGAGCTTCTGGAGGATAGGTATCTCGCCGGCAAGTAAAAGATCATGAGAGCTGGTTGAGTGATGGCAAATCCGCAAATGTCGAATGTAGCACGCAAGGAAAGGTTTCGAGTTGATTTGGTGGGCGACCAACTCCAGTCTCTGGAGCCCCCGCGTGAGGCCCTCGTGCCCTCGCAGGCAAAATCGCAACGTCGCCACCTTGGAAGCTCCGCAGAGAATGACGTCTTGATATAGGCTTGGTAAGAACTGAATGTAGAAGTTGCGGCAGACTTGCACCAGTTGGTAGCGGTCGGTTGGCTCTAGATGATGTGCAATCGCACTGCAAAGTTCAAGGGGCAAGTGCTCCATAGTATCTTGTATAACAAGAGTTAGGAGAACCTCTTATCCAGTGCCAAACATCCTCATACCTGATTCAATTACCTTTGGTCCGGAGCAAGCCTTGTTGACTAGAACCACGTGCCGCTCCGGCTTCCTGTCAAACAACAGAGTCTCCCATTCCGCCCTTAAATATTGGACTAATGTCTTGGGTTATGTGGGCGTGTATTGGCCTTACGTTAATGGACGCGTGGAGAGCAAGGATTGAGAGTGGGTTGTCAGGTGCTGAGACGGGAAGATGGCCACTCGAAAGAGCATTGAAAATACCAGCAAATATGAGGTGTCAAGTTTGGTGCTTCGAAATCATTGCCTTGACGATCCGTTCTGAATAGTGATGTCCGATGCAACGTCGATCATTGGTCTGGTCGAGATAGAGATGGAAGACAAGGCTATGTTGGAAATACAATGCCTTCCTTGCATTTTGTGCTTTCATTCCATGGAAAAGCATCGCTATCAAGAGATCTCAGGATCATCTGGGCAACGAGTAATGGCGTAGACAGTAATACCGAACCCAATTTCAAGATCAACTCGAGTATACTGGGGACCTGAGATATGGGTGTTTGTGCCGTGTCGCATTAGCTGGTTTACCTAGCTTCTGCGTCGGCTGCGCAGCCCCCAGCCCCCATGTCCGGTTGCGGGGACCGGGGGAGGTGGCAATACAATCGCGTGTTCCACTCGGGGTCATACTATTGGCAATCGTCTATCGGCGGCCGTGTTGCCACTGACATTGGCCAGGTTCATCGGCTCCGGCGACACGCTCCCGTTGAGTCGTTTCGATCCACCTGACGGTTGGTGTTGCTTCTGTGGATAATGTGGCTTCAGCCGATCTATGGTTTTACCATGCATATAGAATTCATTGTGGGATACCCAAAAGGCCGTACATTGAAGCGGCGTGATAAAGGTGAATATAGTTTTTGAAGGAGTTGTCATGTTATATTGGTAATTTGTAGGAGGACGTGATCAATTGTAATCGTATGAGCCGGGAGTATGTACATGCGTGGTATGGAGCGGCATGCAGGCTGGCGGGTTGACCGTTTCTTTTAGCCAGAAACGACTAGCTTAGATCGGAGCTTTTGTGATATAGTTGAACCATCAGGAATTCACTGTGCAGCATGCCTGTTTGTGCAGAAGGCCAAGTTCCAGGAGAAGACCACTGTTCCGGACATTCCATCAACCAATTACGATCACATAAATCCATTTCACGTTCTATGACGGTATTTTTTGGGTCCCCATGGACTAAAACGCTGTTTGCCACCGTGGTTTCCACGCCGACTATTCCAGGCACTTCTGCTCTGCAGAAATGCCGCCAGTGAACTCCCAAAATGTATCATGGTTCATTCTCCTCGCGTGATTATGCGCGAGCGAGAGTGGCAACTTATCAGGCCGCACGGTGGCAAAATCGCTGTCCATTTGACCACGCCAGACCGAGGCCGGCAGCACAAGGGCAGACCGCGTGCCTCTCAACAATCATACATACCTGCTTCTCGAGCCTCGTTTTGTTTCGGTTCCGAGATGTGAGTCATCCATAGAGCCTGCCTTTGTCCCGCATTCGATTCAAAAGGCCTCAGATTGTGTGCGGCCACCCACTTCGACCCTTCCAATCCAGTACGTGTATCTGACTCCGATTTGAGTTCTATTTGCCCGATTATACATCATGTCGTGCACGGTAAGCCCTGTCCGTATGTCACACCATTCTTCCTTCCATCCTCAATGTCCAATTCTTCTTCCTCGCGACCGAAGCGTGCAATGGACAACCACCCTGTGATGAAAGCACAGCAGGCCATCAGCAAAGAAGTTAGTTTTCTCTGGGCCAACACACCTTTCCACTCCGAAGCAAATTCTCTCAAGAACTTCGTTCCCGCCGACGAGCGACCCGAATCCCGCTCAGACTATCTTCCACGACCCACGATCCACCCAGGACGACTACCCGCGCGGTCCATGCATGAAGCCAACGCCAATTTTCGCGCAGCGCGCTTGGGTCTCACACCAATCACCGAAGATCCCTCCGCTGCTCGTCCCCCTACACCCAAAGAAATGACAGTGGTATGCGCTAGTGTTCTGGTGTGCTCTCCGGGAGTAATGTCCTCATCATCTCCAACAGTCGCAACCAAATCACTTGGAGGACCTCACCAGTCTCTCCCTCCTCGCCGCACTTGCCGAGCAAGCAAACCACACCCACTCTTCGGAAATGAATCCTCAACTCCTTGCTCTAGTCACGGCCGCCACGATGTCTGCACCGTCCGTGACTCACAGCACCACCATCACACCTCAAGAGATGACCCTTTCCACATCAAGCCACCAACCAAGCTCAACTCTATCTGCCTCCCGATACTCTGCGGCTGCGAGTACCTCTCCATCGACGGTCGCCCCTGGAGAAGTCGAGCTCGTTGAGACACCTCCCGCTCGAGCGGCAAGGCTCGCACAGTCCACATCGCCTCCAACCAGTCAAGAGCCCCTTCCCTCTACTATTCCTTCCTTTAATTTCAAATCTCCGTCTCCTGAGCCGCACCCTTACAACTCCCAGTCCTCGCAAGAGACGGCTCCTACTACAAATAGCACTCCGTATTCAGCTCCTAGTCCACCTAACTCAGCTGGAGAGGCAGAGGAGGAAGATGACGAGTACCATCCTCAAGGGCATCAGGCTCCCCGTCCTAGCTTTCGGACCAACATTGCATCCTCCAGTCGGGGCTATCAGTCACCCTCGGCGACTCCAGCCTCTCAACCAGTACAGAGTCATGCACCATCTGAGTGTAGTGAAGAGGAAGAAGAGGACGACCGGCGCCCGTACTCTGGAGGTCCCGTGAGGCACAGGCCCATTCAACGCAGCAGAGGAAGTAGACCACGCAGCAAGGCAACCAGCGAGACTCCCTCTGCCCGCGAACGTTACGGAAGCGCTGATACTAATTCTAAATACGGCCCTTCAACGTGCGACTATGTCAGCCCTTATGATGGCGTCCGCTGTGACGCAGTCCTTGCTCGTGGATACGACAAACCCCGTCACCTCAGTACCGTTCATGCTCGAGAGGAATACGATCTCGTCTTGCGCGGGATGCTTGCACGCGAATCTGCTACGCTCTTCGACCTCGTCACTCCAGAGAACTTCTACGTTTGCCTCGTCTGTCGAATGGATTTCAGTCGCAAAGATGCCATGGTCCGGCACATCCGTAATACTGCTAAGATGAGCCGCGCGAAGCACCTGGAGGCTCGAAGCACCGCCAAAAAGAGGACCCTGGGAGAACCGCTTATCCCCCATCCTGGATTCGTCCCAAGGGATATACTGGACTCCCACAGGAAGATGTTGGAACAGATGAAATCAAATGCTGGGGCTCTCGGGAAGAATTGGGACATTGAAGCAATGATGCCACGCTTCGAGGATGAGGAAAGCAGAAGGAGCGCGGGATCTGGTCTAAATCGGCACTCACAAAACCGTCGTAAAGCAATGCAGAATGCAGTCACGGATCTGGATCTGGAGGAAGCAGAAGGAGAGGAACATGACGAACTTGCCCTTGATGATGGTCTTCCAATGGAGACCTAGTGTTTAACAGTACGGCATACTTACGACCTCTATTCTCGTGAGTTGGTCATACGGCTCTGTTGAGAATGTGCTCCTGACCTTTCCTCAGAAAAGCAGTGAAATCTGACTGCGCGTTCCGTCCATCTCTCATATGTTGTTGAGCTTCTGCATGTTTCACATCTATTAACAGTACTATTGGTACACCGTGTGCAATAGCCCCACGGGCATCAGCTATCCCCTGTCCTTGTCTTTCAAGCCCCTCGTGCGACTCGTGTAGGCATGCAACCGGACCAACCTTGTTCCACAACTATTCTTTCTGCGTTGGTGTATTACTAGTTTATATGTGCAAGATAGAAATGACTTCCATTGGAGTAATCTATCTCGAGCCTACAGCATGAGAGCCTGAGAGCGCACAATCGGGGAATGACTACGGGTGAAGAGATGAAATGGGGGGGGGGTTTACATATGGGAGCTTTACAAGCATGGCAGTGATGGAAGTGGGACAAACAGACGTGGTAAGAGCACAACAACAGACGTGGGGATGGGGTGGGGATGGGGTGGGGATGGGATGGGCACATTGTTGATACATAATACGGGTGGGTATTTCCATGACATCGTCCATCTGGTATATCCATCCCGCAGCATATACGAGCAAGAAACGAATCCCTAAACTATCGAGATTTCCAGCAGCGACTTTGCGCCTAGTTTTTCCCTTGAAAGCGTAAACATCCAGATATCCTGCGCAAGTGGCTTGTACTGGATGGTAGCAAGCACACCGTCGAGGTGGAAGTCCAGACGAGGTCGGTCGTGAAGAGTCGTCTTGGCATTGACAAGGACGTCGACTGTGCCGTTTTCTGGAATTACCTCATAAACGAGGGCAGGTCTCTTGGGAGCAAGGGGGTCGTCGGCGTTCATAATGTGGCCCGCCATGTGGACTAAACTCGAGGTCCTGGCGAGGTCGGGCTTGGCAGAGTCCTTGGGGGTGCCGGGAGCAGATTCCACAGACTCGGTGGCCGTATCGTACGCCTCTTGCGGCAGCGTGACGGACGGCTGCGGTTTTGGGGTTGGCATGATCGGGGCTGGTGGTCTTGTAGAGCGTACCAGCCCGATCCGCATGATGTAGTGACCAATGAAGGGTGCAAGGAGGGCGAGAATATAAGTGATGAAGTGGTAAACAGAGGAACAGAGGGATGGTTGGGAGGAGATTTTTGAGTCTTGAAGGAAGCGGCTGAAAATGGGCACGGGTTGGATGAACGGGTTCTTCTCCGAGCGGGATTTGGAACGGGGGGTAGGAGGTACAGAGGATGCTTTGTCAGGAAGGCTAGGCTCCACAAGTGTCGCATCGTCACTGGCGGTAGGTTCTGCAGTGTGGGTTTGAGTAATAGGGGGCTCCGGTACAGGGCCAGAGGTCGCTTCTACCCATTTTGCCGCCCCAGGTATTCCAGCGAGAAGGTTCTCTGATCCAGGAACGGATCGCAAACCCACGACGGTGTAGGTACCGATATCAAGTTCGGTCGTGATGGTGGGAGCTTTGCTCGAGTCACTGATAGGGTTGGAGTCCTCAGAGACTATGGCGTATGATTCGATATCGGGGAGCAAGAGCGAATTGATAACCTCTGCCTCGAGAACAACAGAGGTCGAGATACCCATAAGAGAGCGGGGATAGACCCTGTAGGATTCGGCCTGCTGTCTGGTTGAGGTAAAGGCGATCCAGTCGGCTCCTGGATTAGGAAGGAAGTTGGAACCGAGTTCCATGAGGCTCGTTTGTAGCTCGACCTCTTGAAGCAAGGTGACCTGAAGTTCTGCATCAAGGCTGGTAACCACTTGAGCATTAACGTCCATTCCAAGTGGGGATTGAAGGAGGATAAGTGGCAAATATGGGGTGAGTGTCAACGACGGGGCCAATAGAACGGTCTTGCAGTCTTCGACGTGATCCACCAAGGACAGGCAAATCGGCGGTTCTCTGGAGAGATTTAGTGCCAGTCTCATCGCACTGACGTCATCACTTACGAGATATCATCCTTCCATGCCCAGCCTTTCCAAGCCACATCTGTGGAGAGTATACCCGCAATTCCGGTCGGTTCATGGGTCCTGACGAATGCAGGAGTGGAAGGGATGACAACGGTCCCGTTGTTCCAGGTCTGCCCAAGCCACTCGTAGTAATGGGGGTAGCAGAGGCGGTAGGTGAAGGAATAGTTCGCAGGTCGGGCTGGAACAGTGAACGTAGCGAATAGGCGCTTCGCCGGTGCTCCACCTTGACACGAAGACGAATCTCCGATGCAGTCAAGGCCACTAAGACGGGCCGCACCAGTCGCTTCGTCAGGCTCTTCAAACGGCGTCGCCCCCCACTCGCCCTCGCCTTTGTTGTATGCGGGGATATTGCTCCAGACCTCGATCACGGCTCCAGCAAGGCGCGCGATTTCTGAAGGAGGGAGGGAGACGGAGAAGACTAACTTTAGGTCGTCTTGTCCGTCTCCAGGTAGGACGCCGTTAGTGACTTGGCCCAAGGGCGGGTAGAATACGGCGTTGGCCATCCTGCACAACGGGGAGGGCAGTGATGAACAAAAAGAGGGATGTGGGTCAGTGGTGTGGGGGCCAAAAGCGAGGCGAGAGCCTCGGTTCTTAAAGGTACATACCGGAGTTCGATCGCGCGGCTTCGCGCCAAACGCCGTCAAGCCACCAGGCGGCAACGGCATGGCCTCGACGTAATGAATGCGCTATCTCGCACACCTCGGCGCAGTCGAAGCAGGGGTCGGGAAGGGGCATATTTATTAAGCGGTACATCCTACAGGCCACGCGTAGAATGAGGACAGGAATATATAAGAGGCTATGATGGGTCCGCGAACGCGCGACGTGCGAGGATTTCACAACGGGATGCGAAAGAGGGATGCAACGTGGCTAGGTGTTGGGAGGTGGGGTGAAGGGGTGAGGGGGGCAACAAGCAAGGGTTCCACCTCTCACCCACTGGTTTGTTTGGCCGCTGCGACCTTCACAGGGTCTAAGGGTGCAATTCAGTCATGGCGCATCTGTGGGCGATTATCGGGATTCGGCTTACCGAAATAAGGGTGGTCTTGTGCTTCTCGTGCCGTGAGCCGCTCTTGATGGTCGTAACGCAATAGCTTATCGAGAAAGTCGATAGCCTCGTTCGAAATGTATCGTTGGTTCTCTGATGTGATGAACCGTGACCAAGGTTTGCGGGGATACCTGCCCAAAATATCATCGTAATTCGAGTCGAGCTCGATATCATATTTTTCCAGGTATGCGTAAAGTTCATCGGTTCCGAGAACTTTAGTAATCTTCACAAGTTGGTCGTAGTTGTCGTGCCCGTGGAAGAAGGGTTCCTTGCGGAATATCTGGACGGAGATTCCCGGTGAGTGGAGTGGGATTTATCAGAAGACGGAATACACCACCATCGACGCGAACATGCACCCGAGACTCCACATGTCTAAACTATAATCATACTCTTGGAAGTCAACTAGGAGCTCTGGTCCCTTGAAATAGCGAGAAGCCACGCGAACGTTGTATTCTGTTTTTGGGTGGTAGAATTCGGCCAGACCCCAATCTATCAGCCGCAACTGTGAAGAAAGAGTTAGAAAACAAAGTTACACAGTCCCAGGCCAGGACGTGCCTTCCGTTGCTCGTGGTCAATCATAACATTATGCGGTTTGACATCGCGGTGCATAATGCCTTTGGAATGGCAGAAATCTAAGGCCTATAAATACAATTGTCAGAGACGGGTGACTAGTCAAGCTTCAAACTGACTTTGAGGAGTTCAAAGATGTAGTACCGGATGTCGAAGTCGGTAAAGCGTGGGTAGAGTACTTTAAAGTCGAGATTATTGACGCATTCGAATATCAGACTAGGAACCTTGGAGGTTGGATCGCGAACGACATCGAGGAGGCTGACGATGTTGGGACCTCCTGCCAAGTTCTGGAGGATCTTGATCTCGCGTTTAATCTTCTTCTTCTTGACAGGCTTGAGAACTTTGATTATGCACTTCTCGTCGTTTCTGACGTTTATTCCCTCAAATACCTGATCGGGTGCATACGGTGAGCGGCGGGCGGCTGTCGGACGCGGCTTGGCGTTTGTGGCGACGAACCTCTGAGTATTTCCCTCGGCCGACTTTGCGGACAATTTCGTAGTGGTCTTGAGATCCCCATGTTACTGTGAGGTTGTCTGCAAGTACAACGCGTCATTTAACTATGGGAATGGCTTTAGGCCGGCCTCGACGGACCGTAGTCGTGCCACTGGGGACCCAGGCTGCAATCGGCTTGTGAATGGTAGACAGCAAGGATACCGGTAGCATGCTTACCGTTCGTTGACGTTGGCATAGACCCTGGCCACGGACCGGGACGGCATCGGTGACGGAGAACGGAGTAATGGAACAGGGGAAGGCGCAAGGCGGCCAAATAAGCTGGAGAGACGTGCTGAGGTTATTCATGATATTCTGAAGATTTTTGTGCAAGTCGCGGCGTACTTTGTATCACGGACTCAGAGCCGAGCTGCGTCCAAGTGTAGGACAAACAGACTAGCGTTTCGTTTTTCGCCACTGCGACGCTGGGGTTTAGCTCGAGTAAAGAGAGCGGCTGCGTGGGAAACAGAGTAAGCGTGTACGCGTCTTGAAACGCGAGTCACCGTGCGCAGGCCACCCGTACGCGCAATCGACGCGTAAGCAGCGACCCCAGCCACAATTTTTGTACCTTCGACTCGCCCATATCCACCACCATCCTCAATGCATAGATCATACGCATTCACTGCCGCGCAGGGCAGAGCGTTCGACGAGGAATATCTGGAAGCCCTCGAACAACGTCGTCGTTTGCTCCCCTATGAGACGGAATCAGCCGAAGATGCCACACTTCTCCTTAACAAGCTCATCGGCAAGATGATCGTCGCCGCAAAGGCCAAAGACATCGATGCCGTGGAGCGTTGGGGGGTGGGGGCCACACGACAGTACGACGCCGTTTCAGGCGCGTTCGCTGTACTGACATATTTCTAGATGGGTCGTACTCAGAAGGGGAATGACTCGCCCACAACGTGCAATCCTGGTGCAATTCTTCTACGAACTCTGCAGTGCGTCAGTTCAGCCCGCGATATAAGCGGTCGTCTGACTATTTTCACAGTTACTGCTGGCATCAGAAGACGCCACATAAGATCCTTTACGGCTCATATCCGCCACCTATGTGTCCTCGAAGGCGACGGCCGAAGATTCTTGGATGCCGCAGACCTCACACTTGATTGGCGACCACTCTGGACGCTGCTGAAGAATGACCTTCAGGTGGATACAAAGAATACAAGGTATGTATACATGACCTTTTGGTCGATCCTTTACAAATTGGAGGCTTCTCATTTTACAGTGCCTTTCTGGACTTGGCCAAGAACTGCAAGGAGTTCTTTGACCCCGATGACATCCCCGAAATGCTAGGAGAGATACTACCACTACTTAGTCCTGATGTATGTTGTTTCCAGGCCTCATCGTTCTGAGATTGACCGTTCGCAGTCTGCCACAGTCGTGACCATAACCTTGTGTGCTTTCTTACCTCCTTCGCGGCCACGCCTATACCTTCCTGTCCTCTTCCAACTTGGAGAGGCCTTCAACTCGCACATCGTCTGGCTTTACATCTTAGATCGGCTCGCCGAAGTGACTGAAGCTCAAGTCGCACTCAACTCCTCCACTGCAGAATACAAGGATATCGGTTTGTTCACTCGTACGGAGTGGGAGCTTATCATCAACCGCAGCCTAAGTGAATAGCAAGTCTAGTCTATGGTGCCGCTTCTGATGACCGGCTTAGGTTTCTTGTCGAATGCCATTCCAATCGATCTCCTCTCCCGGAGCGACCGTCAAGCCCACATAGTAGCTTCCTTGAAGCACCCACAGAATCATGGAGGTCAGCCCATCCGCCTTGTCAAGCAAGTTTGGGTGCTGAGTGAATTGTAGATGCGATCGCTACAATCCTCGTCTACTGCATGGCTGTCGATGGTCCAGTTCGCCACTCTGCAGAACCTGTCTCCCCTGACGCATCGTTATCTCCTGGGTTTGTCGGTGGTTCCCGTGCCCTCGATGCCTTACACCAGTTCATCACGTCGAAAGAACTCTTATTCCATCCGTCTAGCCCATCACAAGTAACACGACCCGTATGTGATGAGCCATGGATGTCGGAGCTGCCCTCTAATACTACCTGTAGCTCACCGTCCTCACTGAGGCCTTATCACGGAGGTTCATCTGGAGATGGGACGAGGAGCAATCTGCGACTACCTCCACTCCCAAGGTACAGAGAACCACGTTTGAGACAGAAGGCATCGCCCTCTGACCCTCACATAGGACAAACGCCTAACGCGCGAAATTCGAAGTAACTTTGTCAATCTCCTCTGTACGCCAACTTTAATGGCAATCTTTGGCAAGGATCCGGATGCAGTATCTCGCGCTCGTTCTACGCTCCGCAACCTGGCACATCTTGAGCCAGATATTGTGATGCCGCAGTTCCTAGAGCGTGCTTATGCTGGCTTGGAGGCTGTGAACGAAGTATGTGGGTTGTCTTTGAACTACTTACGACTCATTTATTTCACAGACCCATCGAACCACCGCCGTGCTTGCCTCCCTAGCTGAAGTTGCCGTCCCACTGGTCTCAGAAGATGCATGGTTTGGTGGCCAGAAGCATGTAGTGCCACTATTAGAGCTATGCTTGCCCGGTATCGATCTGGTTCGTCTGCTCTCCCTTTAGCTTCCCGTATGCTCCTCACCTATGACGATAGAATGACCCAATCAAGACAGTCGCAACTACTCGTTTTATTTCATGTCTCCTCATGACCGTTCCAATTCGTAGTCTCGTGGGAAAACCCGATCGCGATGTGCCCATGTCCCCTGTCCTGGACGACGGCGATATTAACATAACCGACACCATCTCGAGCGAACAAGAAGAGGACCGCTCGTTCGTCATCGAGAGCACGGCTCAATTTGAGGGTGAGTGCAATCCGTCTCTCCGGAATTTCCACTCATTGCAAGGATAGATTGGGTTGTCGCGTTCTTCAACCGTTGTATCGCACTATTCGAGTCCCTTCCTGAAGAAGGTGGTCGCAACAAGAAGACCGGAGGCAAGCAAGAAGAAGCAATGCTAAGCGGGATCCGCGAAGCCGTTGACGTCGTCTGTTTCCAGCTCTCCGAAGAGATCTTCGACGTTGTCCTCACTCGTATCTTCCAATACGCTACAAGCAACACCAAGCTCAACACCATGCGCGCGTTTACCCATCTTGTCAGGAGGCTCACAAGGACGAACCCTGAGAAGGCGCTCGCGAAGTTCTTGCCGCATTGTACGAAGCAAATTGTCATCGAACTTGAGCATGGGGCCGCTAGCGTTGCCACTACTAGTACCCATGAGGCTGTTCATTCTGATACTGCGTTGCTCTGGAGTGAGCCCTTCGTTTTCGACATGGAAATTTTTGGTTGATCAGAATCTATAGACCTATCGATCTTGCATGCATCTGTCACTCATGCTGGGACTGCTGTACGTTCTCTCCCCGGTGACTGCATTGAAATCAGACTAACGATGTTGAAGCTCTTGGCCTATAGGAAAGACCTCCTTAATTTCATTCCTATTCTCATTGAGAAGACTAAGAACGAACGAGCCTACACCATGTCTGGTTCCTTCCTGCGAGCTATCTTTGAAGGTCTCACCTCGACGTACACACTCCATCGACAGTCGTTGAATACAGACCACTGGAAAGCTTCTGGTAAAGTTGTCCCTTCCAATTCCTCTGCTAACACTAATACCAACGTAGCAAATGATCGGCGGCTGTATCGCGAATGGGGGAGATTCTACGACGCAAAAGAAGTGAAGGTTGACTGGCATTGCACTACCGACGAGGAAATTGCTTTTGTCATTGAGCTCCTGGAGAAGATTACAGGATCATCGCTCTCTGTTTTGGAGAAACTACTGGACGTTCTGCCTGCGAATCGTGATAAGATATGGAGGAACGACTGGGTAGGAGATCTTTTACTTACCCATGCGCTTTTCAGACTGATATCCTTGAATATAGTGTCGGCACCTCAATGTGGCCACGAGTTCCTGGAAAGGTCTCGACCAACTGATCGTCCTCAATGAGAAAGATGTGTTGAGTGAAAGTCTCAAGGACCAGTTCGAAATTCCTGAGATGCACGAGAGTCCTTTCAAGCCCGTCTGCAATATGGTCCTCTCCGATCCGAAGGACCGACGATACCAGGCAGCTTTCGAGCATCGCAAACGATTTGGAGGATTGCTGCACCGGGCAAGTGTGAGCCTTCAGGAGGCTGCAGGAGAAGACCTAGTTGATGCGATCGCTGGTACGCGCATGGAACCCAACCCAAAGTGCTCCTGGCTGACAAAGTATCAAGCCCTTCTGGTTGCTATTGATACCTTCATGGAGCACTACGGATCCAAGATGGACGCTACTAGGAGGAAGCGTGCGTCTCTCGATGCGTCCCGCAAGGACTGGGTCTTTTGGAGACGTCAATACGACTTACCTCGACTTATGTGGCTCAAATTTGCCGAAGGCGACCATAGCTACCGTCTACAGTGAGCGTTCCTTTAAATCATAAGGACAACTCGTAACTGGATGCGAAGATACTTTGCTCAAACCCGATCGTTCTCTGGTCTTGAACAAGACCTACTTCTTGACATGGTCGAGTTCTGCAAATCTCCGTATCTTCGAGTACGCCGCAACGCCCAAGGTCTCGCTCTTATCTTCGTCATGGTAAGCGTCGCGGCCTCATTCTCGCGATCCTATTCACTGAGTCAAACAGGGCTCCATTGCGAGCAGCGCACTGATGGTCAAGACCTTGCTTGATGGCCTATTGAAGGATACGGAATCCGACTGTATCAAGGGTGCTCTCTATACTCTTCGTCTCGGTGACCTGCCCTCAGTGGCCGTCTCGAGGTTCCCTGAGAGGTTCTTTGTGACGTTGCTTTGGGGTCAGAAATACGAGAAAGTGGGTGTCCGTGGGTGTGACGAATGTCGAATCTAACTTGTGTCGCACAGAACTCGATACAACAGCTTATAGGCACTCTATACGATCAAGGTACGTGGGTTGGATGGCTTTATGTCAACTAGGCTATGACACCAACCGCCAATAGGTATTAATGGTATTGGCCAAGAAATCCCGATCGAGCTCCCAGACAACCCCGCATTAACGCGGATTGTTCAGAGTGTAGAATGCCTGTACCCCGGAGTTGACCGAAACCTCGAAACCCAAGCATTAAATTTAATGCCACAGAAAGCACAATACAGGAGAGAGGTGATCGCTCAGTCTGTACGTCGTTCGTTTGTTGAGGAACTCACTGCTCACCTGGAATCAGTTCCTTAATATCCTCAGTGTCGCACAGAGGGAGAATACACATGTACGTATCAGCAGTATTTCCACCCTTCGTGTCTAATTTGCGACAGTGGAGGTATCGAGAAATGGCATTGCGTGCCCTCGCGCACCTTCGTAATCGAGAGGTCGTTCCACCTGTGGAATACGTCCGCTTCTTGGTAGAGTGCACCACTCACACTCACGCTAGCATCCGCTCCCATGGGCGCAGGTCAGCTAATTCTGTTAAATTGACGGAATTTTGATTGAATTTTGTGTAGTGGTCTTGATGCATGGTTCAACTATGTCCAACGCCGGACATTTGCAAAAACCCGCGAAGTTCTGTGGTTCGGTGGAGCTCGTACGCCGTTGAGTAGGGATATTCCAATCAAGGACACCGAAGAGTTCATCCAGCTACAAATGGCACCCATCATGTCTAGCGACAAATGGTTCGTACTCGTCCATTTCACTCGGGTCTCTAGAGTAAACCACCAAATAGTGTTTACTTCGATTATCATCGGACTTTTTCTCTCGGATGGATTCTTTGGAGCACCATTCGCGGCAACGTCCCCCAATCAAGCGATTGTTCTAAATTCGATTGGGAAGCGAGCTCAGTACCGCATATTGAAGCTATCTACAATATGCTGCAAGCGGAAGGATATTTCGAGAACCTTGTCAGGTACTATGCTGAGGAACCCAACCAGGAGACTAGCGTGATGGATGTTCGAGACGCGTAAGCGATCCAGTTCCAAGCCCGCGCCGAAACATTGATGCAACTTTTATGACCAGCTATATTCGTCACATTCAACTCATCTGTAAGGCATTTCAATGCAGTGGTCGAATCACCTGCTGATATATCCTTAGGCGAGATATACGGACCGTCATTCATGGAACGGCTTTGTAACATAATTGACCCACTTTGGAAAGATGATGACAAGTTCAAGCAGAGGGCGGCGGCTGAAATTATGATCGGTCTGATTATTGGTGAGTTTACACAGGATCAAGCTATTTGATCTCTAAAAGCCCTACAGGAAGCCGATTCTGGAGCCCAGACGCTACCGCGACGCTTTGGAACTGGATCATGGTGAGGTGGCCGCAAATCTTCCAGAGAATAAAACCAGATACAATGTTCTGGGATGCTGTGATTATTGTGAGCAGATACCCCAAGATTAACTGCGGCGAACTGACCTGTGTATCTAGTGGGCATTCACCGACCGGGATCCTCGCCGAAGTCAACCGTTGCTCAATTGGGTCATGGAGCTTGAGATTGACTTCCAGACCGACTCAGCCTTCTCTTGTCAGTCAGGTGTCTCTCTGTGACTCTGCCTGCACTCACTTCTTTCTTCAGTACGAAAGGAATTGACCATCATATCGAGCTTTTATTCAACCGTGGTCCCTCGCTATTATGCGCCCCAATATTTGAAGTATATTGACCTAATGTTCAAGAACGTACAAGTACCCTTCGAACAGGCGCAACAACAGATATCGTCTATTCTGCTTATTCTGTTACACTATGACGTAAGTGTACCGTCCCATTTTGAATTTGCCGCCTGATTTCCACCTAGTGGCAACCCTCTTTCACATCGGCTCAAGCGTTCATTGAAGCTTGTTCGACTACCGACGATGTATTCAATATCCGGCAGGGCAAGCACATAAAATACATTGATCACCTCGTCGAGGAGCTTGTGCAATGGCGCCAACAGCGACTGCCATTACCCAAGGCCCACCAGTCGACTTATGACACCGCGTCTGCAACATGTTCGTTTTCAAACCTTTCGGTGACCGAGTGATTGACCATTGACCATTGCTCAGTGATCCAATTGTTCCTCCTAGCGGGCGCCACTCCAAGCTTCTACATTTACTTCCCTTACCTGATGCCCCTGCTGTGAGTTTCGCGTTTGGAGATGCTGTTTACACTAAGACCCGTCCAGCAAGGAATTCATTGCGGCGTCCGAAATAACAGACAACCCAACCTTGGGCCAATATTCAGTAGTGATCACCCGAGTGCTTCTGTGAGGCCCCTCCTGCTCTAACAAACGCCCCCACTGACTGAATGACTGACTGGCGAGTAGGGCGGTGGCAAGTCCAACCACGTACATCCAGCCGCTCTTTAATTCACTCGTCGACACGTATAAAGACTCTTCCGTATGTGCCTTATATTCCACTCTCAGCCATCACTGATAGGTTGTCTCAGTCTTGGCGTGTGAGGCAGAGGACACTGATCCTCATCAGCGGCATCTATTTACGGTATATTGAGAGGTGGTCCGAAAGGGACGTCGAGCGCATGCTCGAGGTGATGCTCACGAGCCTGGAAGATGAAAATATAGAAGTCAGGACCTCAACCTCGAATAATCTGGCTTTGATTGTTCGCTGTTCATTGCGAGGCCAGATCGGGAAGCTCCAGGTAATCAGACCATATGATGGGTAGTCGTAAACTTGCTAATACATCCTCAGAAAATGTTCATCCGCAAGGGCCGACGGGCTGTCTTGCCAGCACGATCGGACCCGGATTATGAGAAAGCGCTGCGGACACGGCATGCTGCTGTACTCGGGCTGATCGCTCTCATTCGCTCTTACCCGTTCACTGTGCCAGAATGGATGCCACCGCTGATCGATCACCTCTCCAAGTACGCGACGGATCCCTCGCCGATTTCCAACACCCTACGCACCTTCGGCGCTGAGTTTCAGAAGACACATCAGGTACGGGACGGTTTTTCCGCTCATGATTATGACCGAGGTGACCGAATATACATTTGCTTAGGACAATTGGCACGCTGATGCCAAGCTCTTCAACGAGGATCAGACACTTGCTCTCTCAACAATTGTCTCTGGTACCTCATACTGTACGTGACCAAGCTTTCTGGGCCGACGTGCCAAGTTGACGGATTCCGCAGATGCTTGAGCTTGAGTGAACCGTGTCTTGCTATCTGTCGTGCATTTCATGTCATCAGTGCATCAATAGATACTGCCTTTCCGAATTCGGCTTACCGACCGGCGACCTGTGAGGCTATCTTTGTGAGATGTATGCAGCCCGACGGGGCCGAAGCGGCGATAACTAGGCAATGCAGTTTGTTCCCTTTGAGTGCTGTGCGGGAGTAGCGCGCGCTATTCTTGTTGGGGCACCTGGCTTGGTATGGCTTGGCACGGTCGGACAAGAATAGGTACCCTGTTTTGACAAAGCAAATGAATTAATCTTGTGAACACGCCCGGAGACAGGTTACTGGCTCAAGTATATTTAGAGCGCCAAGAACATGTCTCTCAATATATAATCACCTCGTCCACAGAAGCCCCTTACCCTCCCCAAAACAACCCAGTCGTCGTCCTCATCGTCATCGTCGTCATCATCACCTGCAATGAACTTTTACACTCCGTCCTACCACGGAAGCTACCCCGCTGCCGTGTCGCCTCCAACGAGCAACACACAGGATCACCCACCTCAGCGGAAGAGGCACTACGATGCTGCGATGCACGCCCTCGACCAGGTAAGCACGTTCGTTGTCACCACTGCTGGCTATGGATCGCTCATCCAATTTTGACAGCCACATCCGCCCAGTTTACGAGAGATATTAGGGGCGTATCGAATGAAAGGCGAAGGCGACAGAGAAATGCTCCTTGCGATATTACAAGCAAAAACTGCTGAAGATCAGGTGCGTTCAACCAACCCAACCCACCCCTGTTGTCCCTTGCTTTGTGCCTCGCCATCGCACTCTCTAATACTAAGCCCTCCTGTAGCGCATAGCGGCAGCAACCAAGCTTCATCAATCGCTACTGCAAATCAACTTTGCCCCACCCGATGATTTTAGCCCAGGAGGGGCTCCTCTACCTCAGCGGGTAGAACGGCCGATCATACATCATCCCAAAATCAACGGTGGTGCTCCCTCTCCAGCCGTAGTACGACCGCCTTCCTCCTCTTCAGCAGCGTCAAGACATAATTATGCCCCCCCGCAAGCCTGCCCACCAACATCAACATCGCGGCACTCACACCCACCGCAGGAACGGCGGCGCCAAAGCAGCAGCAACGGATGGACAACCGCAGTGCTCAGTCCCTCACCGGGGGCGGAGAGCGTCGACGAGGACGTGATCTACCACCAAAGCCCGGTCTCGGTCAAGGGCAGCAGCAATATGGTGCATGTGCATGTGCACGGCACGAGCGCGTCCTCCTCCTCTGCCACCGATTCGCCCCCCGGGGAAGAATCGGCTGAACCACCACGGGGAGGACCCAGCGGCAGCGGGGACCGCGTCATGTCCATCGGCACGCTACTTTCGTCCCACCATGCGGCGCCCCCAACAAATTCGAGCTACGAGCGGCGCCGGCGGAGAGGGGGCAATGGCATGGACGTCGATGATGAGGAAGAGCAAGCACGGCGAGGGAGGAAGTATGATGAACGATGAAAACCCCAAAACGGGTCCAGCGCTCCTCTTCTCTTCTCTCTCTTTCTGTTCTGGGTCTCGCAGCCCCTGTTACTGTCTGTACTTTGGGTGTTTTTGTGTAACGTTGTTTTTAATTTTAATATTAGTCTCTAATCCCGCTCGCTCAACTGTGGCTCTGCCCACTCAATCCAAACCGTTGATGACACACCGGACACGTCGTGCGCTTTCACCTCGGTTCCTGTTCTTCTAAATATACATCCACCTGACCGTTGTTTGTTGTCCTTGCCAAGCCCATCAAATCCCAAAATAACAGTCTTTATTCTTGGCGCCAGTGCAGCCAAGCCGTACAAGCCCGTATCCAAGCCATCCAAGCCGCTGGGCGACATATCACCCGACGACGGACGGGCGGATAGAAGAGGGTGGCCGAGCCCCCAAGCGGACAGGTTGGCGCCCGAGGCTGGTTAGAAAGGGAGTGTTATCTCTTGGGTTGGTCTCACGGCCAAGCCAATGCGTTCGAATGTGGCTAGGGTTATATCTAACCATTCTGCTGGCCGGTCCCGAGTAATAAAGTGCCAAGTCAGCTTTACTCTTCCCCAGCCCCAGATAGATGATATCTCCAAAGGCGCCCAGAAGAAATCTGCAATCCCCGATGGCGATGAAGTGAGTCCCGCGATCCCCGAGGCGAACTAAAGCCTATCGCCTTCGCATTTTACCACACCCCGACGGGGATGGTTGCGACGTGAACCGCTGCGGTTCAATCGGTCACCCTGGCTTGCCAGTCTATTCGGCTTCTTCTGGGAGCTTTTCCCATTGCACCCCACTTGGTTGACCCGAAGAGCATGTGGTATGTGGGTTCAAGACCAATTCTCTGCCAGGGCCCCTGGTATGGCTTGCACACACAACCGGCCCCTTCCGAACCGGGTAGAGGGTAGAGGGTGCACCAGAGAGAATACCTGACACTGGGCGATTGCATTGCCTGACGTGTTCGCCCCTCTCTTTTGCTCGTCAAGTACTGAAATCTCGGGTCACTCCGTCCGCAAGGTCCACACTCTGATGGCGTGCGGACTCCTTGTTGCTTGGATTCAGGCTCCATTGAAATGGCTGGTTGGGTACAATTGCGCAAGATATGGAAAGCCATCGGCGACAGTACAGGGCAGAAGAGCCAGTATTCTCTCCAATAGGCGATGTTCGTGAGCAGTGACAAGAGTTGACACGTGGACAGGCAGAACCATTGGATGAGCTGGGCCTGTATCTTCGTCTTTTGGGTGTCTCGCTTACACTGTTCGTATGCAACGAATTCCATCGGCCGCTCAGAGTGTTCATTGGTGATTCCGTGTGGTACGGGCGGGCACCAGAACTGACTGTGGAACTGCGTCTTTGTTACATGACACAGTGCCTCATGTGTTAATATAAAGGTTAGGAATAATGAAAGCCGTGCGACCAAGTGGCTAACAGAATGAATCCAGCTATTCTGCATCTGAATGGTCTGAATTGAAATAGAGATGATCCTCAGGTCGCAACCCTTATGATGCACCGCACGGAAGAACCTGTACGAAGAATCAGTCGATGGTGTAGCTTTAGCTTCCAGGGAAACGAAAAGAGGACATTTATCTGGCGGCGGGTGGCACGGGCTTCAATCGCTATGGTCTACTTGAAGTGATCGGTATCCCTTCACCCTGTGATTTATCCGATACGATAGCGTTTAGTCTATATGACTAACAGCAAGTGGTGTGCTTCCTAAGCGAACAGATGGTCTTCTTTTTTTTATGTACGAATCCAGCGTACACCGCAACCCATTTACGAATCAACCCTACCTGATCATGCTAAATAAATTCCGATTTACCGTCCGTACCCACTCTTAAAGCTGGGTTCGATACCGTCCTCTGGCCCATTGCATGGTCAGAACCATTCAGAACCCTATACTCTTGTGCCTCCTATGAGCAGTAGAGCTACTACTCGTCAATGGAGGATCGTAGTGATACGATGTTTCCGTGTGCACTTCGATATGTGCGACAGAGGCGCGGGTCCGGTTCGACTCTCTCGATCCACTTTTCCCTTGGAGTGCCTCGTATACAGGTGCATGCTGATGAGTCACTCGCCCCTTGTAGATGGGAACTTCACCAACTCCAGGTGGAGTAGGAAGAGGCCGGATAGGCCGATTTTCTGACGGCTGATGTATGACCAGTTGACTATTGTGAGGCTCTTGTTGCTCAACAGTCAACGAAAGAGGATAAGGATAAAGCGGAATGGGTGAAGTGTTGGAAGTAGGTGGAAAATCTTGGCTCCTGGAGGACTCATCCAACGGGGATTGTGGTATAGTACCCAACGGCGTATTCTTGATCGCGTTATTCTTTATACTATTATGGAGCGTGTTTGAGTAGTCCTTGGAGTTGGTGCGTGAGGACATTTGCGACTTGTCCGCGTCGGTTCGTAAAGGCGCCTGCGACGTATACGGGTTGGAATGGGACCCATGATTCCGCGCCTGCGAAGGCGATCCATTGTGCGCCTCCAGAGGCCAAATAGATTGCGAAATAGTTGAAAAAAGGGACCTTGGCCGGGAGGTTTCCGGCCTTCCCTCAATACCAGTCGAACTAGCTGTTGGGTGGGTCGAGTCGTGATGACAGTGGCCGTTTCGCTCCACATGGGTCGTGGTCGAACTACGCTGAGGCTCCTGAGTGAGCAAAAACGACATCCCGGACGGATGAAAGCTAACCTGAAACAGGTCCTGGGAACGGTGTATCAGTTATGTCCCTTTTGTAGAGCCAGACCTTGCCTACCGGTCGTGTTCCGAAAACAAGAAAAGCCACGGTTGGAACTGCAAAGCCGGCACATTTAGTAACAACAAATAGATGATGGCTTTTTCCACTCACGTGATGCTTGGAGGAAGACTCTCTCAACCCTCTGGGGGGCGGTGAGGGCCTCCACGCAAGTCCTGTCAGCCTCATCAGAGAAATTCCCTGGTCCCAAGAAGCCTGTAATGCTCACACCAACACGAGTAGTGAATATACGTGGAAGATACCGAGGCGGGCAAAAAGTTGTATGGATTTCCAGCCATGGACTCGAACGGTCCTGAACGAGAAACGATTCTTCCGCAGCTCAATGCCAACCAGGACTTTTAGGACGACATTAGATAGTACCACGGGCCAAGTTCGAAGGACGTACTCTCGAACGCAGTTGTGACAAGCAGCAAAAGCAATAGAGTAGTAGCAACAACCACGACCCTGGACTAGTTGTCAGGGTAAATAGGGCAACTGAAAGTGAACTTTCGCACATTCCATGATTGCGAACCGCACAATGGAATCCCGTTTCTGAAAGCCCCACCAAGTCTGGTTGTTGGATAGCAAGCTAAAGGCCGTTAGGGACTACGGCAGCAAGACTATTGTGTTACACACTACGATTGGGGGGGTCGCTAATCCAATGGTCAGAAGGTATGGTAAGGCCACCAGCCAGATGTCGCAATGTCGATGGAACCTCTTGTTTTGGAGGACACAACACACGCTCAACCAGAGCTACTCCTGAGGGTAAATAAAAGGCATCAATCGAACGGACGAGAACCATACATGAAACACGATAGCCCAAAGCGCCGACCCAGTACTGTCAGGAAATGAGAGTGAGAAACATTACAAGGACAGTATCTCTCACAGGACCGGTAAGCAATACGCGAGAATCGCCTGAGTTGCACAAAGACTCCAGGGAGGTTCTGGATTAGATTGGGTTCCAGTGTACAGCCTGATGAATGTAAGCATTAAGGACTGCCTACTAGGCCAGCTAATACCGACAAAAGGCAGAACGATAAGGATGAGATGATCCAGGTCACGTAGAAGTTGAGGAAGACTGGATGTCGAATACCTGGGAGGGTGGTCCGTCGGATGGCGATTACAAACAGAACTAGGGGAAACCCGATTTGTCCACCGATGATCTGCAATGCGTAGAAGATGCAGAGTTCTGCCGTAGTCGGGTAATGCCTGGTGTCTGCCGATGCTGGAGGGGGAGCTGGAGGGGGAAATGGGTGATAAGCCTTGCGGGGAGAGATCACGTAAGCGATCTCGGATGGGTCCCGGCCTGTATGCTCTCCGTTGAATTTCGAGGGAGAGAATACTTATTATAGATAGCTTACCCGGAAGAAACATGGGTATAATGAAAGCCACACCCTCAAACGAGGGGGAGTGGAAGAGAACAAACTAGAGCGATACCCCTGTCGCATTTGTTGCCAATGAAGTCCACAAGCACCTGTGCACGGAGCCGACGGTAGGGAACCTGCCGGCCGTCCCTCTCACTGCGCCGCACCACAGGGACATGCACTGATCAAGAGGGACTTCTGTTGTTCTGTTCAGGAAAAGGGCCGGGAGTGCTAAGAAGGCATGGAAATGTACGTCTCTAGAAGGCGGCTCCGTGACAGGTCGGGCTATGCCAAGTTATTGGCACTTGGGAACGACGGGACATAGATGGGGAACAAACTGCTCCTTATTTGGTGGTAGAAGGACGTGCATCTTGATAATACCGCAGATAACGGGGAATGAGGAGCCAAACATGAACAATGGAGTTGCTGGAGGAAGCCAACCAATACCCAGGTAGAGACTAAGGGGTACCCTTCGGCCCACATGGTGCAATACACCTCGAAGGCGCGGTTTTAGCTCAGGCTCGCCGATGAGAGCGGGATCGACCTGGCCCTGTGGAAGTACAACACCGGTTCCCTTGTTACAAGACGCAACGACTTCTCTCCCATAGAGAGTTTGGCTCAATACCAGACCACCTCTGCACCGCCAAGGCCAAGAGTCCAGTTGAGGCCCTTCCTGAGCCCTAAAAATAAAATACCACCAACTCGTGGACGGGATATGAAAGGGGAGAAGCTTCCGACCGCAAAAGTCAGGTCTTATTCAACCTTGAGGAGGGTTATATGGAGATAGAAGGTCTTCGGATCATATTTGTCCATCGAGTCCATCGAACTCATCCAATACCCGGTAGAAACCTCCCTCGATGTCAACCCGACCCTTAATTTGCTCGTCATCGGGGGTTGTAATTGGTTAGAATTGCAGATGGAAGTTTCATGACTCTACGTAGGTCGAGTGGAAAGACTTTCAGCTTGGCGGTCCTCGTCGTTTCGGTTCAAGTGTCACAAGTGTCAGTTGGACTCCAACATAGCAGCGATGAGTGGTGAAAGTGTCGTATTGCCATCGACGACAACCTCCAACCTCTCTCTATCTCTGTAAGATGCACCATCAGCGTGCCGCATATCCCACTTCCTGTGAACTGACGGCTCGCCACAGCCACCCATTGCCTATCCTGAATATCTCTGAACATCTGACCCGAATCCGCCTCCAAAACAACAAGTCGTCGCCTTTCAGTATGTCTTATCACTCTAGGACACCCTCGAGGGTTCAGGGCATGCGCTGACACGGGATCGGTCTAGTCGTCGGAGGGCTCTTGGGCACGCAGAACGGTCGTGAAGTCGAAATAGTGAACACTTTTGAACTTGCTGCAGAAGAACGTAAAGACCAAGAACCACTGATCGACCATGCCTTCCTCCAGATGAGACGCGAGCAGTGTAAGCGCCGCGTCCATTCTTTGGGATATATTCTGTTGCTCACTCTACATCCTATAATCCCTTTACCAATACATCGAAACTCCTATAGACAAAGCTGTATTCCCGTCCTTGGAGTTTATCGGCTGGTATACAGTTTCGCCACTCCCAACTGCGAGTCACATTGCTCTTCAAAACCAGTTCACCGCCTAC
>Ga0307513_10000920_pt1 | contig 42545 bp, 38 predicted proteins | sample 15_EM_MG_FD_202174 | JGI IMG/M metagenome (GOLD analysis project Ga0307513, IMG submission 202174) | Populus trichocarpa ectomycorrhiza microbial communities from riparian zone in the Pacific Northwest, United States - 15_EM | ecosystem: Host-associated > Plants > Roots > Unclassified | place...
CGCCGCACCGGCCCTGCGGGGGGGCGGGGGGGGGGGCTCTGAAGAGTGGGGCCTCGAAGCGAAGGAGAATGGGAATGTGGTCGGAGCCAGTGGAGGGGAGGGGGTCTGACCATTCGGAAAAGTATGGAGCAAGAAGGGGGCAAGCAAAAGCAAGGTCTATGACGCCGGGGCGCCCAATGAGTGCCATGGAAAAGCGGGTAAAGACCCCTGGTGTGTTGAGGAGGGAGAACCCCAACTCCGTAGCCCTGTCAAAGTACGGTGCCGACGTGGCAATCTCGTCTTCTTTAAAAGCCCTGAGGGGGTCCGATGTGGGGTGATGGACGTTGAGGTCACCCAGGGTAAGAGTTGGTGTTGAGGAGAGGGGAAAGACAGTATCCGGAGGGACCGAACGGGTGTTGTTTAGGCGTCCCTTGGTGCTGTAGGAGTTTATGATCGAAAATCTAGTTGTGGAGGGGTTGAAAAAGCCGTCGGGGGTGAAAAGGTCAAGCGCCATGACGTCACCCCTGTCAAAAAACCTAGGAAGGAGAGAAATAGTAGACAAAAAGGAACTATAAACGTAAAAGGCAACGCGGGGCTTGCAGCCACCAGAGGTGGGGGGGGAGAAAGAGGAAAACAATCTGAAAGAAGGTAACTTGCCCCTGTAGACCGGGGGGTCCTGCAGGGCCACAATGGAAGGAGGTTGGGCCAATTGCGTAAAGGACCCGAAAAGTGAAAGAAACACATCCCAGCTCCCGAGGCAGTTGTGTTGAACGAGTGTGAAGGGTTTCGGAGGGGGAGGGGAGACCTGCTCTCCACCCCACGACGTGGGGTTGTACTGCATTAACGGGCCAGGCCCGAGGCGGTTCTGCTCACAGGAGAGGGGCTAGGCTGCTCCGCGGGGGGGAAGCGCCCCGGTAGGAAGGGGCTGCTTATATATACTACCAGCCGCTTCCCCATTCTAAAAATCACTTTTACCCTCTTCTTCCCTAAAGTGTACAACAATCCCGCCCTCCCTTCCTTTTATTCCCCCCCCGGGCCCCTAAACCGATCCCACCTCATTTCGGTCTCGAGTGTGAATATCACACTCCTATAGTCATACTATAATAGGAATATTTAGTCTATGTTTTTGTTTTTGTTTTCTTCCTTCCATACTAATCCGGCATTGAGGGTTCGCTTAGTATCTGTCCCTGTTTATAGATTTTGGCTTTTTTCCATTTTCTATTGTTCCTAAATCACTCCTCCTTTCCTCGCGAGAAATTCACACAATAATCTACCTCAGTATTCCCTCTGCCATGCCGGTGATTGTCGAGCGAATGACTGTTCAACCTAACCTCGTAATACTTATTAAGACCGGATGGATAGAGCTTGTGGTGTCGTGGCCGAATGGAGTATGATGTTCTGGATCCATTCCCAGAGCGGGGTAAACTAGACACGAGAGCAGCCCTTATATACGAGAGTTCCAAATCAAGTGCGACAATTGAGATTACTGTTTGCCACTCCTATGCCCTTCAACCTTTGCCATCCATCCGGGTTCAACACTTCCACCAAAACTCAACACACCGGCTAATTCACCATTGCAGCTAGAGAAGGATAAATTTCAAAATAAAATACGCTCCTAGTCACCGACGGAACCAGTATAGATGCTAGCCACAATTACAAGCATGTCCGGCTTCGTAGGAAGATCTGTGCTACAGGGGGGGTGATGATGCTACTGCTAACCCTAACCCTACCTGACGCTTTCCTCATCGCCGTAAAAACCGAAGTATAATTGACAACCTCTCCAGAAGGTTAGATTCTGCTCTGCCAGTAAGACCTATTAGGTTGTTTCTTTCTTCTCCCCTACCTCAGGTGAGGGCTGAAAGAGAGTCATCTCTCTCAGGTTTCTCCCCCTAATCCAAAGGGGGAAATTCTGAACGTCCTTCTAGTACTCGAATGCTGTGTAATTGACTTAATATAGGTCTGGTTTCTGTTTGGTATATGGTGTAATGAATTGTGGGCAGGATTGTGTTTAGCTGTCGGCAGTGCCGCGACGCCATGATTGTTAGGATCCCCGACGAAAAAGAAATCAAACCTCCCCCCTTCCTTTTATTACCATCCTTATTACCGCTCGAATCAAGTCCTCTACCTCCTACTGCCAATGTTGTATGTTTTTGTCAAGGCTCACGTATTCAGTCTCGTTGGTTTCCGGGCTGGTCCGGCCCCTCTGTGAAGCTTGAAGACTGGAAAGGAGGACCGGGAAAAGGTCATTGGTCGGGGGGGGGGGGGGTAACGCCTTAGGCGGAGAAAAACAATTAACAGCTGAGGCCTGGATAAATGCAGCTGCGTGAGTTTTCACCAGGGGTTGGAATTTGTGTGTGCGCCGTCGCAGCGTTTCCCCACGGCAGCCCCGGTCATAGTTTCTTGTCATGTAACTTTTTTTTTCCTCACCCTTTTGCTTCTTCGCCTCCCCTCCCTTTCTTATAACTCAACTTCGTTTGTCCAATATTGGTTAGAAACACTTTCTCTCGCTCTACACGGTTCTTGTGGTGGACCCGATCCCCACTCACCAGATTGATAGTGACGTCATGTGGTATCACTCGGATGAGGAATTGGTTTCGGCCTGATTTGACATGGCGCGCGGTGCGATACAGTAAGATGGCTTCCAGTAGGCTCAGTAGATGCTGCTAGCCTGGCTAGTTGGGGAACCCTTTATAATGGAGGGAGGGAGGAAGGGTTCCCGCATTTCTTCCGGGGGAGAGGAAAGCCTAATTTAGGTTACTAAATGCGCAGGTACGTTAACCCCCGGAATTGGGGATGGAGGTATCGGGGATCCAATTTGGCTCCTCACATTTACGTATTTTCTCTAGCTATATTCTATTCTATGCGGGTTAGCGGTCTGGAATCCACTTGTTATAGGGAAACTCAATTTGTCGCCCTCCCTGCGATATTATGGGCTCTTATGGTAAAAGACGCTATTCCCTGGGATCGGATTCTGTGGTGCGAGATACCGCTCTCCGTTGTGCCTTATGGTTGTAATTACAGTACATTATCAATGGTTTACAATGTAGGAACACGGCATTATTTGAACACAGATTGTCTAGAACATAAGGAAATTTTGCCTGACTGGGTGGGGAGGTTATAGGTGGGTGAGACCGGATGAAGATTGGGTGGGATACTCGTGGAAGGGGAAAATTGTGGTGGGTAAAAGAAGGCTATGGGAGCACGGAATATCCCTCGTAAATCTCTCTTAAGTGGATATTGGATCGGAGTGAGAGATCCACATCAGAGCGGCCATGCCTATCCTCGCTTTCTCTCCACCCTGCTCCTTTATCCGACTGAGCGTTGCATTGTAAGCGTCCCCCAACCCATGGCATCGAGGCATATGAATGTACGCTTTTCGGAGGAAGTGGTTTGTAACATCTTCACAATATCGGGGAGTGGAGGTCCCCGTCCACCAATGACCTGTTTCTGGTCTTCATACTCTCGCACTATTTCTTCTGGCACTTTTTCTAATCCACTCACGACTTGTTTGAGCAGAGCGCCCAGTGTGTTGGTTGTTGACTGCTCTTTTTGGGCGGCGAAGTCGAAGTAGAAGCACGCAACTGCGACGTTTCGCCCTCTGGCCTGATTACACAAGTTGTCTATCACTAATGAGCTAACATCGCGACTTGTCAGTGTTTGCTCTTCTCTTCCGTTGCTTTGGGTCCATCCTTGTTACCTGATAAAAGTCTTGCCTGCCCCTGGATCCCCGTAACAAAACAAAACAGGGCTATCGGATTCGCCTTCTTCACTACCGGCGTACCAGGTTCTAAATTCCTCTGTTTGTAGGAGCCATTCCCCCACATTTTCGACTCGGCGGTCTCGGATATCTTGATGACGCAGTTTTGGATTTAGTGGGGATAGCCAAGCCAAGATATTAGGCAGGTCATCGGCGGCAGTAAAGTTAATGTTCGTAGTGTTCGTAGTGTTCAGGGAGCCGATGTTATTACTGAATAAATGTGACATTTTTAGGTTTTTTGTTTCTCGGGGTAACGCAGGAGATGGATGATGGAGTCGGTCGCTTGGATAGTAGGATTCCTGTGGGCTGAGGGAGCGGGGTTTTCTGTGGAACCTCGTGGGTGTCTCTAGACCGTCCGATCAGTCGCTGGATTTGTGCTGACGGTACAGTCTTTCATCAGGTCCTGACGAATATCAGCGGGTGACGAACCGGGATTAGCAGGCACTTGTTGTTACCCTACTCGATTCTTTACTGGCCGAATACCCCTGTTCGTCACCCCCTGATATTCGTCAAGACCTGATGAAAGACTGTACTTGCCTGCGCCTTCTGTATAAGTCGTAGGAAGCGCCACACTCGAAGCGCTCTCCTGCGGCTCTGCGAAAATATTGCTCTGCGACGAAAGAACACCCCACGGCGCAGATTGTGGAATCGGTTCGCTTGGCATATATCGGTCTCTGACTCTTGTGATTGGATCGGTCGCACTTGGCACAAGGCATCACAGCATAATCCTTCGTTATGTCGATATGCCCGGTAGGTCTTTCCCCAACCTCTCACTAAGTTCTGCGAAGATAGGGGCGGTCCTTTTTTGGTATTCGTTGGCACTGTTAAGCGCACTACCGCACAGCGAAGCGCAGTGCTCATGACGGGAGGGTCCTACCTGTCAGGAAAAAAGTACTGTACTACCGTAGTACATTTGCGACAACCTACCCTACAGTAAATCTGTGCTAATTTAAGTCGTATGATATCTCAGAGAGTCGTTGAATGTTCTGATGAATTAACCTCTACTGGAGCCTATGGTAGTTCAAGATCTAAGATTTCCCGCTAAACTAATCAAGCGAGATAGTAGAGTAAATCTCTGGTAGAAAGCTCGGAAAGGAAGTTAGTTCATGGACAACACTCTCAGCATACTACATATTGTACCCTACATTAACAAAACTGTGATCAGTAGAGTACAAGTGCAAGGGGGGGATGTTTTCGCACAGGTTAATTTAGGTTAGCCCGCGAAATAATCCCTGTCGTCTACGAAAACACCCCCTTGCTTTTGTACGCGTGAGAAGGGAAAAAAAACCAAAAAAACCAAAAAAACCAAGATTCTACAGCTGCCTGTCTGTAACTTACACACTGCTAGACTTGAGCGCCACCATCCCCGAGCAGGTAGCCTAGTTCTCACCACTCCTTCCCCGGTTGTTTTATAGCGCCGTCATGGGCCGTCACTCTTGGAAGTTTAGCTTACTAAACCGCACATCGGGATACAGAAAACTACCTTACTGTAAGCTAATCGGATGCTGTTGACCAGGTGATTTTTAAAAAAGCACTGTGAACCGCAAGGGGGATATAAAGGGGGGGTAGGGTTCACACGTGGCTTACGCAGGAGGGAAATAAACCCAGCTTTGGCCCTCAAAATTCTCAATTAACCCCCGGCGTTAAGGAGGGGTGTATCATGGGTCCAACTTGGCTCTTCCACAGCACCGTAAGATATTAAACAATAGGACTACCTGTAGGTGCTAAGCGGCTCGGGTTGGCTCCTCTGGAAAGGTCTTATATTTTATTTTCATTTTCATGTCTTTTGGAGCCTCTTGAAGACCACCTGAACTGGGGGTTTTCACTTCTTTTTTGAGAGCGGGGCGCCTTAAACCACCTTGCACACCGTCCAGTTGTTTTAGTTTAACCCCCTCTCTCTCAGATCCTCCTTGTGGGCTACGAAAGTCTCGTCTTTAATTTTTCCTCTTACTATCCTCAAATCTCTATTGGTTGACGGTTTAAAATCATCTTGTTATGAGGAAACCTGCTCTACTAGCGCTTTCTGCAACATGAGCTTTTATGGAAAAAGGCTCCATTATGGGGGATCAAATTTTATAGTGTGGGATATTTCTTTCTGGCATTCAGATTTTATCTTACAGCTGTAATTACGGCACGGCGTTGGCTAACACCTACAGTACCATTTGACCGGAACATGGCAACATCTTCCCCTGCCTGGCTGGGGAGGTTATACCGGTTCGTGACGCCGACCTAAGCATCTGATAGGATGCCCGGGGGAGAAGAAAAAATCGTAATGGGAAAGATGGAAGTATGGAAGTATGGAATATCCTACTCCGTTGAATGCAGAATGGGTATGGGTATTTTTGTGGGCCGTTAAATGGCTGTGGAAAGTTGGGGCGGGGTACCGGATGTGTTCGCAGGGCTCGCTCTGCACATAGAGATGCAGGCGGGAATATAGGACATATGAGACGGGCGGTAGTGGCCAAAAAAATCAGAGTTTACAACAGCAGTTGCTGAACCCCGTTTGGCAAAGGAAGATTCATAGAGCATCCTAGAGACAAATCTGGAAGAGGATGGACTGGGGAAGTATACCAGCGCGCAGCTAGTGCTGTGCGGGATTAAGTAGATGGTTGGCGGTGAAGGCCATGCACGATGGGTTTAGCTGCGTGGAGAGTTTTCAAAGTTTAAACGGTACTCGGCTCGTAGAATGGGAGACAAACCCAGGGTTGATGGGCTCCTTGCTAGGTAGATTCCCATCTGCGAGCAGGACTGAAAAGTGCGGACAGCCTCTGAACTTCACCTTCAACTTCACACATGGAGGAGAGCGGCATATAGGAACCACCTTCATATATACCATGCCCATAGTGGAAACAAATCACTAGCAGACCTTATTTGATGGCTAGCTTTTCGCATTCCGCGTGTGCTAAAAATGATTGCGCTTTATATTTATCTTTCTCCATCTAAATAGCCTCCATGCCTACACTTTAGATGGGGGGGAGGAATGGGAAAAAGGGTATCAAAGGGGGGAGAGAAATTAGTAGATGCGCGGTGAGGACCCATAAGCAGAGAACAAGAATAAAAGTAAGCATGATGAAAGCTTCAAGCCACGCCGGTGGACCACGGGACTTCAGAAGTGCCACCACCCCCGTGTGGCCGCCCCGAGCAGCCGACCAGAGTGGTGTTCGGCCGCGGTTTTCTGTCTTGTTGGGGTCAACGTCGTCCCGCCCGAGTAGTATTTTCACCACCCCCTCGTACCCATTCCGAGCAGCACAGTAGAGCGGTGTTTGCCCGTAGTTATCTGGCTTGTTGGGGTTAACGTCGCCCCGTCCGAGTAGTATTTTCACCACCCCCTCGTGCCCATTCCGAGCAGCACAACAAAGTGGTGTTCGGCCGCACTGATTTGGTTTGTCGGGATTGACGTCGTTCCGCGCGACTAGTATTTTCGTCACCTCCTCGTGCCCATTCCGGGTAGCGCAATACAGTGGTGTTCGGCCGTACTCACTTGGTTTGTCTGGGTTGACATCACGCCGTCCAAGTAATATTTTGACCACCCCCACATGGCCATTCCAAGCAGCACAATAGAGTGGTGTTCGATGGTCATTATCTGGTTTATCGGGGTGGACGTCTTCCCGCCCGAGTAGTATTTTGACTGCAGCCTCGTGTCCATTCCAAGCAGCACGGAGGAGTGGTGTTCGGCCGTCGTTGTCTACTTTGTCAGGGCTTACGTCGTCTCGTCCGAGCAGTATTCTCACCACTCCCTCGTGCCCATTCCCAGCAGCACAACAGAGCGGCGTTCCGCCGTTGCCGTTTTGCTCATCGGGATTGACGCTGTCCTGCTCGAGTAGCATCTCCACCACTCGCTCGTGCCCGTTCTGGGCAGCCCGCAAGAGTGGTGTTCGGCCGTACTCGTTTGGTTTGTCGGGATTGACGTCGTCCCGTCTGAGCAACCTTTTCACTACCCCCTCGTGCCCATTCCGAGCAGCACAATAGAGTGGGGTTCGCCCGTCGTTATCTGGTTTGTCGGGATTGATGTCATCTCGTTCGAGTAGTATTTTCACCACTCCCTCGTGTCCGCTCCAAGCGGCACAGCTGAGTGCCCTTTGGCCGCCGCTATCCGGTTTCTCGGGGTTGACGTCGTCCCGTCCCAAGAGTATTTTCACCACTCCCCCGTACCCATTCCAAGCGGCACAACAAAGTGGTGTTCGGCCGTCATTGTCTGACTTGTCGGGGTTGGTATCGCCCCGTTCGAGCAGTATTTTCACCACATCCTCATACCCGTTCCGGGCAGCACAAAAGAGTGGTGTTCGGCCGTACTGATCTGGCTCGTTAGGGTTGACATCGCCTCGCCCGAGCAGCACCCTCACCACTCCCGCTTGCCCCCTCCGAGCAGCGCGACAGAGTGGTGTTTGACCGTAGTTATCTGGCGCGTTGGGGTTGACGTCGCCCCGTTCCAGTAGTATTTTCGTAACTCCCTCGTGCCCATTCCCAGCAGCACAACCGAGTGGTGTTTGGCCGTACTCGTTTGGTTTATCGGGGCTGACATCGCCTCGTCCGAGAAGGATTTCCGCCACTTTCTCGTGCCCATTCTGGACAGCGCAACAGAGTGGTGTTCGACCGTCGTTGTCTTGTCTGTCCGGGTTGAGGTCGCTCCGTTCCAGTAGGATTTTCACCACCCCTTCGTGCCCATTCTCAGCAGCACAGCAGAGTGGTGTTTGGCCGTAGTCATCTCGTTGGTCGGAGCTAACGTCGTCTCGCTTGAGTAGTGTTTTGACCACTCCCTCGTGCCCGTTCTGGGCCGCAAAACAAAGCGGTGTTCGGCCGTACTTATTGGGTTTGTCCGGGTTGACATTGTCCCGCTTGAGTAATATTTTCACCACTCCCTCATCCCCATTGGCGGCAGCCCAGCAAAGCGGTGTTCGGCCGTAGTTGTCAGGTTTGTTGGGATTGGCATCCCCCCTTTCTAGTACTACCGGTTTTCACAAGTATTCGGACGTCTTGGCGCCAAGACATGATCAGGCGTGTGCTTTCTCCCAAGTCTTGGCGCCAAGGCATCCGGATACTTTTGAAAACCGGTAGTAGAATTTTCACCACTCCCTCGCGCCCATTCAGAGCTGCATAACAAAGTGGTGTTTTGCCGCTGTTGCCAGGTATGTCGGGGCTGACGTCTCCCAGTTCGAGTAGCACATTTACCACCCCCGCGTGCCCATTCCGGGCAGCCCCACAAAGTGGTGTTCGACCACTATTGTCCGGTTTGTTAGAGTTGACGTTGTCCTGTTCGAGTAGTATTTTCACCACTCTCTCACACCCATTCGAAGCAGCCCACATGAGAGGTGTACTACCCGTACAGTCTTTTTGGTTGATATTACAACCTTCCACCTCTACCAAACTAGCTACGAGCTCAACGATCCCGAACATTGATGCACTGTGTAAGCCGCTAAATAAGGATGGCTTGTCGAAATCAAGGTGGGGGTAGGGTCTCTGTGCTTTGAAGAAGATTTTGGTGGAGATGTGGTTATTGTATTCGTCAAATAACTTCAAGGCAAGTAGTTTTGCGCACTCTGATAGGTCCCTTTTTGCGTGCATCCCCCAATATAGAGAACAGTATTCGAGAAAGGGCATCTCCTGGGGGCCGGAAGACGGATTTGTGGAAAGAGCTTTGACCTGCTGGGAAGTCAGGTAACTTAGACAGGTTTCCGCCATTGTCGAGTGAGCTGCGCCAAGGAGCTCGGGCTGTGCTCGGAGGTATTCCTGAAGCGTCGAGTGGATCAACCGGACAGTGGAAACCTCCTTGTCAACCGCGAGGAGGCCTTCACAACAAGCCAGCACTGTCCCTATTGAAGGAACATTGTTGCTATTGAGATTTGGAGACTCTATTTCGACTGCTAGGGCGTGGCACAATTCATCAACCTTCAACGGCCGCTCCGAGTGAGAGATCCACATCAATGCGGCCATGCCAAGCCTGACTTTCTCCCCGCCCTGTTCTTTTATCCGGCCCAACGTTGCACCATAAGCATCCCCCAACCCTAGCCCGTCGGTAGTCGCGCTAAGCTTTTGCCGCCTGCGATGAATTGTGGGTTCTCGCAGTATCGAATCGATATTTAGCGAGACTAGGAGGAATCTAAATAGCTGTCAGTGGATACCTTGGGGTGGATTTCTCGGGACTGTCTCTTTAACTTACATTTCCGAAGTATTTACAGGAATTTTCTCTAGAATCTCTTTCTCTAGAGTATCGTCCATCGCATCCGGGGTTGTGTCCTCGGCTAGTCTGGTGTGAAGATATCTGGTGATATCATCTCTCCTGGCTGTGATGAGTATGGTGATCACTCTTCCAGGAAGACGGTATTCAATTTCAGTCTGAATGTGGGGTCTTCCGGTTACGAATATTCGAGTATCTGGGGACTTTTGGAGGATCTGTTTTAGCGAATTGAGAAGCTTGACACGATCTCCTGCTAGGCATTCATCTAGAGCATCTATGCATATGAATGTACGCTTTTCGGATGAGGTAGTCTGTAGCATCTTTAGAATATCCGAAAGTGACGGTCCCCGTCCACCAATAACCTTTTTCTGATCCTCATAGTCTCGCACTATTTCCTCCGGCACCTCTTCTAGTCCGCTCACCACTTGTTTGAGCAGGGCGCCCAGCGCGTTCGCCGGGGACTGTTCCTTTTTAGCGGCAAAGTCAAAATAAAAACATGCAACGGCGATGTTTTGTCCTCTGGCCTGATTGCACAGGCTATCTATCACCAATGAGCTACATCGCGGCTTGTCAGTACTTCTTATTTTTCTTCTATTTTTTGAGGTTCAGCCTTGTTACCTAACAAAAGTTTTGCCAGCCCCCGGATCCCCGTAACAAAACAAAATCTGATTGACGGGTTCGCCTCCCTGGCCCCCAGCGTGCCAGCTTCTAAATTCCTCGGTTTGTAGGAGCCATTCCCCTACATTTTCAACTCGACGGTCTCGGATATCCTGATGCCGTAGTTTTGGATCTAGTGGGGATAACCAGGCTAGGATATTAGGTAGGTCGTCGGCCACAGTGAAGCTGATATTCGTGTTCAAAGAGCCGATATTATTACTGAATAATTGCGACATTTTCAGGTTCCTTTGCAGCTTAGGATGTTGTGCTAGCTGTAGATGATGGATGATGAAGGTGGTCCACTACAAGATTTCCTAAGGGCTGAAGAAAGCGGGGTTTTTCGTGGAACCTCCTAAACGCCTCATGGTCCTCAGAGCAAGCCCCAAATTTGAGCCAACAATACCCTTCCTTTGCTAGCCACCTTGTTATAATATATATGCAACACCTCTCTCAACGTTATACTACCCTCTGCAGTGCAGAGTACTGTACTGTACAGTACAGCACAGTGCTCTGTCACAAGTCAACGATGGTGGCCGCCATTTCGCTAAACTAACATTTTTCAGAGCGCTAGAACTCGACCACCTGCTTGGCAAATAAATCGATTCTTGGTGAAATAATATTTCTGGGTATGCAAACTGTGATATTTCAATATTTGAGCATTCGGTGCAATATTAGATGAACTGTGGAATGTGAAATTGGCGGTTCTCAAAACCTGTATCTTTTTCTTCAGGTGCCGTAAAATCTCTCTGCGATAACCTCCGGTTTTAGGATTGGCCATGCCAATTCGCGGGCGCTGCCCACAGAACAAGGGAATTCGCTATGGAAATATGAATTCCGGATTTACTAGATCTTTAGCTATCTAGCTATTGACGTAGATTTTTTAATTGGTTAAGAGGTGGGGTGTGAATCGGGATTCTAGAGACTCCGGATTTCCGCCCTTTTGGGGTGATTTCAGCCGTATCATACTTGTGTTCACTAACATTGGATTTTGTCCAAGACCTGTGCGATAGAGCACGAATTTTGTACCGTACAGCAGGGAACGAACTCTCGAGAGCCAATTCAGCTGAATGGTATACATCCAAGCGCACCGGGTCTTATGAAATGAATTGATCCAACTTCTACACACAACCCAGCCCCAGGTACGGTTGCGTAGTTCTTAGAGATGTTGATACAAACAGGATAGCCCCCCCAGCAACCTCCTACCGGGTTTCGTGAAGATAAAGGCTGTGCATTCTAATATCCGTTCAGCCGCCATGTACTGTATAGTACTGTGCTGTATACTGTAGGCGCATAATGCAACATAGTGCAACATAGGGCGGTTCCTAATTTTTATATCTATGATACCCCAAACATGAAAAGAGCTACTATGATCAGTACTCTACACTACTGTACCCACAAAAAGGAAAAAAGATCGGCTCCCCTTCGGTGCGTTCATACGCACCTCTGCACCCAAGCGCCATCAGCTCCGGGCATTCAACCTTAATCTTGTTTTGCCACACTTTCCTCTGTTGTTATATAACTTAGCCATAACCTAGACCATCACTCTTCCAAGTTTAGAGTTCTAAGTTCAAAATATAAGAAGGGGAAGAAACGATTGGGACGGGGGTTTCACGGAGGTGAGTGAATTGAGGAGCAAAGAGAGGCTGAAGATAACCGGCACGATAGGCGTGTGAGGGGTTGAACCTGAGCGGAGTAGTATCAAGGGCGAAGAGCAGAGAGAGATGGGAAACGAAAGAAGGAAACCTAGAGAGGAAAATTTCTCATGCTAGGGCGTTCTGGTGCCCGGCGGCTGCCCATTTATTTCCATATATTCCCACGTATTCTTAACACTCTAGTGCGTAGTTGTCCAAGTGTTCGATATTCTGATGTCAGGTTTATATACCGCACAATACGATATGACACATTATAGTACGATAGCTTACCGTAAACCAGTCAGACACTGTTCGCGGGGCTGGTATCATACAAGAAATACTTTGGATGTTAAAGGAGATGTGTGAGGGGGCTTACACATTGCGTAAATAGGAGGAAAGGAAAACTAAGTTTAGGTCTTTAAATACGAAATTAGGGCCCGCTTACCAAACCGTTAGGCTCAAAAATTTGGGCGATAAATCTAGAGAGTGGCGTCGCAACCTGCATAGTTTTCCAATAGACGGTGCAAAAATTTTTACCAATTTTCCACCGTCCTAAATTCTTGGTAGATATTGCCTCGGAGGCGAGTTTGCAATTTCCACCAGGGGTCAGATGACGCGCTACTGTGTCATACTGTACAGTACTTGTCTGAGCACCCCTAAACGCCCTCTTTGGCCCTAGGCGCCGTCTCTGCTTGGCGGCCGTCTATAGGTAAAAGGGCCCCTAGTATACTAACAAATCCTCTCTTCGACTCTCAGCCCACTAATTCAACCCTCCCTCTTTGATTTGCGCATGTTATTGAGTAGAGGACCGCAACCCCCTCATAGTTAGGGATGCAATCGTCTTCACGGTCGTTGAAATGAAATTGTCGACAACATCATAAAGGGTCGGAAATCTCACCCAATAACAAACGGGGGAAACTTAAAGGTATGCTATAAAAAACAACATAATTGGGAATGCGGGAAGGAAGAAGAATATACACAGAGAGGGAAGAAAGAACAGGTTATGTCTAGCAAGGAATCAAGCTGCGATATAGAACATCTCTCCGCGACGACAAAGTACTGTGCCCTCCTCCCCACTCCGCACTACAACCCCCCCTTCTTCCGCCGAAAATCGGACGTCCGAGAGCCGGATCTTTGTGTAGCTTGAACTGCCTACATGAACAGAGGCGCGGTGTGACTCATAGTGGAACCAATTTACAAGAAAAAAGGATTTCATTTAAGCAATCATTAGCCAAAATTGATTCAAAAATGAAGATCGCACTCAAAATCCAAAGGGAAGAGGCTATTATCGACCAGTTCCGATGGTCTAACGGCTAAGGAACTGGTCAGTACTAATTTGAAGCAGGGACCAAATCCCACGCTCGAATCCCCGGCAAATGGATGTATGTAGTAGGGCATTTAAAAAAATGCCCGGCGAACCACTTTTGTTTTTTTGCTGGTGAGGGTGGAGGGTGGTTTTTTGCCTTGACGTCCATCCTTAGGGGAGATAGAGATACAGAGCACCGGAAGAGATTGGAGTCCGTTCTAGTAAAAGTGGGATCATAATATAGGAGCTGGAGATGATATCACTACCACGCCCTTCTCCCGAAAAACCTCCTAAGTTAAGGAAGATCGCACTTAAAGTTCAAAAGGGGAGAGGTTATTATCGACCAGTTCCGATGGTCTAATAGCGAAGGAACTACTATAACTTAGTCGGTACTAATCTGATACCTACAGGATCACCCGGGTAAGCCAACTCACCCACCATCCACCCACTACGATATCATACCAACCCCACCACTACACCAACACCCTACCACAAACCCCAAGGCATGAGAAAGGAAAAGAATCCGGGCACAGTGCCACACCACCCACATAAGAAAACCCACCCTGCCTCAAAAACCACAACCATACAAACCCAAAAACCCAAAAACCCAAAAACTATAGATCCAGAATTCGAAAAATTCAAATACCTTTCCCCCCCTACACTACACACCTGCACACGAAACGTACAATACCCACTCCCCCAACTAATTTCACCAGGTAATCACTTCTACCCCCCCAGTGCTTATTACCTCCATCGAATGCCCTAGGTCATGTTCCCTCCCCGAAAGTCCGCGAATACCCTCCCTCCCCCCTCCTAACCTTCCGTTTAAATACCCTACCTCCCAAAAATTCGTCTCATATTATCCCCGCCGAGCATAATTCTTCCCAAGTGTTCTTGCATAGTAGTACCGGGGGGTTGCAATTCGTGTTGAATCATGACCGGTCGGCCGGCAGGCTTCGTTGCAGCAACGTCCGGGTATAGCAAGACCCGCAGCATCGGAATGTTGGAGTCGGCCAAGGTTGTCGAGGGAATGGGATCGTAGTGTAGAATATTGGTGTTTTAGTCTAATAAGCTCCGGCAGCACAGGCACGAGCTCGCGGGGAACAAAGCGGGAGAAATCCCTTGGATCTATTCCGCTACTCTATCCAATTACCGTCAAGAGAACAGAAAGCACGGTGAAAATGTGGGCAAAGTCGATGCATGAGGGTGGTAGAAGTGAACTGCCAACTGTTTCCCCAGACAGACCACGGCTACCCTTTCCATCACCCAACAACACATTAAGGAAATTATTCACCGAGTGAGACCTCATGAAACCTCACTCATCTGCACAACTACAATCACCCCATCAACCCTTCAAAAGCCAGGCCCCCAATGACCAATGCCAACAAGAAACAACAGAAGGCATTGCATCAATAAGTAGTCAAAGCACCGCAAACCACCAGCAGCACTACAATGTGTTATTATTTCATCCCCCATTCAATTGCCTAACTTTCTCTCGCAAACTATTCAGTCATTCCCCAACGACCCGACCCCAAGTCGCCTATCCAACGACTAAACCTCAGATAACAGAAAAGAAAAAGAAACCATAAAAGAAACTTTTCCGTCATAAGAGAAACCGTCGGGGAGTTGTACAAAGACTAAACAAAATAAACATATGCAACAGCCCCACCCCGACAGAAATTAGGAAAAAAGAAAGGGGGGAAAAAAAGGGTAGCCCTGGTAATATGTATCAGAATAGAACCCTTCGCCAGACCAGACAAAAGAGAAAAACTACTGTAACAGTGGATCTCTATAGTGCTTTTGCATGTTCGCCTTGCGGTTGACACCCCACTCCTGCCTTCTACGTCCACGATTCTCAAGATCTCTAGAGCGCTTCTCCTGCTCGTGGACTTCGCGCTTCTTAGCCAGGGAGACACCAAGCATGCCCAGACCACCGTTCGCACGGGTAACAGCACTTCTACGGCGTGCTTCTCGAGTATCAACAATAACGCCACCTTCGTCATCATCGTCATCGTCAGAGACTACTTCAGTACCATCATCAGAGTGAGGGTACTGTGTGTCAGCAATGCGACGAACTTCACGAGTTTGAAGAGGATGATCGCGAAGATTCTGCCGATAGTAACGGGCGAGGGAACGATGACCAACGGAGCGCCCAGAAGGAAGATACAACTCGTAGTCGTCATGGTAGATTGCATGGGAATGCGCGTGGGAGTGAGCATGAGAATGCCAGCCGTCGGTCATGTGGTGTCTAGTTTCCGAGGGTTTCTTGTGGTGATGGCCCTTATGGTCGAGAGGGACAGCACAAAGGTCCTGGGAATCAAGAGAACTAGCACTAGAATCGGTTTCCCATCCTTCACCATCATCGGCTCCTTCCCAACCCTCATCTTCTAGTTCACCTTCCTTCCGGATAAGAACAGGTGCCTTCAGTCCGCGCTTACTATGCTCTTCGGTGGTCTCGTCGTCTGAGACGTCACTATACGTGGAAGTAAAGTCATAGAACTGACCCAATTCGATTTGCTGCGATTCTGTTTCGAAGCCAAGCATAGTGTGGCCCTTATCCTTCATATGTGTTCTGATCCCTTCAAGACCTCCCTTAGTCTTATGACAGTATAAGCACTGATTTCCGAGGACGAGCTTTTGGCCAAGATACCGGATTAGACCTTCCAGGTCGGCAAGGAAACCCCGTTCCGGAATAAATAGGCCGTGTGCCTTAGTCATGTGTGACACATTAAGTGGTAGCGATGGAGAAACGTATGTGCAGAATAGGCACGCCTCAATCGGTAACTGGGGTAAATCCTCTAATTTTTCTGTAGCGCCCTTAGGCGCGTCACCATTTGAGAGCGAGGTGACAGTATCAGTCGAAGACTCAGAGGACCCATTCCCAGCCCCTTCGGCAACCTTCAAGATTTGCACCGTACCCGTGAACCCCACGTCAGAAATCGCCCTTTCTTTCTCCTTATTTCCCTCTAACACCTCAGCCGGTTCCCCAAGCGAAAACGTGCTGCTAATAACACTACCGGTTTCATCCTTCTCGTTGACTCGGGACTGCCCGTTACTTCCACCCGCTCGGAGAACGGTCAAGTCCATGTTCGTAATATTCTGTCGATGCCGCTGGGATCCCACGTGGTTCGCGTAAGCGTTTTCAGAATAATACGTCTTGTTACATGCCTTGCAGATTTTCTCGAAAGAAGCGCGTTCCCGTTCCAGTCGTGTCGAAGCCTGAGCTGTGAGGACCTTTTCGGCGAAAGTTTCGGAGGAAAGCGGCGGAAGAGAGGCAACCTTCCGCTTCAAATTGTATTGACTGCACTATAGTTTAGCTGATTATACCCTCCACGCGAAAATCGCCACCAAAAGAGTATACATACTGCCAGTCGGTGTGGTAGTGAGTGCGCTGCTGATCATGATTGCGAAAAGCGACCTGACAAGTATTACAGGTGAAGGGGTGCGTCTGGGATATAGGAGCGCTCTGCATGCTTGGAGCCGTAGCGGGTAGAACAGACGTCATGACACCCTTTTTTCTTTTCCTTGAGATGTGAGTGTTTTACGGACGTTTTCCAGAAGTGGTGGGGAGACGAGGGGTAAATATTCCGCTGGGAGGGGTAAATGCAGGGGTTTGCTCGGTGAGCTGCAGGCGAAGTGTGACTATTCTTTTTAGATCGTCCGGCTTTAGTACGCGATCGAGAGGAAGATTGATGGGTAAGAGGGGAGAAGTGAGAAAGAGCGGCGTAGTGTTTGTTTTTAAAGGGTTGGGCAGAACAGAAGGGACAGCTGAAGAAAAAGAAGAAAGGAGAAAATAACACAACACGGAAATTTATTGTGGAAGCCAGCAGTCAGTTTGCCCCTTTGGGGGGGGACACAATTTGAAAGCGACAAATTCCCATCAACTAATAAGAATGCTTACCCAACAGCCCCAGACCAGTAACAGTATAGGCCAAGCAAGGCAACAAGAGAAAAAAAAGGTTGCATCTCATCAACCACAAAATTGTGCTGACAATGAATCACATCGAAGACTCGACAATCATCAAGCAACAAGAATGGAGTGAGATTAAAAATAAATAAAACTTACCAGGCCGGATTCCGCGGTAATTGTGACAGATACGATATTTTCGGTGTGAGTGTGTAGAGAGGAGGCGAGGAGTTGTAAGCAGCGCAGCGGGTATGATGGAAGGAAAGAAAGAAGAATGTGAGAACAGACGAGCCAGGACCAGAGCCAGATCGAAGGAAGAGAAAAGCAAAAAAAAAAAAAAAAGGAGAAGAAGGAAAGAAAGAAAAGCAGCAAGCGGGGCAAACAGAAGCTTTTGTGAAAGGAGGCTCTTCGCTGTTTATTAAGGTGAACGGACGGGGATATTCTCCGTTGTAACCTAACAAACGGTTGCCACCACCCGTCGCTACCGTGCCGTTGAGCCTGTAAAGGGGGGGAAGGGAAAGGGTACCCGTAAAAATTGTATCACGTCCTGTGAATTGAAATTACTATTTTCCTAGTCCCTTTCGCCTCCAGGCCAAAGTTACTCTAGCCCACTGAGCTAGTTAAGAACTCCTCGAAAGGAAGAATTGTGCTTCTGGAAGAACTCAGAGAGGAGGGGGGTAAAGAGGGGGCTAAATGGACACCGCAGCAGCGAGAGAAGCAGGGAGAAAAACAAGCCTTCAGACGCTAAGTTGTTCTGATGACGATGTGGACAAGGGTCATAGCATCCGTGCGCTCGCTATCTTCGGCTCTGGGGAAAATGAGAATCAGAGCTGATATGATATGTTGATTTTTGATGAGCTGAAGAAGAGAGAGAAAAAAAGAGATATTCCAAGAGCTAAAGGAAGTGAAGGTGAAGTGAAATGAAAGGGTAGGAGGGTGTGAAAGGGTGACGATGATGGTGATGGGGAAGGGGAGAGAAAAGGTGAAATCGAGTGAAAGAGATTTGTCCCTTTTATTATCCTTGATCTCTTGATACCTGAGAATACCCAGGCCAGACGCAATACAGGGGCCCAGAGTAGAAAATTGAGGCCACAGTATTGCTCTGCTTCGGAGGCAGGCCAGTGCAGGGCTGCTGTCTCCGACTGTGTGTGGATGTGAGCTTAATTTCTGTATGAATTTCTACAATTCCACTCCATGCCTCCACTTCCTGCCTTACTCCCTTGTGTGAAACAACTTGCGGTAACTCACGGTACCGACATTGTAAGTCTGCAAAGTCAGTCGGTCAACCAGGAAGCTCGCCTCTTCTTTACTCTTTACTATACTTTGCATTTATGATATCCTCTCGGTGCCCGCCGGCGCCGCCGCCTCACTCAATTATAGCACTCGTAAGGCCTTGCGATACTAATCAAGATAGAACTGCATATCAATCCCTTATCCAATAGACCAAGCTTGCTCTCTACTACCCCCCCCCGTCTCCCCCCACGCAATACGAATGATTAGGGTCCATGCCTCAATATACCATACCAGTGCTTCGCTTTATAAAACAATCCTTGACTGCGAAGGTACAAGGACAAGGACAGGCAACACGCAAGCTTATAATCGGTCGCTCGTGTTCATAGCATTGCATAAGTAACAGCAGCATATATCACAAACATTGCCCGATTCTATGAATGATGGATAATTTAGCTGGCTAATATGCAGTGGTAGGGTTGATGCTGTTGCCGCTGCCAACAGGTTTCCTCCCACTGTCTGTGCGGGGAGAGATTCCTGGGGAATACGATAGGGTTTAATCCTGGCCTCCTCATCATCCCCCCTCGTCCGGGCTTGACATTTATGCCCAATGTTCAGTGCAGCCCAAACCTCCCAACAGTACTTATCGGGAACCTAGTTGTCCAGAAAATGCCGCACCCAAATTCACACCATCCATTATTACGCTATAGCCCTTCATGCCATTATTACTCCCGCCCCTCCAACCCCGGCGAACCTCATTCACGAGGTCCCAACACCTTCCAATATATTTCCCTGGTAAGGTAAACCTCGGGAAACACTGCTCCCTCTGCGCCCACCCTCTCAAGCATCCAATCCCGGGCCTAGCCCCAGATTTTAGCAATACCGCATACCCAGTAACGCCCTTGTGCCCTCCACAAATAAGTGCATACCAGTGCCAACACTTTCGGGGTATCTGTACTCGAGTATGCGGTCCCTTTTATTCTTCCCATGCATTGCATTGGGCCAGATACCAGTACCAGGCTTCCTACCGCAGTCTAATACCCGTACCCCATCCGGGGAAGAGGGCGATAAAAGGTGAACACAACAGGGTATCTCAGCCCAGCCAGTATCAAATCCCGCACCCCACCTACCATTGATGTTGGAGCAAGGAAGTAACACTTTGTGAGCTGGAATGGCTCCCTCGCTTCCGAACACCGCTACCCGCAGAGAGACTACTTCCGTTAATCGTAATATTCCAGCTAAGCTTTTTCTAGACACAACTCCAGCAATACACGCAAAGGGTTCTGAAACCATGTGCTCCAAAAGCTGTATCACAAGGCTCCCGGGGTGCACACCAACTATCGTATTATATCCAGATTGTCCTCGTAGTGGTCGATTCCATTGATCCTGACTTTGGCAAGCAAATCACGATACAAGAAATCTGAGACTATTCTCGCCGGTATCTCTCCCTTTCTCCCCTGTACTATTCGAGCACGGTACAAGATCAGACACATTATCCGCCTCCTTCTCCTCTCCTTGTCATGCGCTCTTCCAGGCGCGTCGGGCTAAGCTTTTCCCATCCAACAATTAAAAGGATAATGCATCATCTCCAATTACTTGTACCGGGAAAAAAAGCAAATACCTCCTGCCGATATCCGAAGGTAAGCGTGCGCGCGCCCTGGGTTTCTGACAGTCTTGAAATTGAGTTGTAATCGTAATTTCTCCAATGCACCGGTTGCTGGTAGAGCTGCCAGTCCTGGCACTTTGGTTCAGGTCTCAAAGAAACGGGGAACAGCGCTTGGCATGACCGTAATCCAGGAAGGTTTGTTCTACCACCCATACCTACCGCTAGCACCCCAAAGTTTTAGTGGTAACCATTATCTCTTCCGGCGGAATTATGGTGAATAGCGCCGTGGCCCCTTCAGATAAATCACACGTTAGCAACAATAGCTCGGCACTTGAAATGTGGAGTTGTGGGACCCTGGGTGTCTGAGCCGCGATCGACCCTCCAATTGCCCGTTCCATATATTCCCTCAGCGCTTCGAGAGAAACACCGATACACCGGACGAGCACCTCGAAGCTTGTCGCGTAACACCTGTGGCACCCCACGCGCAGCTCTTGGAAAGCTTGTTTCACGAGTTAGTCTCAGACAATCCCCACCCGGTCCTTCCAGCATCCAATCCAGTCTTCAATTTTTGAAGAGGTTTTGCGCAATTGACAACCAAGTATGATGTCAACTACCGCATGCCCTAGATATCAGTAATTTGGTAGCAAATCTCTGGATAGCAAGCTTGTGGGAGAGCATCCACAGCGATACAGCCATCGCCAAGATTCACCACGACTCACTCGAGGGCATACTTACTCGGAGCCGGGGCATGTAACCGATTATTCCTTCGGGAATGTACACCCAGTCAGCCGATTCTGTGCATGATTTTGTTCCCAGAGGGCAAGAGGAAGGAAAAATGCGGTTATGGGAAAAAGGATTTTTAGCAATCACGGAGCTTGTGACTCAGGTGTTCATCAGCATGCCGCTTAAAATCCCATGGTTTCTGTGGAAGAATTGCAGTGTGGTACCAATAGGAGATAAGGCCATCAACGTACTTCGCGAGGGGCTCTACGATCTCGGCCGCATGAAGTGGGAAAAGAGGGGTATCGTAAACTTCGCTCCGCAATCATTCCTGCCTTGGCCCTATGAGGGCCCTCTTGATCTTAGCACCCTGTCCCTTTCGGGAAGAGGAGGGCAATTTCAGGAATTATCTCTCCGCTCCTAACAATGAATTTCATCTCCAGCCGACACTCCCTCCTTATGACCATACCGGTGTGAAATCTGACCTAAAGTTCTCGAAGCCTGGGGAATAAATCACACGTCAAATCTCGAGGCTATAGGCACTACCGCTGCCCAAACCCCTCCATTGCTGCAATGACACCCCCCAACCTTTTGACCGACTCGTAGGCTCTATACGGTGGAATCTTAGCACTCACCAGGCGAAATCGTGCCCCGCTAACACCTAATGGCCACCTCACTTCCCTAGTAGAAGATCACCACCCTACCCCCAGCTGCCGTCTAAGGACCCCTATGTAGCATAATAAGACAACACAAGAGCTCGATCGTTCAGGGATCTCACAGGAGGTCTGCCTCCGAGTTAGCCAGTCTTGTTTGCCTGGGAAAGCCTGTGGATATGCCTCTCCCGGAAGGAGCCCCCTGGACTAAAGATATCCTACTAAGCCCATGAAAGATCTGCCCCTACTAGTCAGAAAGTGAGGAGTTTAGCCTTTTTAACCTTTGGGCGAGCCGAAGCAAATGGCCTTGCCATAGTGAACCCACGAAGACGTAGAAGGCGGAGAAGGCGGCATGTGCCGTAGTTCAGGGATAATAGAACTCTCACAGAAATAGCTCTCCCAAAGGCATACCGATCCCACCAAGGACTAACCCTTAAAGCATTCGTGCACCCCCTTACCGGTAGATAGTGAACGCCTAAATATACCGGCACCCAGATCCGATGATCCAGGAAAAAAGTTGAGAAGTTCGCAGAGGAAGAAAGTCACCTTCCAAGTGTTTCCCCCCTCAATACCGGAACCTTCTACCCCCCTCCCTCATACTTTTTTCCGGCAAAACCAATTCACTATCCCTGCTATAGTGCACGTGCCGAATTTCCTAATGCCTCGACAAATTCCGCTCGGTAGGAGTATAGTACGAATACTGGTGAACCGATCGGTGTAGTGGTGGTAGCTATGGTGAGCGGTCTGGCTGTTTCCCAGTTTTGTGGCACCCCAAACACTCCCGGGGACTCGGAAAGAGGCAGCTGTTGTGATAGGGCATCAACTACCGAGAGACCAATGAGCTGAGGAAACCAAAGAGCCCTCAATAGCTTATTTACGTGCTTCTTGGTGCACTCTTGCTCCGCTATTAGATACCAGGCGAGTCAGCACGACACCCTCTGGTAGTATCGATTCAACGCTAACACCGCTAATTAGTATTTATCGAGTGAGGGGAGTTCATCACCACTGAAAGGATAGCATTTTCCCAACATTAACCAGGGTTAGGTAGAACAAGCCCTACCATAGGGTTTTCCTACATAATATCATAACTCAATAAACCCCAACAAACCGCGGACTGGGGTGTGCGATAGCCCACGGTCTACTTCCCAGCGCCCAGGATTCTTCACGCCGCCAGGTGTCCATGATGCCCTCCCTAGGCTTTCAGATAGACTATTAAAATAGCTCCCGAAAGGAGCCAGCCTACTGAAGGCAGGGGGGTGGGGGGTGGGGGGCAAGCCGTAAAAGGAACCCTCTCGGTGATTTAAAGATTTAAGATGAACGCCCCAAGGAAGCTTACGCCGAGAAACACAATCCAGCGGACAAACGCAACCACCTCCTCGAGCAAACAAAGAGTACGCGTAAGCCGGAGTCAGATTGCGAATGATATCCCGTGACCAGCTCACACAATAGCCATCCCATAGATTCCCAGAGAATCACGGTTTAAGCTATACAACAGGAGCCTTTCTAAAGTGACCGGGTAAAGTACTGCCGCATGGAGAGAGAAAACAATGAAGATCAAAAGACGAAAGGAAATAGTAACTACGGATCTACGGACAAGCAAGGACAGAGCTATATTTAGGAATGTATACGTAGTCCACAGCGTACACATTCCTACTAGTATCTCTCGGGCTGTGCGGTTCCACATTCCACCGTATGGGAGCGGTAGGCTGATTTTCAAGATTACAGAGTCTCCAGCTGAAGACAACCCGGGAGCAAAAAACGACTTTCATCGAAATCCATCAACTTGGGAAGAGATACACCACCCTTCCTTCCCATTAAAAATCCCGAAACCCAAGTTCCGGTAGGGCAAGTACTTGTTCCCAAATCGACATATTATCATAATAATAATAATATTATTATTATCATCATGAAATACCTAGCCGGTGCAGTAGCCAACATATTATCAAGACCCCCAATCAGCCCCTATCGCAATTTTTCAGGTCCCCAGGAGTTCGCAACAAGCCATCACCACCGAACGACCCGCCGCGGCCACGCAGGGCAGGAAAGAAAAAAAAAATAAGAATTCCCCAAACCCTGCCTAATATGGGAACTGGGAGATTAGTATAAAAAAAACCTAGCCCTTCGCCAACCCCCCCGTGTGTTTTCAAGCACCGCGCTAAGTGCCCGTAGAGCTGGTAGTGGAAGCGATCTGTGAAGTAACCAAAGAGAGCAAAGTTAGGAATAATTGTGACAAGCATGATGTAAGTATCATATGATGAATATGAAGGGTGGTACCGGTATTGCACCCCCATTCAAAAATCTTAAAATCTAGCCTATTTGGGTAATCGTGATATGAAAAACTTTGTGTTTCAGAGCCGGTGTAGTGCTCGGAATAGTGCTAGGTGAGTACTGTTCAGTATTGCCATGATAGAAATCAGGTTTTCTGCGTAGATTTGCTCCTGACTATGGTACGAATAGGAGTACTTGACCTGATTTTAATTTATCTTGTGGTGTTGTAAATCGTTTCTTTTCTTGCCACATCTATCTTACTAGCGCAACGCTAAAAGTGTGTGAAAACCGGGACGCACGAAGGGATAGGACTTTGGGGCTTATCTCAATCAATCCTGCTATGATATGATATGATAATATGGTGCAGTTGCGCCTAAAGCGCAGACCTTATGATATACCAGATGCAGCACGTAACGCTCAACAGCTGTGAGGAATAAGAAGAAGAAAGGGCTATTTCGCAAAAAAAAATTTAATTTTTTTAAGGGTTTCAGATGTTCAATTCTTTGAATTTTCTAGGGGTTTTTCTTTCTATAGGATTGTTTTTTTTTGTATAATAATAATAATAATAATAATAATACTATACTATTATTATTATTATCATGCAACTCTTATCATAATATAGCCCTGATTCCTTCGAGGGGGGGAGCGTTACATGTTTGTTGCATCTACCATAGCCAGGTCTGCAACTTTAGACGTATGATACTGCGCCATATCATACTTGTACAAGGTGGGGAGAGTCCGACGGAAAAATACTTCTTTTTTTGCTTCCTTCGTTTTGTGGAAGTAGCTAACTTATATCTGGTCCCGAAAGCTATAACTTAATAGAACTTTTAAACCGTTTTCATTCATTCTGGCGGACTATCCTCTCCATATCTAGTATCATACCTTGTAAACATATATATATCCTTTCCAGCGGGGGGGAGGAAAGAGAGGTATACTAGTAGATAGTGCCAAGTGAAAGATATAAGATCCCCGCTGTACTGTACAGCAACTAACTCGGCCCCCCGCCCAAAGATGAACTCGTCAAAAGCTACCCCTCTGGCGTCCCGGAAACTTGTCTCGCCGGGATTCCCTCCCAGAGTAAGTCAATGCCTTATCCGCCAATCTATCCATCAGTCGAGGAATTTGCCAGCGCGTGGCTTACACATCTCTCCCACTTGAGCTGCCTCGTCTAACGTATCCGATCCGAGTGAGAAGTTGTGCGCTGTAGTACCGCAGGTAACACTTCTCGTCCCTGGCTGTTTCCACATGGGGCGCGTATCATATATCATACACTTAGCTATATTGCGTCGAGAAAGTCACCGAACAAGGACTATACCTGCAAAACCCAGTCTACACTCCCTTTGACTCAAAAAAGTTTCATTCCGAGGTGGAATGAGCTATATGCTATTGTATCCTCTTATCATTAACTACCATTCTTCACACACCTTTCCCCGGCAACATATTACGGTACTACAAACTAATTTAACCCGATAACGAGCCCCCCACCTTCAAAGTCTAACGAGCGTAAAACCAAAAACATGATGCGAAATGCACAAACTAATGACCCCACCCTAGTTTATACAAAAAACACTCTGCCAGCCCGCACAAGTGATCAAAGAAAAAAGTTTTTACCGCCAAAACAAATCAAAAAAATCGCCATCTTCGCTATTTTCCATGCCCCGCAACAACCCAATAAAATATAACAAAAATAAAAGTAAAAAGAACCTCACCAGGGTATAAACGTTGCTAAAAGGTGACCATATCCTGTCCTTGAAAGCGAGTGATAAGTAATCAACAAGAAGGTAAAAGAGAGAATAATAGGAATGAAAAAGAAAAAAAGGAAACAGAAAGGAAACCCGCTCATAAAACGCCGAACCGCGCCGCATTAAGGTTTTCTTGGTCGATCTTGGTGCTTTTTGAACAAAAGAAAGACTTTTTGGAAGCAGACTCGTACATTAATCGAATTCCGGCCAGTGGTCATAAGCAGGGATATCAGGCCCTGTCCAAGACTCGCCATAGACGTTCTTGCGCCCCCGGAGGAAGAAGCCATCGTGGGCTTTCTGAGCGACGTCGAACCAAGAATTTGGTTGTGGGTGTTTGGTCCACTGGAGGCATGGTCAGATGCGATGGGGCAGAGGACGACGGGGAAAGAGGAGCACAAACCTGATTATGAATATGATAACTCCAAGCTCCTCTGAAAAAGTTTTCCAATGTTCTATTGTTCGGCGGGTATTTATCCTCCTTCAATGTATATGGCTTTCCCCCATATGTCACATCTACATCCCCCTTTCCCATAGCCAGAGCCCCAACCGGGGTGCGCTCGGCCCCGTCGGGTGAAGATGGTGAATCCGAGATTCGAGATCTGAGCTCTAGCTCCCTCTCATATACCCTTTCTGAAAGTGGCTTCCCATCGTAGCTCTCCCACTCATCCTTGATAGCGCCCTTGGTCCCTCGAAAAGCAACACCATAATCCCTGAAGCAAGGAACTGTGCATCTCCCCTCTCGGCCCCAATTGAACTCGCCCCAAATTGGATCAAACAACCCAGTCTCAAACATGGCAAATTCTTCATTTCTCCCATCCTTCCACGCCATCCTCCCAATGATTCTCGGGTGAAAGTTTAGACCCATTCTGATTCCGCCCCGAACGAGATATGATGATAGAGAACTGTTTGCGTTGAGAGACATGACAGCAGTGTTGTAATCCCCGGGGTGCGAATGAACTGCCCAACGCTCGGCAAAGTTATGATCAGGCGTCAATAACAGCGGCCGCATGTCACGCAAAAGCATAACATCCATATCCATATAAACACCCCCGTATAAATGTAAAACCACGAAACGCACGGCGTCCGAGACGGCAACAGGAAGAAAAGTCATTTGGCGCTCAGTAAGCACAAGCCACTCGCTACCATCTTCCATCCGAACAACCCCGTCGGCAATGTAAACCTCAGCTTTAGGACCCTTAGTTTCACCAGAGGCTCTACGGATAGACCCCCTACCGACCAAAGATTTCGTATATGCCGGATCCTCAGCGATAGCCCCTTTGGGTAAGGGAATCCTACGGGGGAATTTCCATGCCTTGAGAACCAAATCACCACGCTCCACAAGCGGAAGAAACTTGGCGAATAGAGGATCCTTCATCATGTCCGGCACAGCGTTAGGGGATCCGTCCGACTCGAGCCAAATATGTAGTCTGCTGCAGGGAATATTTTGGGTATACAGATAAGCCTTGACGAAAAGTTCCACCCGCCACGTAGCCGGACCAGTCCAATATGTATGGTAAAGTTGAACGGGGCCGGGGCAATCCCCGATATGGTGCGTGGATGGGAGGGCGGCATCCTCAACCGATTTGTAGCTCGGGTCAGCAGCCGAAGGTCGGTTCTCGGGCACGAAAAAGTAATCATCCTCGTGGTGAGCAAGGTAGTCCAAGCAATCATAAACATTCCTCATCTTCTCCAACCCATTTAAAGAACCCCGACACGTCTCGATCAGTCTCGTGTAATTCGCATAAGTATCCACATCTGGCCTCTTGCCCATGAAAGCATCGTTGATACTCTCCACCAAGGTCGCCGGCCTCAGCCGCCAATTCACACCTCCGGACAGCGAGCCCCCCTTGCCCCCCTTCCCCGTTGCTTTCTTTGGAGGACCATTCGAAAAGGGAGAAATGGTACCGGTTTGATAGATGTGCAGAACTTCGACAACGAACATGTACGCTAACGCTGCGATGAAGAGATTTCGGAGGAGGAGGGTGAAGCGACTGCATGATGATGGTTTTCTGCGATCCATGGCGTGTGGGATAGATGGAAGGGAACCGCTTCTCCAGCGGCAGGGAGAAGCAGGCTATCGATAGGGAAAATACGAGGAATCCAGCGAGAGAGAATTGTCCGGTGAAACGTTTATCGCGGGCGTCGTAAAGTTGAGCCAATTCAGGGGCTCTAATGGGAAGCGAAGGCGGCGGAACGATATTTGCCGCTTGTCAGAGCTTTTTTTTTTTGATGAAAAATAGAATCGGCAGAAAACCAAAGGGTAGAATACCGGAAGAAGAGAAATTGAAAAAAAATGGAGGGTTGAGGGCTGAGAGAAGAGGGAAAAGGGATAATCACACAAAACGGGCGGATTGGCTGGTTGGCTGCCGTTACGGGTTGAGTTGCGGTCGTGGGAGGCAGAAGAAGCTCCGCGACAAGGCACACAAACCCAGACAGGGTCTACCCCAGCCGCTCGGGAGGCCAAAAGCCTCACAAGAGATGATTTCCTAGAAACCATTGGTCAGGCCATCCGCCAGTTCTTGAAACCCATGAAAAGATGCAAGTCTATCTCTGTATGATAGCTCTGTGATCTGCCCTTCTACTCATAACATCAGCTATCCTTTACTCTCAAGTGATAGGATCGCGAGCTCTCATACCCAGATCGTCCTTCACTTGCCAAAATCGTGAAGAGTCACATCCCCCCTTTTTTGGTTGACTTACAGTCAATCAATCCCTTACGAGGCTGAAAATCCTAAACGCTGACAGCGGCTAGCAATGCCCTTGTCAATCCCTCAGCCCAGGTTTTTCCATATTGAGCCAAACCATTACCCAGTTAGGGATCAATCATGCCAATAAACTCAACCCAACCGGTCCCACAGAAAAAAGGTGAGACTCATTCCCCGACCGTGAATTTTTCCCAGGCCGAGGGGATGCGGGGTCGAGGGAGGCTTTCCTTGTCATCGATTCAGTCGATCAGCGTCAGAAGACATGATTCCGACGGCAGGATCTTTTGTCTGAAGCGGCGGGAAGCCAAGCACTAAAATACCGGTAGAATGTTTTTTGGTGGAGGATTTTCATTTCCCGCGCCACAATTTGTGCGGCTGAAACTGATGGGGGCGTTTAATAAATAGATGGGTGAAAAATGCGAGTCGACAACGGTACGAGTGCCGGAGGCACTGCACGAGATTGTGCGGTCATCTACCGTACTACAAGTACCATCGTATGCACTGTAATGTACTCAGACCAGCACGGTGCCTGCGCAAGTGCTTCTCGACTCAGAAACTTGATCTTCTGCCTGCTAAAAGCATGTTACGACCCACCAACCTTCTACCGCTATCATACCAGCAACTGCCACTCCCAAGCCACAAGGGCTGTTTCAATGCCCGAATCCGACCGATCCCATGCTATTATAGCACGAAGACTAGTATCTAAAAAAAAGAGCAAACCTAATACCCCGAGGCGATGACAAGATGCTACCGGTATCGCAAGTGCAGAAAGGCCCAAGGCACTCTCCAGTATGATGCCATCATTCTATCATTACACTGTTGTGCTGATGCTGACGCGCTATACTCACTACAGATACCCAAGAAGTATTAAAACCGCCCTCACCATTCAATCAGGTACCATTATCATACTAATTCGCTCGCGAGCACAATCAGAACGAGACCCCCTTATCATACCGTCGCACTCAGGTACCGATAACACAACCCCCCTGCTTATGCAACGCGCCTCCGGGGACCGGAAAACCCACCCTTCCGAAATTGAAGGCAGAAAGAAAAAAATAATCTTATCAGTACAATAGAGTACTACCGGTAGCGCGATACGGCAGATTATTAGCCAGTTGGTCAGTCGGTCTCCAACTCCCGCTCGCCCTCCGTTCTCGTTCCAGGCCGGGAGGATCTGGAACCGAGCGCCAACAATTAAGCTTGAAAATAACCTAGTTCCGGGGAGGAAAAACGTTTTTCCAGTTGGGGCTCGCCGGTCTGGAAAGGGGGCTGCCCAGCCGGAAGTGATTGGGCACCGTCCCGCCGTTGGATTGCGGGGGGGGAAGGGAAGGTTGGTGTCAGGCGTCATCATCGGGTAGGCCGGATGCATGTCTTGTAGATACCCGCATCATGGCCCATCACTCTGGGAATGTGGAGGCTGAATCCGTGTTTGGATTTGGGCATGATACCGGTACCGGTATTGAAGAAGTCTCGGGGTGATGGGCAGCTTGGAGAGCTTTGTGCTTGGTATTGTATAGGGTTGCATCTTTGTCACAGCCATTTAAGCGTCTCCGCGCGGAGCATTCTTGAATGGGGGGCGAAGTCCGGTGGAATGCGGACCCGAGTTGGGGGCTCAGGGAGGGTTGGGGTGAGAATTGGCGTCCACTTTTCTGCTACGCTTTCGCAGCCTTATGATACCGGGGGTTATGGCATATCAAATGTCTAGAAAAATTCCCTGTAAAATCATACTATTCATTACACGTACAGGAGATGGAGGTAAGGGGGGGGCGTGTTTTGTGCGGTCGCTCAAGCAGAGTGCACGCGCACGTAAAGATCGTTTACTATATTTCCTGTTTTCGGGCACAGTACAATAAGTTGCGCCTCCGTCCCAGATCTCGCTCAATCGGGTGCCGGTCCTTGCTGAACCATAGAAATCCTATGTCAGCTTCCAACCTCATACAAAGGCATTAGTCGAACCAAAGCGCAAGGGTATTTGGATTCGTATAGAATTTGAACACATCTTGCCTCCTATTCTCTCACAATTTTATTCTTCAGAACGCCAATTCCTACAGTGAGGCCAGAAGGACTACTCATAGAAGTGAAAATCAGAAGAAGTGATGGGAAATAACGGGGGGCTCCGGGAATCCCCCCTGAAATGCCAACGAAGGTCTAAAATATGCCCCACACAACTAGAATGCCATCTTCCACGTGTTTGCATGAGTACTTTAGCACATAGTCACTTATCACCGGAAGGAATTGCACCTAATTTTGGTCATCAACACTATATCAAATACCGGTTTCTTAGGGATATCTAATTTGCCTGCTTAAATATTACGAGGATTCTCCTACACATTGCCAGAGAGAGCCACGGCTACCCCCAACACCTGCAGTACCGTACTTATACCAGAGCACCCCTAGATACAGCGGCTTTGGGGGTTATTCAATGCACAAGAAACACAAGTGAAATTTCCCTGGAAAGGGAGACCAATACCTCTTGGCTATAGCCGGAATCTTAGTTGTGTGGAGTACACCAGACGATCGCCCTTATTAGAGGGGACATTTGAGAATTTTCTGGAATGGCAATTGCGTGATAAACTAGTTGGGTAGTATTGAGGGGTGGATCCCTCTACCGCTAGCGTCTTGTGATGTGCACAGAGGTTGCCCTCCTTATAGAGTTATGATACCTGGGATGTTCCCTAGATGCTGAAAGTATCATCATAATATCAAGGAATTTCTCCCCCAAATTGCCCCCCCATGCTCCATTATACCCGATGGAATTCCGAAATTTTAGCCACCATGCATAGCGGGATGACATGCTTCTTGCCTATAATTAGAACAAGAAGCACAGATCAGAAATGGAAGGATAATATTTAAGCTAGAAGCCTATAGTATCTTGTGATATCTTATCCCACGCACTTCCCAATTACAATCCATTCGGGCTCCTCTACCGTCCTGAAGAACCAAGACCGGTATTATACTATCCCCCCACTTTCACACACAAAGCCCCCCCCGAACTTTCCCTCAACTCACCTGCACACACACACCCTCACAGAATATCACGCAGGTCAACTGACTAACTTGACAACCCCACCCCCGCAACCAACACCGGAGCAGCGCGCACTCAAGTGAAGTAAAGGAAAAAAGGAAGAAGAAAAAAGATGAAGCAGTACTGGTATATTCCCAGTAGTAGTAGGATACACCCCTTGTTCGGTCTAGAAGTCCAGTAATAATAATCCTTTTTTTTGATCCATTTTCATTGTCAGACCCCCCCACCTCGGAAACCTCCCGGGATCCAAATATCACATCTATAATAGTGTTACCCAAGTCACAAGTGCTGAGTTTTAGCTCGTAGAAAGAAAGTGTTCCCTACACACATCCAGCCAATGCACAAAGGTTGCATATCCACCTTGGGGGGGGGATCGCCCGGAAGGTTTGTTGTTGTTCGCATTCATCCCGATCGTTTGGAACTTTGTGGAATCAGAGTGACGTAGCATCCCAAAGGCCCGGATAGATACAGATACACGGCATGGTAGCTCATGAATGGGGTCCTGTATAAAAAAAAGTATACGGGTAGAGTGGTTTGTACTTCTGTTCTAGAGTTCGCGAATGGAAAACAGAGTCACGCTTTTGATGTAGAAAATATGCAGTATCCGAGAATACGCAGTCACTATCGGTACTTTTTTGCTAAATACCCATTGATTTCCACAGACCGCCCCAGTATTCCGCAATCGCCAAGACCTATGTCTAGCTATATGATAGCGGAAGTGTAGTGTTATCATAGAACCCCCACTCCGATAAGATGGGCAGAAAGATGTTAGAGTCACAAGACGGATTTCCTAACAAGGCAAAGATAATAGGAGAGAAATATCCCTCATATCCATTTCCCTTACACTACGGACTCGCCGAAAGGACGCCAAAAACGAGTGACCTCAAAGAAGGAACTATAATGGAAGGAACAACCTGAACATCTATGATAGTCTGGGGGGGAGCATGAACGTGATGCTGCCCGCCGATCCGGACAATGAGCCCCGGTCGGGAACGAATAAACCAGGTTCGAGAGCATAGCACAACGAAACCCTTTTGCGAACACACGACTCTAGAGTTCCGAGTGCCAGGTTGTTGATATCAAATGGGGGGCGTGGTAATACTTTATAAGAGGCGCTCTACTGTACTCGAGTATTGCAGCATTTGTCAGCAAAAACGGATGGGTTTGATATAAAAAAAAGCAACTCAAAAATAAAGAAGGAGAGTATTATACAACTGAGGACGAAAAAGAAACTATGAACGGGATGACCGACAAATATGGTACATAGCCCAGGACAGGCCTACCAGTGATATATTATCACCCCCGTATCTAACAACAACACCTGGGACCAAATTGGACTCTGCGACTCTTAAAAATAACATCAATATCCATGAATTACTCCGACAGCCACAGGAACCCGGCATTCCGAACTTTGCCAGGAAGGCAAGAAGAATGATCCACCATTATCCCCAAAAATCTAGAACCCCCCCGGTGAAAATTAATTCCAGAACCCAAACCGCTATCCAAAACAATATGTAAAACAACCAAGCCAGATACCAAGTGTCCAATTGCAGCCGGTATGGTGGAAACAAAGCCGACGGAGGCTGGCCAAGCCACCCACCCCCCCCTAGGAATAATCTAGAAGCTCCGATGGTATTGGCAAAACGGACGGAAGGGAGCCCGGTCAGTTATTCGGGGATAATCGGCTTAAGCAAAATGCCTTGCTGGCCTGGCCATATGGTTCATTGCTAGTAAATGTTGAACAAGTTATATAGGAAATGCGTTGCCGGGGGCCTGCTGAGTTTCCTTCACCCACTGAGCGCTCTGAAGTTGACTTACTGGATGTGACGGGCTGGGTATCTCTTCCCCCCTCCCACCTCCCCGGGTTGTGTCTAAAGTTACAGTATATGCAAACAGCAATTACTTTCAATCGCCTGGCTCCCGGCAGTCCTTATCTGAGATCGGGCAAGGCTAAAGCGGTCTGCAGTCGACGGCCTTCGGGCTTCCCGAAGACCACTTAAAGTTGGAAAAGTGTATTTTTTTCTAATGAGACTTTCTAATTAAAAAGTACAGGATCCCAAACAAGAAGCGTGTATCATATTCCTATCATACAAGCATACTTGTAGATTGAACTTCCCCCCCCTTTCCCCACCACCTTCCCGATTACATTTGTTTAGCTATGTTCGCATGTTTTACCCTGGACCCCCAAGCACCAGGCGAATTTTCCAAGCACCCGGGAAAGAGCAAGTCATCCGGTTATGGCATAGCCAATTCCTCCGGCCCACAGACTTTACCTCGGCCCACCGGGCATGGGCCCTCTGCGGTTTAATATAATCCTCCCTTAAAGCGAAAGAAAGACAGCAGCCAAGGAGGAGGGCTCGTGCCAAAGCACTGGCTAAGTTAAAATGCACTAAGCCCTGGGCAAAGGACTACGGTATGATACCTTGTTCCTCCACGCATCTTGAACTTTGCCTGGTTCGGAATATGCTGTGTGCTTTGGTCGCCGAGGACGAGGTAGCGGAACACTAAGTGCTCCGGGTGGTTTGCAATTAAATTCCTAGACTTTTTTACGTGCCCTATAAGCAGCTAGAAATGTGCTTGCTGAAATTGAACTCTTGATGAACTAGTTTCCTATACTCTTATTACCTAGATTTCATATAGGTTCTCAGAACTCACTTCTGGACTTAAACGGTAGCTCCAAGGAAGCTATGAAGCTATCTACCGGTACCTGAGACTAGGTCCCCCAAATTTGTGTCATACCGCAATATAGTTTGCGCGGGCATATGTTTTTAGTCATACTTTTGCTCAGGCGCGCGGGCCTTCATGGGCCGGGCCGGGCTTCTGTGGGCTCGGCCTCCCCCGGCCCGGCTGACGGCGAGCACTTACTCCGAAGGCACGACACCACAGCGCCCAATCTTGTGGGAACAGCCGTAGCACACTTCTTCAGTCAGGTAACTCACACTTTTCGGCTATTCTGCAAATGGCCTCTTGGCTTAGAGGTGCAATTATCATCCTCGCTGGCACAGACACTTCTAGTGCCAAGAGGCATTTGATTTTGTGTAACCTTGGGGCCAAAGAGTTTACCTTCCAACTGAACCAGCGAGAACTACCTTTTTTACTAGGACTGGTTGTAGTACCGGTACCGGAAATAGTGTGTTCCTCATTTGGTGCATTCTGCAATTGGGACACTAGCCCCCACTCCGAAGGCCCGCGCCAAGATCCCCATCAGGTCCAAAGGTTATACAAGTCATTTCTCCCGCCGTCCTCATCTGGTCTTGAAGAGGGCTGGACCACTAAGTGTATTCAAAGTTACTTATGATACTCTAACTTTACGTTAAACACGCCGTCGGAGAAAATTTCAGTTCGCCAGCACAGTTGCGTCTGGCTATAATAACCTCCCATAGTGGGTCTCTTGCCATAAAGAACGGTCCCCCGCAGCCACGCTAATGAATTTACTGCGGTGGGCAATTTGCTAACCTATAGTGAACGCCAGTAGTAAGAATTAGTGAACAAGACCTTGAGGTCGTGACTCTTGGCGTTCATTATAACCAGGTGCAGCCGTAGTAGGCCTAAAAGAGCCCATAGCAGTAGCTCACTTTCTGATATGATATCTTGTTGAAGGTTCACATTTTCGACGACAACCGCAAGCCCCGCCTTTTTCGGTCCCGTGTTTAACGTCACTACCGCTCCCCCACAAATATCTAACAATATGTTTCTCTTGTAGAGCTATCCAGAGTATTTCATGTAACTCCTGCATATCCCCCGTAATGCGCCTTCTATCAAGGCCACCCTTCTCCGCACCCCCGGGTATGCCCGGGAACACAGAAATCCTATTCCTGCCTCTTTGCTAGCGTGTTCCCTCTTAGCTGGAATCTACGAGGGGTAGGTATGGGCCCGGGGGTGCTGAAATTCCAAGTAACAGACATGATTCGCTTGAGTATCAACCAATGTATTTGGTCAACTAGTGTATAGGCCGCGGGTTTCGTAGGCAAGGCGAGGGGGAGGGGGGGGAAAGCAAAGGGGAAAAGAAGGAGAGCTACAATCGCTAACCGCAGGAGTATTCGGTGCACTCAGAGCTGAGTCCAGTAGTGTTCTCAGTCTGTAGATTCTATTGTCCGGTTTACTATTAGTTCAATATAGGGAAATCATGAAAACTCCAGACTCGAATCGACAGTTATTAAACTTGAATGGCCTTCACTGGTGGCCTTAGAAGCACTGGCGGTCCGCCCGCTTAGCCATAGTGGTGCCATCGCTATTGGAAGGATTAGGTTACTGCTACTAAGTGGTGTTTATGATTATAGGGAGATCTTAGTTGTGTATTGTACTACGAATTTGAGAAATATCGTGTGATCACCTAAGACCGCAATCAGATGCTGGTGTGTCAAGTTAGCACAGCACCGGTATGGTGGGGATCTTATGTCTTTCAATAGGCACTATCTATACTTTGCTTTGCTGGGAAAAAACATATGTTTACGAGGGAATAAATAGGGAGAGGGTAACGCGCCATAGCGAAAATAGCCAAAACGTCTATAGCTTCCAGGACCCCCATCTGCTTTCCAAGACAACTGGAGCAAAAAGAAATTTTCATTCCTTTCTGCTACCCCGCCGATCGCCAACCTTAAGGTCTAGAGTCGGATTCTCCCACCTCGTAGCAGGGTTGATAAGTCCCACAGCCCCTATTGATGAAGCCTAGGTTCTCCAACCTCCCAGTCCCCATAGGGCAGGATTTGAGGAATTCTCAGTTCTCCTGCCCTACATGACGGATCGTTCAATAATAACTCATTGTGAGCGTGGATTGAACTCCTGGGCTCCCGCTAATTGCGACAGGAGTATTAACCACTGCGCCAGCTAGGTATTTCATGATATGTCAACTTCGGAACAAATACTTATCCTACGGAAAGATAAAATTTCCGGATTTTAGTGAAAAATGTAGTGTATCTCTCTTCCTAAACTGGTAGATTTCAATGGAAGTCTTCTTTTTTGTTTCATAAACGTCTTTAGTGAGAGATTCTCAGTAATTTTTAAACAGAAGCGGTGCTTCGTGCTCTCACTACTATAGAATAGGATAGGCAACCACACGGTTTAAGAAATACACGTTCGGTAATTTGGTTTCGCTTTTTCAGGGGATGGAAGAGTAACTAAACTAAGACCGCTGTATTGGAATGAATTAAAGGGGATAATAGATGACTCTGGATGGATTAAGCATGAAGGCATACTTGATCAACCAAAAAAAAGTTGGCTTTACTTTGTTTCCTTTCCTTTGCGAGTCTACGGTTTCCCAAGCCTATCAAACTCTTCCCCGGGACTAATGCCCAAGGCCTATTCCGCTATGTAGGCTTTTAATCTAGATAATACGCGCACTACGGCTGACCACGTTGATATGTTCATTCCGTTTGGTATAAATTCCTCCCCCAAGCTACGATTTAGTCCATTCACCTCACAGTTATATCTCTCAGAAACACTCATTAACAGAAAAGAGAAGTGAGCAGGGCAGTACGATAGGGATCCATTTTTTAGTTCATATGCTGTGAACAGCCTGCTCGGGGCCACGGCTATGATATGCAACCCATCAATCCCAGCCTTCTCAGAATATGCTCATAGGTTCTGACCCAACCTTCTCGAATACTAAATCGAACTTTCTAGCCCTAAAGCAAAGGAAGATTCTGGGCCAGGCGCCCTTGACAAGATCGATGGATGGCAGGTTAGAAGAGCAGGCCGAAGAGCCACTAGGCAGCTCATCCCAATTATAGTGGGGCGATATCAGGCCCAAGGCCGTGCTCTATGAAAGGCGAGGTTCTCGATCGGTGTATGATAATTCCCTTAAAATCAGCCTACAACGCTAGATAACTTAGGGCGTATAAAATGAATAGGAGGGGATAGTAGAAAATAGCACTTGCACAATCTAAATAACAAAAAATAACAAAAAAGAAAAGTTTCACCCCCCCCCCCCCCGAGTATTCTCACCCTAGGTTTTGATGGATTATGTTAAGGGCATTGCCTGGTCCTTCCCTAAGCCAACGACCGAAATGACGCCATAGGGCGACAGGCATGAGGTCTGATATCTATCCGAGGCAACCCCCATCTGCTCGTATGATACCTTCTGCACCTCGAAAAGTGGAAGTCATAGGCAGGGCTTCGACTTTGCCAGGGTTACTCTTTATTCACAACGAGTGATTATTCGTGATTGCAACCTATGTGCCACCCGGAACCCTGCAGGCGCACCACCGCAACAAGCTCAGTCGCTTGGGGAGGGATAATATGCTAATCCAGTAGCCTCCCTTAATTGATACCGTATCATACCTACCTACGTAATCCACTACCAGGTTATCAGCGTATTAGCCCACGATAGGCTCAATTTCACAAGTCGACAGAATTGCGACTTCCAGTTGAGGAGATCTGACACGTCCACAAGTTTGCCTCGAGCCATACCATGCCAGGCAAACACCATTCCTTCCCAGGGATATTTAACTCTGAATGCGGAGACTGGAGGCTGGCTGGAGACACCGCATCACATGAGCAAATGCGGTATTTACATAAACCAGATACTGATTCACCACTGAAACCGTTACCAATCCAGCAGTTCAAGATGTGGATGTAAACCTCCGAAGATCGACGTTGAATGCCCCGATCGAGGCAGTTCTCCCATCAATGCAACAGCATTATGTCTTAATTGTTCCGGATCAGTATGGATTATTTCTATAGGGGAGAGATGATAGTGGACCTTCTGGAGTCTCGATCCGGAAGCAGAGTCAAGCTGTGGAAAGAAGGAATACAGTTCGATTCGCTATCTCTGTCAGCCCAGGATAGGTTTGGCCTGACAAGCTAACAGGATTGTGTATGTCAGTTAGTGAGATCCAGACACGTCGTGAAGGCTGATCTTACCCATCACAGGAGAGCACTAGCCCTTTTCAACACCGTTGTCTCTGATTCCGGAGATACAGCCTCCAGTAGAAACAGCGAACGACAAGAGTTTTTATATGTACATTTCAGAGCGCCGACTTTTATGTCAACGTTAAGAATATTCCGAACAGGCCAACCGGGCTCCGGGCGTTAGTGCAATAGGGTAGAACAATCAAGGTTGAGGGTTTATATACATATATTCAAGAAGCCTTGTGCTCGCATACAGGCCCAATTCAGCCTTGTCTTGCTGACTGCAGGTCAACTGATTATCTTATAATATCCCATATACTGCTCTGATTTCTCCCGTCAGCAGTTTTCATAGACACAGAAGGCCAATATCTAGGCACGCAGCCCAAATGTTAAAGTAGCGGTGGTTTCGGCGGGCTCGGAGTTTTTGACTTCCCGAGATTGGCCCCCAAAGAGAAAAAGACAACCCGGAGAAATTGAATGCAGTATTGTAACCACAACTCTAAATGCAAACCTCCGTTCCCTCAACGGATCCGGCGAACCCCCACTACCCCACGCGGGGCAGTTAGAACTCAATTGAGGTGAGCCCACCAGGTCTCTTCCGATTGGTCGACTTTATGTTGGATACATCACGAGTACAGTACAGCATGGTACTGCACCGTAGCAACCAATTGAACCCAACCTTCTTGCCTTGCCAGTATTATTTTGCAAGACGCCATAGTTCGAATCAAAGTTTGTTTTCATTGGGGGCGAGAAAGCACGGTAATTTTCTTTCGATGATCCATCAGTTCCTTCGCGCGCCACTCCCGTTCGCTTACTCACTTCCCATACCGTATTACAACCTTCTTTCTCGTTTCCCTCCTAAGTTAGGGGCTTAGTGCACTATAACCTGCCGGAAACTAACTACGTTTCGTCCAGTCGTTTCATACAACCTGTTCCCGGTACCCATTGTCCAATTCTATTAGGCTTAGAGACACCCAGGGAGCACATCAAGCACCATCGCCCTCCCTGCGTAGCTACGCCAACTCTAAACTTGCTAAGAGGGATCACATCCCAGCACTCGCCCACTCGGAAACCCCCTCTCCAATTCAGTACCAGCGCCCACGAAACACAAGTAGAAACACTCCAAACGACGTCGACCAATCCAATTCCAGTTTAAAAATATCAGAATCAGGCTCGTGTCCCTGAGGATCCTTCCCCGTCAAAACAGGCAGGGGTCCTCCTCAAAACGGCGCGGTGATCCTTCATTGCGGGATTACCCGTCGTACCGTACTCGAGTGGAATACGGTGACCAAACCACGGGGCTCGTATCATACTCTTGCGAGAGAAAAAATTCACGCACAGCCATCACAGTTACTGGACGCTTGCAAAGGCTGTTAATAAATTTGTGGAACTCCGGTGTTAGTGATGAATATACGGTAGTAGACAGGTTTAGAGGGGGAATTGATCCCCGGGCACCGCGGTCGTATTGTATTTCCGTCCCGCTCGGATGGATGTCGAATTAGCGGTGAACAACACCCATGCACCGGCTCGCGGCAAGAAATGTGCTGGTGTGGGCTTGGCCTAAAGCTAGTTGCTAGGCCAAGATACAAGAAGAATTTTTCACCTTGGAAAAACACCACTCTTGTTCCGGAGACTTGAAACGTAGGCTTCTCCCTGTGCGTTCTAGAGAGGGATAGTCCTATCGTGTTATTATGAAGTCCTCCTATTTGATGGGTCTTGTGGGTGTGGTAATCCTTATTTGCTCAGCACAGTACAGTACCATAAATATTACCTCATTTCATGTCTGCTTGTCAGTCTTGACCTCTCTTCCCTCTAGGGATAGGTCGATTAAGTACTAGGAGACACACCCTCTACCTAGCAAGCGCGCAAAAAGGAGGCCGCACTACGGTAGATGCCGAGGATACCATAGTTCTCACCAGACCCTGATCGTTTCGGTCGATTGGGCACTATCACATAACTTAGTTGTTGTACAGGGTTTCTATGGCTAGGCTGTTATATCACCAAGTTATATAACACAATTTAGTTTCCGGGGGCCGGTAGGCCGGTAGAGCCCTCGACGGCGCAGCCGGACACCGCGGTGGGGGGGGTAACTTCGGTGTGGTTCGAAAGGCGGTCGGGCCTCAGCCATTTGAATGAGCGGTTATAGCATCTTAGCGGGGAGGGATATTTTACAACTACTTGATATCCGCCCCTATCATTTCCCAAGCTCCGCATCAGACCTTAGAATAGGAGGCCAATGAGTGGAGAACTCCGCAACGTAACAACTCCGCCGAGGTGATTTCATGCCGTAGCTGTGTATGCCTTTCACTCCCGCGGGGAAATCGTCTAGAACCCCCCACTCCAAGATATTCATATTACCCTGCAATAAATTTGACTTTGATATCCCATAACCAGTTTGTAAAATGCCCAGAGAAGCTCGTTGCGGCCATTGCCGCAATGGAGGCATTGTTGGGAGCCTACTCGTCTGACCCGTAGAAATGCGCTATGTGCTTGAAGCCAATACTCGAGTACAGAAAATGGTTAAGTGAAACATCGCCGCTAGTTTTACTTCGATGAAGGCTTACCCCCCGATCCCCCTTTTCCCGAACGCCAACCTGCTGAGGTGTCAAACATTTCAGTTCTTATCCGCCCAAGCAACTATTGAGGATCGACGTTTTTGATATTCCCTCAAGTCCATCGAATAAGCGGATACGGTAATAAATTTCTCTGATAGGGGATAAATGAACTTGAGGGCCGCTGAGCACCCGAACCGGACCAATATCAATTATGATGTACGAATTCCAACAAGTGCACACCCCCCCGGCACGCAGTGGGGTATTTGTTGGCAAAGCGTTGATGAGAAACTTCAACAAGTGTAGTAGCTCAGGAGATAAAGATTGAGTGAAATTCCACGATTATTCTGGCATCTGCCCTGCCTTGGCCGAGTGCCGTGTTCAAGCGCACACGAGCAGCAAAATAAGGGCTCACTGAGTTACCCCCAAGCTGCCCTACCGCGTCAAAGTAACCGGAACATCCCTAGGCTGTCAGAAAGCTCCGCGGTAAAACAGACAACCTTAACAACGCCACTGTTCCAGTGCCTAGAGACCCTCAAAGCCCTCCTATCCTATCATCCCGAGGCACTAGACCGGCAGAGGAAACTTTGGCCAATCTAAAAAGCGGGAGCTTTACGCCTCGTTAGGCGAGGTAAGGCACTACACTAGTAGAGGTATAAAAAAGGGCTTGGAATAGAGCACGGTATCCTGCGATCTTGGACGATATTTTGGCGCTGAAGCCCCCCACCCCTTTGTCTCTCAGGCTCCGGTTTTCCCGATAGGGTTGGGCCAACCACGGTTGGGAGTTGGCGATGATCGCCGTCTTGAGGATCCTGGAAGTGATCGACAGGGTCGGACAGGGATGATCCACATTGCTCACAAGCCCTGGTGTGTTTATTCGCTCGAACGCGGTAGCACAATGGCACAATAGGGCTCTCATACCTGGTGGTCCGTATCGCAACTACCGGTACTCGGACAGCACAACCGTGGTAATGCAGCACAGCACCGCACCCACCTACATGGCTGGTAGTCTAAAATTTCGAGGCCGATTGTCAAGTCACAAGCGACCATAGCGGCACAGAGACGCCGATGATGGGTAGCGAGGCGTACCGTACAGTACCGTAGCGAATTAGCGACTGCGAAAGCTGTTGCTTGAGTGCAACCGAGAGAACATCGCACCCAGTAGAGCTTTCTACAAGTGTTTTGCCTTCCTCCTTCCACTCGAGTATAAGACCTAGAATTGGCACATGTATTGGTGAATGATAGGTAAATAACCACCGCTGACCCGATGCTGGCCATCTTGATTCTCCAGAGCAAGAAAGAAAAAAGAAGCAAAACCATTTTCGAACATTTAGCTCGAGCGCAGTTTTCTTCACTGCGTTCAGTCCAAAAGATGAGGAATCTATGGCTTGTCATAGGATAGGAGGCAGCGCTATGGCCGCATGCTGCCTTGACGCTACCGTGCTTTTGTTATCCAAAAATAGCTCGGAGTTTGTCCGAGTAACCGAAACTAGAGGGTGCCGGTAGGGTTCAACAGGTAGGAACACAAAAAGGAGAAGGGGAAACAGAAGCACTGCTGCAGCTCTTACCAGTACTTGGCAATTTAAAAAGTCTCCGGACGCTTTTGTGCCAAGCTAGGTATTAATAAGTGCAGAGCGTCCGGAGACCTTTTAAATGGCCAAGTAAATGTCAGATGACACCTGCAGGTACATTTTTCATCAAAAAAAAAAGAGAACAAAAGCAAGAGACAGTTTAGGCGTCTGTTTCGGGAGGTAAAATATGGGAAGACTGAACTATGAGA